>Ga0181612_177666_pt1 | contig 17770 bp, 12 predicted proteins | sample HoacroProtozoa21_FD_119630 | JGI IMG/M metagenome (GOLD analysis project Ga0181612, IMG submission 119630) | Hoatzin crop microbial communities from Cojedes, Venezuel. Combined Assembly of Gp0051906, Gp0051904, Gp0051908 | reverse complement strand
TTTCCCCTGGCTTCTTCATTCTTTTCCCTAGGTACGATATCTGGAGACGGAAACATGGTCCGACGATGACTGAAACCACACTCCCCTGAACAGGAGGGCCCTTGCACTTTCTAGACCAAAGTACTCTCTGGGATTGTGCTGAAAAAAAGATTTATAGTTTTTAATCTCCTCAAAAGGTATGACTGTTAAGTACACTATAATATATAGGACAGGAATTAATCCTGAATTTATTTAGTATTTTTTTCTTATTTCGTCTGTCAGAAGATTGCCATTTCAATTATTTATTAAGAAAATTATGTTTTTCAAGGTAAATGCATTACTTTCGTTATCTGCTTTCAATTAGCTGGGAATTCACTATGTTCAGCCAAATGTCCATTCATCAACAAATTCCAGATTCCTGGCAGTCTGAACAAATTCCCAATTTTCTTCCTTTATGGGTAAAATAAGTGAAGATATTCATGCCTCGTGCTAAATTATGGCTGGGGTTAGACTACCCTGGAGAGAGAGGGAAACAACTGTTGAAGGTCTTGAAATATATTAATAGATGTTTTGATAGAAGCCAGGCTAAAATATTTCACAATCTTTTTTCTTCAGGTGCTTTGTTACGTTAACTAGATGCCCTCCTGCCTTCTTTCATGGGCAACTTGATGAACTGAGCTGGTCACCCTCCAAACTGCGTGCAAGAAGTTGATGAGACAATGTCTAGCTGCAGAGCTCTGCCTTCCACGGGGACACGCAGAAATAAAAGCAAAGTAAAATACATCCTGTGCCACTGCAACTCTTCGTGTCATGTCTATCCCTTCCATTTAGTGATTTCACATTTTCAGTGCAAGACTGCAAAGTAGCTCCAGCAGTGTCACGGGCTGCCCCAGGGCCACCTGTACAGCCTGGAGCATCGAGGGAGCAGTGAGCAGGGAGAAGCACAGTGGCCAGCGTGCTTGGGCAGAATAGGGTCCAGGCTTCTGCCTCGGAAACACTCTGGTGCTGGTTCTCCTTCCTCCTCCTGCAAAACAGGGCTACCTAGCTGGGGGCCAGCCTGCTGCTGACACAGCTACATGGCTTGTGAGACCCCAGCCAGTTTCTCAACCCAGCACCATGCCACGCCGTGTAGCTGCGTCCATCGCAGCTCGTTGCCTCCCCAGGAAGCTGCTCGCTGGGAGGAGAAAGCCCCATGCTCCAGTGTGGTAGCTGGGCTTCTTGCAGAGAGGCTTTTTATCCCAAGAAGCATAAACACTTTTTAAAATGCAAACATGTTTTTTTTTTAAGTGCCCCATGCCCAAAAGCACATTTGCTACCTGCTTTCAATTGACACTTCACCTGGTGATGGGCCAAAGCCCTTTACAACGAATCTCCTGGGCAAAGCTAGGAGAGAGCCTCTGCCCTTGTCAACCATGGGGACGGAGGGCAACCAGAAGTGCTGCCCCTGCTTCTGTGCATGCTAACCACAGCTCTGAGCTCAGTAGGTACTACTTGGAATATACTTCTGTGTATGGTGTGACCAGCCCCGAGCCATGGGGAGAGCAGTGGAGCTGGGTGGAGTGATCCCACTGTCCTGAATGGCTCTATCAGCCTCCTTCATCTCTGTGGCTTATCAGACCACACGCCCTAGGAGGTCCTGGGCACACTACAGCTCCTTGCTGGCCCCCATAGCCACGTTCCCTTCCCAGCAGGTAAGGAGATGGGGAGGAAGGCAACCTCCCAGCAAGGAGTTAGGATCCAGCTAGGGTGCTTGCTTGGACTCAGGAGCTTTGTTGTGAGATAGCCTTCAAATATAAACAGTATTTAAAGCTCAACTTTTTCCTTCCAAACAAGGAAGATTTTCAATCATTTTAGTAATTCATTTTATCTCCTCCCTCTCTTGTTAGTGAAACTGCTGTCTCCCCGGCTTCCTCTGTTGTTGTCAAAAATCCTCTGTCCTGGTCATCTCCTATGGGTCGTACAAAGTCATCTTGGATCTGTGCTGCCCTTCCGTTTCCCAGCTCAGTCATCACTGACTCTCTGATTATATTTGCCTGGTCACCTCCTCTTTCCTCCTTTCCACTCACAGTGAATACTTTCTGCGCCTTTTGTTTTCTCTTTCCAATGATTTGTGGTCAGTAATGCTTTCCTTACGCTGCGGAGCCTTCAGCCTTTCTCATCATATTCAGGTGGCTGCAGCTCTCTCCCTCTCCACGCACGCTCTGAGATTGTGTTCTCTCATGCACCGTATTTTTCATCATGTAAGTGAAGAAACAGAGTCACCGCTCTGCCCCTTGTTCCCCAGGTTCTGCAGAAAGCTAACGGTCCTTACATGGGCTGACTCCTTTCCCACCAGACATAGGAGCGGCAGGAAGATGAGACTTCTCTCCCTTACGTGATTTGCGTGTATCCCAGCCAGATATTGCTCCCTGCACAGCAAGACGACTAGGCTGACGTTTTGAGGTAGAAGCTCTGCCACCTTCAATTCTTGGTGACGCAGAACCTGGAGAGCCACCTCGCCGTCCAGCAGCTCTGCCAATGGTGAGTGCTCCTGCTGAGGGCCCTCTCAACAGGCGAAACCATTGCCATCTCTCCAACATCTGTCTAATGTCCTATAGCCTAGGCAATTGTGATCTCACGTGTTTGTTTTACTGGTAGAATACACCTGCAACTTAAATTTTGTATGATAAGCAGATGTTCACTTCTATAAATTGAACAGTGCACAAAGATTTATAGACCCCAGAGATTCAGATTTAGCGAGTGAGAGCCAAGGTCACAACTGGACCTTCAGATTCAATAAATCTTGACATTACAGGAGCATTGGGGGAGGGGAGGAAAGCGTTGTTATAGGCATATAACAATTTTTAAAGTATGCCAGTGATGATCTGCAAAGCAGATGTAAGTCAAACTGATTTTGATATGTTAAACTGACCCTTCCAGGCAAGAGATTAAATAACTCAGGATTTGATTTGGAGTCACATATGGAATATAGGAGTGGAAATGGTGATAATAAGCCCCTGTTCATATGAGAAGCAGAGGGAAAAAAGCTCCAATAAAAAGAATAAAAGTTGTGCTTTTATGCTATAAGAAGAACACTGTTGATATCATCAATAGTGAGTTTATTCTAATTAAGGTACTTCAAATGACACATCCTTGGTGTGTTTTTCTTTCATGCAGTCCACTAATAAAAACCGCTGGTTTAGCTACAGGAAAACCAAAGTCCTGCGTGAGCAGAGTCGGTGTCCCTGCACCCTAATGGTGTCTCCCATCTCAGGAGGCAGAGTCGGCGCTGCTGGGTCCATTCGGAAGCAAAGAATAGGTTGCCAGAAGTAATTCAGTCTCTAATGTCCCTTCAGACTCTGATCTCTTCGCTGGAGCTTTAAACGCAGGCTGGCAAGGATGGAGGGGAAGGGATGCAAGGCAGTACGGACAACCTGCGACACTGTCACCAAGGAAGAAAGAGAGTCTGGAAATTGAGTTAGGGAGAGTAAGAGGCAAGGAGGAAGGTCTTAAATGGGCACCAAAATATCCTGACATGGCTGTGTTATAAGCACCTTCATAGGGCCAACTCAGCAGCCATTGCCTTGTGATAGCTGCAATAAGGCAGCACGAACGGTGTGAATAGAAGTGGCCGAAACACCGGAGGCAGCCTGAATGCATGCCTGCCAGCCCAGAGCCCAGCCTGGGCTCTGAAGCCCTCCAGAGAAGCGATACAGGTTTGTCCACTCCAGACCCCACGCCATGCCTGGTGACTCCCAAGTCAGCACGGTCAAAACCAGCTTTTGTCAGCCGGCATGCCATCGCAGCCTGGGCTGGACAGGGGAAGCCGGAGTCTATGCTGACATCCACGGGGTGTACGTGACCGGCTCCTCCCGAGCCCCCTCCACCCTGTGGGTGCCCATTCTGCTCCACACCTGCAGTTTTACAAAAGCCAGTGAAGTTTGAAAACAAATAGCTCAACCAGCCCATTGAGCAATCCATGGTTACAACAAAAACCCGCATGGAGGCTTCCAGCAAGCAATTATAAATTACGCTGATGTTTTGGTGTTTCTATCTTTCTGTTTAGAGTTACTTGTAGCAGTTTATGAGAATCATCTAACTACCAATTTTTAGGAACTTCCAAAACATGTAGTTCAGCCAAAAGCAGAGCAGAAAAAACACTACCAGTAAGGAATTCCCCAGTTACTGAATAATAACTAGTAAATACAAATACCCATTACAGCAGAAGATGGAGGCAGAGAAGAAAACACAAGAGGCAGACGAGAGAAAACAAACATGAAAATGTTGTACTGACTTTTTTCTCATTGAGGTAGATATGCATGTGAACATCCCACCCAAACATGTATCTGAAAGCAGAGCTGTCTGAAGCAGAAGCAGACAAGAGGATGTAGCATTTGATGGCTTCTGTGGCAACTGAAATGAAAATTTTGAAGCCAAAGTGAAGTTGCCGCTAGCTGCCAGATACAATCTTTGCAAATGAGAGTGCCCCCGAGTAAGACTGTGGAATATACCCTGGCTGCCAGCTGTAATACTGATAAATAGTCATATCATCCAAAAAGCACAACAAGTCTGAAGCACCAGATCAAGATTTTCAAAGTCCTTGCGCAAGGATGCTCTAGATGTCCATGCACAGCTACCTGCATGCCGTCCTGAAAGGAGATCCAGTGGGAAAAGCTGGAGTCAGGCCAGGGTGGTCAGGGCCCAGAGCACTACCCTCTCTTGCTCTCATCCTGGCTCCAATTTTTCACCTCTAGGTACAGGGCTCATTTTAACTCTCGCACCCATGTATGCAAGATATGGGCATATTTTGCTTCATAGGATGTAGGGAAGCTCATGGTACGTACAGGCTTGGAAAAGGCCACTGTAACAATCTGATGTACAAAAAATCTTCTGTCAAGAGGTCTTTGATGCTAGACGGTGCCTTTTCTGCACCCAGCCCCCAGGTTACGGGATGGGGGCACAGGGAGGGATTACCTGCCCCAGTGACACTCAGCAGCCCCAGCCAGCAGCCCCCTGCAGCAATCCCAGTTGCTACATCCCCTCACCTGAAGATTTTTGCCTCCAGGATCATTAAGGAAGGGTATTTCTCTGTGGTTTCTCCACTGCCCCTTGTGAAAATCCCATACAACCAGGGCAATCAGGAAGTGTTTACACTATCTGACCTTTGTTCCAGTATCCTTAAACACTGACTCCAAAATAATTCTAATATCCATACTAAACAAGAACATTGTGGCTTTTTTACTGGTGAGGCACAGACTGTGAATTTCCCTGCCTTGGAAGTTGCAAAAGACAGCTCTGGTATCCGCAACATCTTTAAGGGAACCCCAGCATCCTTAATGAAAAATTCATTTAGGGTCAATCAATATTCGGCTTCATTGTCATCCTGTATCACACCAGGTTGCAGGTGAAAGTGAGTTTAGTGGTTACTATTTATTCCCAGCCGACTACTAATCCTGTTCCCCATTGCTGAAATAAGGCATTAAAAATCAAAGTAATCTCTCATTGAAAGGAAGACATTCCTAACAGCTGTATCCTTCAAAGGCTTCAGCCTTTTCTTTCCCCTTACCATCTCCCCAGGTAGCCCTCTGGGACACAGGGTTATGTGGGATGCCAACTGCTCACTATTCATCATGGCCCCATTCTCCAAGGGCACACTGACTTTCAATAATTTATCACTCGATGTTTTGTGTGTTGCTGCAGAAATAAATCAGAACTGGGAGCGCCAGATGCTCCCGCATCCCATCATACTGTGTTAATTTATTGAAAAGGGGTTTTCTCAGCCCAGCCATGGGGCGCAGGAATCTCCGCCACAAGCAGCAGTGAGGATGAGGGTTAAGGTCCACTGAGCCAAGTGTGAAGAGCGTTGAGACAGAGAGAGAGACTTCAACGTGGAAGCACATGAGCTTGGAAACCCTTGCAGGGTGAGCAGGCGGTCAGCTTTCCAAGCAGAGCTAGTGGTGACATTGCTCCAAGAAAAATACATTTAGTCCTTAAGCATGTAGGTTTTGTTCTGGGCTCACAGTCTCTTTTTGTTTCTTGGATTAGGTCTCGCACCCGGATACGGCAAGTAAATATCAAGCCATAAATCACAAATTCGATGCTTGTTTTTCTTTCCTCAAGGTTGTATAATATAATGAAAAAGATCAAGCAAATGCAAAGCTATTTTATGCTGCACATGCAGAGTGTGAAAGGCCCTGGGTCTCTTCCAGTGACCCCACAAGAATGACAGGACTTCTGCTAACAAGAAGATCTGTTTTTCTGAGGCATCACACAAATCCTCTCATGGATTGAAGAGTTTCTCCTGTTCTTGTTTTCTTTAATGCTCTTGCAATACAGTTAATTTAACATGTAATGACCCTTCATTCAAACCTTCTGCACATACATATTATGGTAGGTTCATCAAATGTGCCTCTGGCAGAACAGGAAACACAGATTTCCTATGTTCCTTCCCAGACTCCTGAATGCACATCAACAGCTTTTTGGTACTTATCACCCTTGGTCATTTCTCATCTCCCCTGCAGAGGGGGAGAACCGTGGCTGCTAACACACCATCCTGCCTATGACGTTATGGCTGGAGCACCAGGTTGACCCCACCTGGAAGACGGGAGGGTGCTGGGACTTCTTGAAGTTCTGGGACCTTGTCCTTGAAGTCCAACCTTGCCAAGGTTGCACACTCCATGCCAGCACTCCCTAATGCCACAGGGCCTGAAGTCACACCACTGGTGCTCTTATAAAATCAGCTTCTAGCTACCCGCAAGGGGAAGAGCCAAACCGGGAATGCGCGATTCTTCCTACCCCTCAAAACATTGTTTAGGGTAAATCTTCTTCTCTAGGACAATGCCCACCGAACAGGGATTGTGTAACAGGAGCATTCCCAGTACTGCTGGCATGTTAGAGCATGTAAAAATGGGACTTTTTCAGCATGTTAGAGCATGTAAAAATGGGACTTTAGAGTACCACATAACTAACTGACAGCTAGTTTTTGTGGTGACAGAAAGAAAACACACTTTCTTGACACCGGCTCCCTTTCCAGGTTTCAAGCCTTTGCCACGCCTCCAGAGGAACTTTGCATCCTTGATGGGAACGAGCTGGTAGGTAGGTTGTAAGCCCCCCATTTACTGCCTCCATTCTCTCCTCCTCCTCAGAAGTTTCCATTTGCATTGACATTTTCCCAAACTTGTAAGCTAGGGAGAGATATTTGTCGTGCATAAGTCTAGCCTGAAGAGCTAAAGTTTGCCAATGTTATGAGAAAGCACAAGCAAGAGCTTATAGTGGGAAGTGTTGGGCAATCCTGTCTTTACTGAAGGCAAAATCCCCCACTGCGCCTGCCACCAAGATTAATTCCAGATTTCCTTAGGTTCTGTGACATGCACAGGGTCTGTCCCAGCAGCTGCTAAGCAATATCGGGTCCAACGCTTGCTTTCAAATCTCTCAGCCCTACTATTAAGAGCGTTGTTCTGAGGAGATTTTTCCTGAAATCTTCATGAGACAACATTGGGAAATCCTGAGTAGTCAGTAAGATCATTGTTTATCCTCCTGGTAAAACACAGCTTCCGCTAAACCAGAGCCATTCTCTCCCTGAAGATAAGCAAATGTTAGCAAAATTACTGTCAATCGTGAGATTACTTGTTAAGCTTGCATCTTAACTCTGTTTTCTCTCATTTACAGCCACCTTCAAATGTCTTCTTTGGCACTGAAAAAATTTTTCTCAACCTAAAAGTGAACTTTGGAGGGGGAGAGCCTGAATAAAACCCCTCCAGCTGTTTTTGAATTACCCAGGAAGAAAAAAATGCACGTTTACTAGTATAAACATTATCTTGGTTTTATTTTGGGTGGGTTTTTTTTGTTGTTGGTTTGTTTGGGGTGTTTTTTTTTAGTTCAAGGAGAACATTCAGTTTATTTAGAGTTAGATTATTTTATTTTATTTAGATGTCAGCACGGCCCATCTGTATTTCTCGGTGAGACAGAGGAACACACGAACTGCTCCTCTGCAAGGTCAGAGCAGGGGTCGGTCCAAGCCCGCATCCTGCCTCCAACGGCGGCCGGTGGCAGATGCTCGGAGCACAGCCCAGGGGCCTTTCCCGGTGTCCCCGCTGTGCTCCCAGCACTCCGCGGTCACAGGACTTCCTGAGCTGGAGATGCAGCTGGGCCACCATGCTTGACAGTCGCTGATGGCCCAGTCCTCTCCGAATTTGTCTAAGCTTCTTTCAAGCCCCTCTGTCCTCTCGGCCTTTGCAGCCTCCTGTGGCAAAGACGCAGGCAACAAGGCAGCTACGCTGCGTGTGGAATCAATGCATCCTTGCCCTCTTTTTAAACCTGATAATGTCCTTGGAAGGCTCTTAGTTCTTACATTACAAGAAACACTGAATAGGCTCTTTCCCTGAATAGGCCTTTCTTCATAAGCTGTCCCATCACTCCTCTCGTGGAAGCTTGGTCACAGCCCTCCTCATTCTCATTTTCTTCTCCCCATACCTCTGGCTCTCCTGTAACGCATTTTAGAGGGGTTGAAACATGGCATGGCTTGGACTTATGATTCAAACAACAGCTTCCTTTCCTGGTAGTATCTAGCACTTCATTTGCTTGTATTTTTCCTCCATTGCTGAGTAGCAGACAATGCTATCAGAGAATTTTCCATCATTATTCCAAACTTCTTTCTAAATGGCAGCAGCTTGCTGAAAGCCAGCTGCTGAACAAGCAGTGGTCATTTTGTTGCTTTCCCTCTGTTTCACTAATTTGCACTGACTTTCTCCTGACACTTCATCTCCCAGTGTGAGATCCTCCTGCAACTGTTCGCTGTTGGTTCTTCTGAAGAGTTCTGCAACATCTGCAAATGGAGTTAACTCACTATTTACGCCCTCTTCCAGGTCTTTGATTAATACCTTGGATTATACCACATACATGTACAATGTTTTCTAGACTAGAGCAGCTCTCTGGCCTTTTTTCTCTTCGGCCTTTTTCCCTCTACAGCTTGGCTTTCCATCGTGCCTGGGGTAAAAGTACCATTTTTGGAAAGGTGGATATGCTTTATCAGTGATACCTTGCTTAGTCACATGCTTACCAACCTCTGCAAAGACTGCCAACAGATTTGCAAAGCCTGACTTTCCCCCACAGATGCAACATTCCTCTCCTTCCACCATCTATCTCACACACGGAGGCCATCCGTGTCTGTCAATTCTAATCTGTGATACAATTTCCAACACCTTGCCCACTGTAGAAGACCAGCACATTAGTCTGCAGTTCTCAGCTTCATTCTTGAATTATTTCTAGCTATAGTTATTGTATCTGAAACAAAAGGTTCAAATGTGAGGTTTTATTAATAATTAGTAGGAAAAGAAACATTCCCCGTGGCCTGGTTTTGGCTGGGATAGAGTTAATTTTCCTCTCAGCAGCTGCTGTGTTCTGGATTTAGTACCAGAAGAATTTTGATAACACTGATGTTTTCGGTTGTTGCTACGAAATCAAGGACTTTTTTCAGTTTCTCATATTCAGCTGATGTGCAGGAGCTGGGAGGGAGCAGAGCCAGGTAGCCAGCCCAAGCTGGCCAGGGGAAATATTCCATACCACAGATGTCATACTCAGTTTATGAATGGGGGCTGGCCGGGCAGCAGGAATCTGCTCTTCTCATTTTCATGAGTTCAAATCCTCTCCGGTCTGGGAGTGCAAACATTTTTGGGAGTTCAGGTTTTTTGCGGCAATTTCGCAAAATTCGCTACTTCCCGGTTCCACGATGGCTGCTTGGGGACTGGCTGCCAATCGGTCATCAGGTGGTGAGAAAAACTGTGTTGTGTATAGTTTGTTTTGCATATTCATTATTACCATTAATATTATCATTAGTAGTACTAGTAGTAGTATTAGTATTTCCTTTGTTGTCTTATTGAACTGTATTTACCTCAACCCACGAGTTCTACCGTTTGTCCATTTCTCCTCCCGATCCCGGTGAGAGGAGGGGGAAGGGTGAGCGAGCTGCTGTCTAGTGGGTGGTTGCCGGCTGCCGGGTTGAACCACGACAAGGTGATAAAAAAAAAAGGACAGTGGCACACCTCTAGATTTGATGCAAAAAATGCTTATAGGGAGATAATTCCTACACTGTAGAAGCAGAGAAAGTAGAGAGAAATGTAACATGTGCATAGCTGATTTCCCTGAGCAAAGGTTACAAAATATTAAATCATCTATCAGTTTTACAAAATCAAACAGAATGTTTATGTTATATTTAGACAGATATCTAAACAGGTCATTAAATTTCTACAAGAAAATGTTACTTTCCCTTTAAACTGGGCCTTCAAATATTCTAAAGAAACAAAGAATAAATGTTCATTTTAAAATATCACATTCATTTGTGGGATGGAAAATCCTTTGCCTTGAACAGTTCAAATGCTCCCTGGCTACTAGAAAGTAGCCAGTTTTTAGCTGCTTATTTTATTCACCCATTTAAAGTCGTAACCCAACTGAGCTTTTACTGGTAGAAATGCAAAAGTGGCAACAAAGTTCCTAGCTATGCTGAGTGGATCTTTGTCATTGATTTATTTAAAACATGTTTTTGGAGTGTGTACACAGCTGAAAAGAACATATTTAATAAATATCAACATCAAATTATGATCTGTAAGTGTAAACATGTCTTTCAGTCTCTCAGTGGGCTTAGCATAACCACTTCAGTTAAACGTCTGAAAGAACCACCTCTGCAGGAGAATGTAAAGCCAAAAATCTCTGGGCTCTTTTTGGGCAGCGGAAAGAGGTAGAGGTGAATGTCAATATCCTTTTCTGCTCTGAATTATCAATTGTTCAAACTTCACCAACGAATAGGAAATGGCTGGCGACTACAGCAGTGCGTGAACACAGAGACAATTTTGCAGGCAGGAAAGCTCTCAACTTTGTAAACTTGCTTGTAAAATTGCAGAGCTATCAAAACCTAGATGTGCCCGAGCTCTCTGTAAATGTCAAACATCAGTCTTGGGAATGTTTTTATTATATCTATGATGTCTTCAAAGCTGTAACTGCAAATGGCTCAGCAGAATTTATTACAGATTACCGCAACTTCCTACACAACCAAATTTGGAGATTTAACAAGTTCTTCGATTAGCTGGTGGTCTCAGATTATCCACCTACGCAATGCCAATAAAGTAGCCCAATAAATGAAGCATAATACAGATAAAATCAATGTTAGTTCAAAGGCTGAAGACCGAAGAATCTTTTAATCATTTCTAGTATCTCATACCAATGGACTGAATCATGAACTTTTCACCGACAAAAAACATAAGCACACAGCTCTTAAATCAGTGGCACAACTTCTGTTTTGTTCAGTGGGAGAAGATGCAAGCTACCATGCTGCACTCTTTGTCCCACAGATCATCCTGATCTTTCGAAGAAGGATTCCATGTTCACATGGATTTTGGAAATCAAGTCCCGATCAAATTACCTCTTTCTAAACACTGCTATAATTTTATATTTATTTTTTAAAAGACTAAGAAAATCAAAAAAGTCACTCAGTTTCATCTGATGAAGAAGGCTGATGTTGCTTCTCTAACATGTCCTGTCTAACTGACCGAAACACATTTGCAAGTCTCTGTACCTTCGTAAGACTGAGCATGATTGGTATACAGGAAACACAGATGCGGCTGGTGGCACACCTCAAGATTTAACTAGTTATCTTATGTTTGACCTATGAGTCAAATAGCTCAGAGGCAGATGAGTTTCTGCATAGGTATTAAAAGAAAACACAGAAAACCCCCATAGTTTGTGTATAGTTTGTTATTGCCCCAAGCATTAAGAGTATTACAAAATCTTAAATATTGCTGTAATTACTAAACACTGAACATGAGATCTGATGCATTATAAGATTTAGAGATTCAAGCTGATCCTAAAGAATTCACGTAGGAAAACCTACTGCCTGTCACAGATCCATAATGATGTGAATCACCCAGGTAGATCTACAGTTTCTAATGTCTGATCAATATATTTCATATAAAGAATTTCCTGTCACAACAGCAATCAATCAACTGCATCAACTGAAATATCTTTCAAATGTGTTAAAAGTACCTGAATAAAAAAAAGGAGAGATAATTAGAAAATATTTCTTGTTTCCTTGCAAAAGAAACAGCCAATGTTCACAGAGACAAGTTTCAGTCTTTAACTTCACAATCAAACTTTCTTGCAGACTGGGCCACTTACTGAAGCACTTTTTATGTCTCAGTCCATATGACTGCACCAAAGTTTTTTTTAAAAAAAAAGAACTAAAAACACAGGCAAAGCAAAAAGAACCCAAGCAAAAACCAGTTTTTAAGATATTAACTCAATGACATTTGCAATTGATTCAATGCCCACCGCCCACATCAAACCTTGCATCAGACTTTCTGTACACAGATGAATGTCTGCAATCAGGCCGTGCGCAATGCTGCACACACAGAGGTTAAGGACTCTTTGAAACTTTGGTTGTTCAGCACCAGCGCAGGCTCTAGCTCCTGTCACCAATCTGGAAATGACCACAGACTCTTTATCATTATTTCATTCACATGTAAGGTAATGTCTTGCTCTAGGAAAAGCATGTTCATTTAAAAAGTCACCCTGAGTAACTCAGTTCAATGTTGTTAAATAAGAACCATTTAACAAACTGTTGTTTGACTGTTAATTATTTTAATCTTGATTTTATTATACAGTGATGTATATCACCTCAAATAATAGTACTATTATATAATGATGGATGTAAAATTTGGTCCAATTTATAGCTAGAGTGTTCTAAAAGAAAAAAAAGAAAGCAAATGTTTAATGTTATGAAATCCTACTGTCTTTAAGAAAAATTGGGCCCTCAGTTTAAAAGTTTAGTGTATTTGTAAGTACTTTGACACCCAGGGGTAAGAAAAATGATTAAATGTTTAACCCACATGAAAATATTCTGGTATACTCGAAACCAAATTCTGTACGATCTCTGTGTTTTCATCCAGACAACAGGACTTAAACTAAGAAATATTAATCAGATGTAACAGAAATACAACTGGAATTGACCGGATTTCACAAAATACCATTACGCCTGAAAAATTATCTGGAAGATAACTATTCTCTAAAGTGAGTCTAACAGAATACATGACCTCCCCACATACCCAACATTCAAGCACCATGAACTGGAAGAATAGATTCTCTAGTTTTACATGGTCCAGAACTCCTGAAAAGAAGTTTCTTCTACAATGCCTTGCTCTTTCAAAAGGGACATTACACTTCTTCAATACTTTTCTCACTTACCCAAGCTATTAAGGAAAGTCTGGGTGCCATGCAGCCAAAGCTAAAAGATGCATATTTTTGCTTATATGGAAATCTTATTGGTTTAGTATACCTGCCCCTCATTTGATTTCTACATCAATTATTGCCAAATGGGTTAAACTTCAACTTTAGCGGTGGTATGGAACCTACTGCAAAAGCATGAAAAGTATCAGAACTAAAAGTTTTAATAGTTCCGTATGATCAGTTTTGCACTGCACATAAAACAACACAAACAAAAATAAAACCTAGCTGTGAAAGACAATTACTTTTCAAGGGAGTTGCTTTCATGGAGAAGCAGATGATGCTATGATGACTCCCTTTAACATTCTCACTAGGTAGACAGAGTCGTCGCTTTGTGTGCTTTTTATTAAGAACACAAGTGAAAGTTAGTCTACCTATAGTCATATTCTTATTGTTCCATCTTTAAGCCATGTAAAAGACTATAAAGCACTAAATTTGTATTTTCTCTGTTACTTTTTATCTTGTGATGACCTCTCCTGGTTGAGCTGTTCATTAGCCTTGATTCCAGAAGTTAAGAGTGTTTTGATCCCTCTGCTTATTTCAAAAATATTGCAGGAATATGAAGAATCTATTGCCAAGGTAAGAAAAACGTGACTATGAATAAAATTCACAGTAAGATCTGAGTATCTGTGTGTGTGATACTGTATCACAGTGTATGTTTATTGTACTACAGGATGGGCTTTCAACACCCACTTCATCTTGAGATAAAACTGAATGAGATTCAAAGCTTTCAACATGATCACTTCTGAATCAGTATTACTGAGACATCATTTCAATGACAGAAATAGATTTACTGACTTTGCAAAGTAAACAGACATTTGAGATGCAATATATATTCACATAAGTGACATCCAATTCTATTCTTTCCAAAAACTGTATCTTTTTCTATGTCAGCACAAGCAGATTGTAAGGAAATACTGAATAGCAAGCTCTTATACAGGGATTCGTAATTCACTGTACACCATGAACCCTGCATACTTCCTAAAAAATACTGTAAAGAATAAATTTGCTTTTCTTCATTACTTCAAAGTCAAAACACAAAGTAGCAATGGAGGAAAAAATAAATATGTGGTTGGAAATCAGTTTTACATCAAAGTTGCCTTTCACTCAATTTTTAATTCTTTCAGAAGTATTCCCCATACAATGTTTGAAATTTACTGATGAGAAAAAAAAGAGATAAAAAACTAAGTGCGTTCTCCTGTCAAAGGAGAACAAAATTCCCCAATGCCATTCACGATCCGTTGAATACCTCGACAAACAATCCCAGAAAACACAGCACAGTGACCAGTTGGTATACCAAAGCGTGCATCAGAATATCCAGTTAAGTGGTGCACCAAAACACTGTGACACAGCACTTGAGTTCTTACTGTGGTACCACTTCCCAAGCACCCATATGCCTTTACAAGAACTTTAAGCATGTACTGCAATGTGAACACTCCTTTTGTAATTTTAAGGCTGACGTGTACTTCTAGCTATGTTTCTGCTTCCAGTAAACAAATCTAGCTTCATTTCACTTTCAGAAGTGAGTCAGAAATGAAATGCTATACACTACATTAGGAGTGCAGTGTATAAGCTCTTGGAAGGTGAATCAATATTAAGAAATTTTTGACTGCCTGAAAAAAAACCTGCCAAGATGGGAATGCACATGAGTAAATTGTATTTAAGATTATATATATCCTTCATTCATGGAATTTCTGGTTATAGTGATGTTACTACAACTATTAACTTCTCAACTAACTTCTTTCAAAAGTTAAAGATTTGTTTGTTGGGTAATCAGATAATCCACTGTAGATCATCTTCAGGTTAAACTACAGCAATTCGTTACTGAATGACAAAAAAAGAAGCTTAGAAATCCTTCTACAGAAAAGCAGAATAGGGAACTTTGTTTTCCAAGAACAGCTTTCTGACAACCCAAATAATAATTTTTTCTTTCCCCTGTGTATTCCTGTTATGCAGAGCCTGAGACATGATCATGAAGAAATCATATTCAGAAGAAAAATTAGATAGCTGGTCAAAACTGAGCAGTAAACCTCAGGATAAATATTTCTCCTAAATCAAAGGCAGAAAAATAACTGAACATCCTCTAGCCTCCGAGACCTAGACACAATGCAGAAACCGATGTACATTTTCTGTTGACACACAAATAAATGTCTAAGTGTAAGCAAATCCTGGAACAATAACATTGTCTTATTTTTCAGTAGGCATCAGATGATAACAGACAGAAACCCACTCAGAAAGTACAGCAGTGCTCCAGTTCCCTAATCATTGCATTGTTCATTCCTGTCCCCACGGAAACAAATAAATAAATACAATGATCCACATAGATCTCTATGCAGTACATACACTACATTCTAAGACAATTCCCTGCTTGGTCAGGAGAATCAGCCCCCATTCACATACACACAATCCTGACACGTCTATCTGTAGCATCTCAGGACATTTCTTTCCTCTGTGAACAGCAGAGGAAGTCAACAGTACTGTCTATTTTTGACAATTGTTTAAAAATGCACTACTTCATTTCAGTATGCAATATAAAAAATACTTTGCTAATGGTAAATGCTTTACATGGCCTGAAGAGAAAAAACTCAACACTTAACACTAGCATCTACCTGTGAATGTTTTGCTGGAAACTACAGATCAGTGCAATGTTAAAGATTTGATCTAACACCCATTGAAATCAATGGATATGCTGTCATTTTCACATTGATAGCAGAACTGGGTCCTGTATAGGTGCTCTGCACTCTTCCCGTCTGAAGTTCAGCATTTCAGCAGATGCTTGATCATTTCTCTGCTATTTCTGCCTCCCTAGGGGGGCAATTGCTGGTCTAAAATATCTTTGCTCATTTTATTATGGGAAGCAAAACTTCACTCTCAAGAAAAGCTGTTCTGGCTCAGTTCCCTCTCATCAATTCACCATCATTCTTCCCTTTTCACACGAGAGAAAATTTTCTCCTGCTTCTCCTTGACAAAACACTAGTTATGGAAACTGCTCACATCTCCTTTTTTCCCTCACACATCTGTGGAAGTGGAGTACTTAGAAATGCAAATGGCATACCTTCTGAGGAAGGTGGGAAAAAACAAAACAAAACAAAACAACCAACCAAACAAGAGCCACCCCCAAACTTTGAACATCTTCTATCTGATTCCCTTCCCTCTCAGACTCCATTGCCGAACCAAGACTGTATCACAGAGAAGGTCTTTCAACTTTCCACACCAGCTACCACCGAAATCATCTAAACTAAGGAAGATCTGATGGGGAGCACTGAGAACAGCGTCGAACCTCAGTGCCCACACACACATACAAACACACAGAAAACCAAATGGAAGATTCAGCAGCAGAGAAAAAACCATCAACCTCCCAGAGTTGTGGGAATTCCCCGCCGGCTTATGGCAGAGCTGAGACTGTGCATGCTCCTTAGGAAAGGGTACTTACGAGATGCAGGCAGAGCAGTCCTGGCTCTGCAGCTAATGCTGCTGAAAATCCAGAGGAAGAGAGCTGCCCTGCAGCCAGCTCGGGTAACCACAACCATCCTTCAGTTCCTGGCTCCCTGTACTCCACACGCCAGCTGCAGAAGACCCGCTTTTCTCCACTTTGGCCCCTTCTCTCTCCCTCCTTCTCTTTCTCGGAGGAGGCGGCGAGGAGGTAAAGGGGGCAGGGCTTTACCTTGGGGCAGTAGCCAGCCCCCCTCTTCGTCTGCTGTCTCTGGGTTTGCAGCAGCAGGATGAGTCCCGGTACTTTTCTTTCCCTTCTCTCTCTGTGTTTGTGGGTGTGTGCGCGCCTCCTTCTCAGAGGAAGGGGGTGGGGGGGGAGGGAAAGCCACGAAGTATTGGATAACAAGGATTGTAGAAGAGAAAAAAAGAAAAATTAAAAAAAAGCAATCCCCAAAAAGACGTGGGGGCAGGGAGGGAAAGGGAGATGGAGATGAAGGGAAGGGAGAAAGGCGGAAAAAGCTGTCAGTGCTGCTAATGCTGCTGTTGATGCTACCACTGCAGCTGAGCCCTTCTTCCTGCACAGAGCAGCGCTGCCGAGAGCAGCCTGCACTAACCTCCCAGCTCCGCTATATATACACCCTGCAGCCGGGGAGCCCAGCACACACTGGCAGGGAGCGGGGAGAGGGAGGGAGAGACACTCCCGCAGCAGAGCAGCAGGCTCAGAGCCTCTCTCCTCACGCACTCGTCATCCTCCAGCGGGAGGAAACGCTCCCTCCAGCAGCAGCAACCTTCCCCCCGCCCAAAAGAAGGAAAAAAATACAAAGAAAAAGGAAAGAAGCAGAGGGGAAAATCCTCTCCCCAGCGCTCCCCTCCCCTTCCCTCCGCTTCCTCCAGCTCCTCCCTCTTCCTCTGCGCCCCTCCGGCCTCCAGCACCCTGCTCGTCCTCGCTTGCCTGGTTCAGCGCCGGGGGACCGCGGCGGGGATCGCGGCCGGGGATCGGGGATAGGGCCCGGGGATCAGGGCCGGGGATCGCACCTGGGGATCGGGGCCGGAGATCGCGGCCGGGGATGGCGGCACGGGATCGGGGCAGGGTGGGGCCGGGGATCGGGGC
>Ga0181612_114135_pt1 | contig 17770 bp, 15 predicted proteins | sample HoacroProtozoa21_FD_119630 | JGI IMG/M metagenome (GOLD analysis project Ga0181612, IMG submission 119630) | Hoatzin crop microbial communities from Cojedes, Venezuel. Combined Assembly of Gp0051906, Gp0051904, Gp0051908 | reverse complement strand
TGGCCAACTTGACGGCCCGCGGCGTCGGCTCCATCCAGGACGCGGTGCTGAAGAGGCTCTCGCTCCTGGAGGACATCGTCTACCGGCAGCTGAACGGTAGGGCCGCTGCCCCTGCGCTCGGTGCCCCGCGGGTACGGTCGGGGCGGTGGGAGAGCGGGCGCGGGGCTCGCTTGAAGTTTGCACGACAGGACCGTGCTTGTTCCTGCGTTGTGCAACGGAGTCTTCAGTGGACTGGATCAGCGTAGTACCGGATTTCCAAGTGCCATTTGTGTTTAAAGCTCGGAGTACCTTGCACAGGATGGGGGGAAATGGTGATAACGTGATGCTGCCTGTCAGGCTTACGGCAGTGGTCGGGAAAGGACAGCGTCGTGATTTCTGCATCAGATGAGCAGGGTGTTCGGTGAGCGGGTGCAGGTCGGAGCAGCGTGCTGTGTATCGATTGATTGAGGGAATGGCTTTTACTACTCCGGAGTTGGTTTTTTGGAAGGGAGTTTTTAAACAGCTAAAGTATGTTGCGTCATTTGAGTGCAGAAGGTCGGAAAGCAAAATGCACTTTCTCTAATAAGTTAAGCAAACTATTTAGTCTGTCCTATGGCTCAGCATTGACAGCTGCTAATTAAAGTCTCAAGTAATGCTTTTCTTTATAGCATAGCAAAGGGTTTTCTATTAAAATCTCACCAGGTTCAGTAGTTCCGAGATGTAGAAAGGGGGTTTTAAAGATGCCGTGCGGGATAGAGAAACACATTGTGAAGATGCAAGAAATCTAGGTGAGGTATCTAATTAAAACACTGACTGTGAAGCTGTTTTTTTAAAAATTGTTCCCTTTGGATTCACAACTGGGAATGTAATCTCAATCAAGAGTCCTGTTTATTGCTTCCAATCTCTGTAGCTTTAACGACTGCAAGTTTTCGTGTATCGGAATTGACAGAGTCGATGTTTTTGGCAGTGTCAGTGTGATTCTCTCCCTGAGTTTTGAGTATGAAGCTAATGAAGGGTGCTGTGCTGTGCTGAACTGAAAACTGGCGCGCGGTGTCTCCGTACTGCGTGAGAGCTGTTGCTGATTGCGCTTCTGCAGCGAGGACGTGAGGCAGGTGGAGGCTCTCCTGCTGCACAGGAGTTGTCTCGGTGTTTGCGCTTCGGGGAGGGCACTGAAGGAGCAGCGCTCAGCTGAGTAGGAAAGGGTGCTTTATATTGCTGCTTTGTACAGGTGCGTGGAAAACCTGTCCTGCCTGTGAAGGTGCCTAGCACCACAAGATGTTGAAACAGCACTGTTGGGTGACAGACAAGGTGAAATAAAAGAATAACAAGCAACAAGGTAGAAAGCTGAATGTTACTCACAATCAAACTGTGAAACTGGCTGCTTCTGGATATTGCTAGGGCAGAAGTTTCTGGGAAGGTATAGGCACTTATTTAAAAAGGGGAAATAGCTGCAAGTTCAAGACAGGAGACCTCGTACTAGGACCTTGGTATTGGACAAGTAATCGTGATGCTGTCTACCATGCCTGCAAATACCGAGGGAGAGCTGGAATTATAAGTTGTTACCCTTTTTCTGTGGAGATTAACATGGGACATCCTGCTCCCGTGTGCTCTGGGGCTGCTCTTGGAGCCGGCTGGCGCTTGTAACAGGAGCCGCGAGCGTACGGTCGGCTCTGGCTGTGCTGTCTCGTCTGGAGGCTGCTGCGGGCACTCGGAGCGCCTTTACAGCGTGGTTCCAGGGCTCTGCTTGGTGCTGAAGAGCAGTCGTGCACCTAGAGACAGGGGAGGCAGGGAAGTGATAGATGTGTTGCCCATATCACAAACATTTTCTTAGCGCAGGCGGGAAGCTGAGCACATAAAAGTGAGATCTTGTTTGCCCTCTGCCTACCGGGGTGATTTATAGCAACGCTGATGAGTCTGGCTGAAAAATAGCTCCGGCACAGTGGTTACGTAAGTTTGGGTCAAGTATATATTTGGCACATGGGATTTTTAGAAAAGTATGATGTGCTCTGTTCTCTGAGCGATGTCTGTGTGTTGTGCTTCAGCAGGACATGGGTTTAGAGGAAGATGGGGGGGTCCAGGTGAACCCCCGTCACCACCTGCCGGCACTGAAAGGGAAGTCAGGTCTGCCACGACAGTCGGTGGGACTGCGGCTGCGGAGCCAGCAGGGCTGCCTGCCCCGCCAGCGGTTTTCTGCGCCCCCGTCGGCGTTCGTTCTGGGCACTCGAAGAATATCGAAAGCTGAAATCCTGGTGCCCGCTTGAAGTATGCAAATATGAGCTCACTTCTTTATTTTTTTTGGCTTTTAGGATAGGGAGTTTGCATGCTGGTGAGAAGTGCCTAACAAACCCCACCATATGCTCCCTGCAAAACGCATCCGCCGAGAGAGTTCTCTTTCAGTTATGTAAGGACACCCGTTGGTTTAAATCTGACCTGTGGTTTAGCAGGTAGAAAATGTGAGAGTGTGTTACCCTATAGTGTGGCATGTGGAAAGCCTACTCCTCGGGGAGCGTCGGGAAGCGTTTGGCTGAATTGAGTAACTAAAACACAGTTTGGGTGCAGTCAGCTATCGATTTTTTTCTGCGTTATAGGACTTGGCTGGATTTCAGTGGAAGTTGAAGCCATCTTTAAAAAAACGAGTCTCTTAAAAAGCTCCGTTCTGTAAAGATCAAATGAGCAATCTGATCATTCCGTTGCTGTGTGTTTGTTTTTTGAATCATGTAGTGTAAAGAGTATTGGAAATAACAGCTCGCTGTGGTGTGGCAACCCTCATTTTTTATGTGTTTCTATTTATTTCTGTAAATGTTGGCCATGAAAACAAGCTAAACAACACTGCCTTGGGTCTGGTGAAGGAAAGCTTTTACACAGTCATTCCTTTTGAATGACATTTCTCTGCAGTGCCATTCTGGAAATAGTATAGGCTCCCTCTTACTTCTCTCTGTGCAAGAAAAGCTGTCCCAAGCCTGGCCCAGTCTGCCTCCTGCAGTGACTCCTCACTCTCCAAGTGATGCACCTTGCCCGTCCTGCAGCGTGTCCCGGCCGCTGTTAGCTGGGCTTGCAGCCGCGGGACGCTTGTTTCAGACCCTGGGTGGAAGAGTGCCTTGGGGATGCTGGAGGGCATCCGGGAGTCAGCACAGCAGACGGTGGCCTTGCTAAGTTTTCTCCTCTTTGTAACTGAAGTATCCATGAGGAGACTCGAGGTTGTCCACATTTGTCTATTCGGTCTTCTTTTGGCCTAAAACTGATTGAGAACTCTACATGTGCTTTGTTCTTTCTGAAAGTTTATTATTGCTCCAAAGTTCATTGCACGAGTTGTGTGGGTTTTACTTTTTGCTTTTCTGTTGTTTTTTGCTGGTCTTTAATCGGATGGCTCCCACGGCTGCAAAGAAATACAAAGGTGCCCTTTGAAATGGAGGGGTTTGTACGGGCATGCACTTATCTGAGAATTCAGAAGAGTTTTAATTTCTGTAGTCACTTATGGGTGGAATTTTCTTGTTCAGCAGACGTTCAGAGAAAGCTCATGAAACGAAGGAACATGTGCATTTTTCTTTGGGTATTAACCACATCTTGTCTTTTTGATCAAAACCTGATTTTTTGCGTGCTGACATTTGCATAAGCAAAAATTGTGGTCCAGGTCATCTCCAGCTTTATGGAGATTCACGCAAATGAATTTTTCAGTTCGGCTCTGTGTTTACAAAGGGAGAGTTTCTGTGCTTATGTGACAAACTAGTTAGCTAGCGAGGAGCTGGAGCGAATAGAAACTCGGAAGAGAGCATTTGGCTTTTGTGGCAACCGTGTGCTTCCTGGGCAAACTCCTCCATTTCCCTAATCCTGCTCCTGGGGGGCTAAGGCAGAAACCTGTTAGTGACCATGAGGAGCTGGAGAAATTGTGCGTTTATGGGATGCTGAGACGGAAAAGGTGGGCCAGCTTTTTAACATCGATGTGGCATGCAGGATGAGTGACATGATGTGAGGAAAGCTGCAGTTTCCATCTTGGGACAATGTACGAAGATCTTGCTCACCATGAAACTCCTCTCACTGGGATGGGTCCTGTGTCCGTTTCACGGTGAGAAGCTGCTTGTCTCCCCTCCTACAAGCGTCCACCTTGGTGGAATTGCCCAGGTAGCTTTTGTCCGGCTGTGTGTGTTCTTCCTTGAGCTCTGGCATTACTCTGCCGGGCTCCCTTTGTCCTCTGGAGGGTGTGCTCGATCCCACCCCGGGTGTGGGAAGGGGAAATGTTCACCCCCTCCCCGGGAGGAGGGAGGGTAAGGCTGGTGCGTGCTCCCGGTGGGAGGAGGGTTGAGAAGTTGGGCGTCCGCTGCCGAGGCACTGAGAGGCTGGCGGGATGTACAGGGTCCATAAGCAGGTTTCCTTGCGTGTCCAGAGCGCGGGGGCTGCACTGATGTTCAGTATTCATCCCAGGTAGGAGGAAGGAGCCTGAATCTGGTTTTGTGTGTTGGTTTTTGCCCCTATCCTCTGAATCTGATCCTGTCCAAAAGTGGATAGTCCCCTCTTCTGAAGCCCATTCTCCAGAAACTCTTGAAGTCAATAGTTTAGTCGTTAAATACACTGCTGGTTTGGGAAGTAGTGCAGGAGGGCGAGTACTCTGGGCAAACCCTCGGCTTGCCTGTGGGGAAGCCGTTGTCTCTGCCATGGCTGAGCAGCTTGAACCAACCTGCGCGGATCGGGTCTGCTGGTCCCTGGTGCTCGAAGGGACCTTCCCCAGCCCCCCCCCAGGTGTGCTGCCGAAAACCCCTCCGTGTCTGCTTACCCGTGCTCAGCAGAGGTCGGGGTGCTGGGCGAAAGCCTCCGAGGAGCACGAAGGCTAGGAACTCCCTCTCTGCCTGGGAGCCGGTGAGACGGGGATGATGGGGCGTCTTTCTGACGAGCGTGAAAAGCAGTATAAAAACGCTTTACGTCAAGCTGAATATTAGTAAGCCAGAAAACACTGTGAAAGGGCACTCCTGACTCATTCTAAGCTATTCTTTTAGATTGTATTTTGTAAACTCACAACAGGTTATGTGTAAGATCAGGCAGAATAAAAGCTGTTTGCAAATTGTTGTAAATGAGAGGCAAGCGATGAAGAACTGCTGAAGCTGGCCAGAAAATGGGTGAGCAGAGGGTTTTTTTTCCCTTCATGCTAAAGAAGTGCACAGAGAGCAAACTGCTGCTTTACCAAATGTTAATAGTTGAAGAGGAACTTTAAATTCCTTGGTGGTTAAATAAGCCAATTTCGTTTTTGAAACGAGCTTGCGTCTGTGCTTTTGCACATGGAATTATTTGCACGTGCTGAGACATGGACAAGTGCATGCCAGCAGCCTCCCTGCATACAGATTATGCTCTCGTCTGCTTATCCAATTAAGAAATTAACTTTGTGAGGGTTGCATGTGGACATTGAGGCAGATACTGAAACACAGCCTTTTGCACGGTCTTGCTATCCCACTTGTAAAGTGGCACTTAATTAACTTAAACCACTTTAGAGATATGCGGATTTACTTCTCATAAGGATAAGATAATGCTTATCTTCTATAACACTTATCATCCTCAAAGTACATTACAAACTTGGCTAACTACTGAGTATAAAAATTATATATGTAAATAAGGCAGATTAAAAGCGGTTCTATCAGCCATTTAGTAGTGTGTAATAGCGTTACACCCACAGACTAGTAAGATTAAGATTTTAATAGGTAAGTAATACATTAACTAAAATGCTAAGAAAATCTCTGACTAAGATAAACAACTAAATGTAAATAATTGAGAGTAGGGAAATGCTATTTATAGGCGCAGGGCCCAAACTTTAATCACGTTGATGAAATAAAGTAGCTCTTTATACAAGCACAGCCTCGCTGGGTGAAATCCTTTGATAGAAGAAATGATGATGTGGGGATGTGACAGCTGTATTAACTGATGGGTATCACGCAGGATCCGAGATGCTGTTTCTCTGTCTGCCCCACTGCCATAATGTCTCTGAAGTAGAAAATAATTGTATCATTTTGTATAGCCTTCTGTAGCTACTTGATAAAAATCGCAGCTTTAATATGTATTATATACCTAACAGATCTGATTGCCATGTTCCTCATGAGGAATAGTGCACATTATCCAGATTCAGGATATACTTTTGGAAGTTCTCAGCCTAAACTTACTAACTGCAGGAGAGTGGTCTGCGTAGGCTCGAGACACCTGAGAGCTGCTGTCTGTAAATTATCCTTACCAGGTTTATGGAAATTGGGTCTGATACCAATCAAAGAATGAATAAAAGAAACACTTCGTAGAGAAGTAACAGAGTTAAAAGATGAGGCTTCAGATAGTCATTCAGGAAGCATCTGGAAGCTTAGGCGTTAACGTGACATTTAGTTTACAACCCGGCTGACTAGGAACTGATAGATAATTTTTGTTTTCAGTAGTTGTTTGGCATCATCATCCGAATATTCACTGTCATTGGCAATGAATGAGTAATAAGCCACTAACACATTTATCATGCAGAGACAACACAGGATTCATGAGATGCAACAACGACTAGAAAATAGTGACAACGTTGGTATTTTATTCTTGCCTATTAATTCAGTTCTGCCTGAATGGAGAGACGGAACCTTATCTCGCTGGCAAAACTTACAAAGGTGTGTTAGATTTACACTGCCAAATTAGTTAGGCAGCTTTTAGGAATATTTTTCTAAGGATTAAAAAAAAGAAAAAAGCGGTAATTATGTGAATTACAGTATTCTCTCCAAGCCTCAGTCTGGATCAGTGGTGTGCTATTGTGTCTCCAGTAAGAGACATTTGGAGTTGGATGCATTTGGCAAGACACAGGCACCTAGTGACATTTCAGAGCCCGAAGGCGGCCTGCCTGGCTTCCAGCTGCCACTCCAGAAGGGCACGGCTCAGCCTCGGGGGAGTCACATCTGCGTCCGGGATGCCCCGGGGCCTTGCGGATGGCAGCAGGCGTTGCTGAGACGAGAGTCCCGCGCTTGCCATCTTGGACATCTTCCGCTTTGATCAGGGGGGGACAGATGGACAAAGATGGCTTTAGGCATCTGCTGTCAATGTGCTTGGATTCTGGGGAGTCCTTCTGGTCTACTCCTGGCCACCGTCTTCCCTCATTACTTCTCTCCTGGCAGAAAGCGCATGCATTTCTCATAAGAAAATACTGTATGCAGCCTGCGAGCAAATCCACCCGTTAATAAGGCATAGCACAAAAGAAAACAGAAATGAGCCTTCTCAGGTAATTAAAAAGGTTTTACTCATTTTGTGATTTATGCCACTAATCTTTATCTAAAGCTGAACTATCTCGTCCAGATGTTACGGCGGGCTGGCAGGCTGCCAGCTCCTACAGATACGCCTGGATCCCGGGGTAGGTGAGGATGCTCTGCATACTGAAATATTAAACTTAAAAGGGAGACTTTTTTTTGGTCAGATGTCCTTATCGAAGTCTGCAAAGGGCTGTTCAGGCTGAATACGTGTGGTATTGACCCTACCGTGAGTCAACAGCAGCGATTCAACATCAGTAATGTATCCTAGTGGTACGATATTATTTTTCCTAAACAGTTTTGGGAATACTAGCAACTCTATTTTCTACCCTCCAATCCCCATGGTCAGATTTCTTCAAGAAGTTGTCGAATGCTTTACATTTTACTGCTATGAGCGTAGCTGGTTCTGTCTATAAATCTAATAGCTATCGACCCATGTTCTGGCATTCGCTGACGGTTATCTAAAAATAATGCAGTCATGATGCAATGAGCACCCTGTGTAAAACATGGCGTGCAAGGAGAGCGCTGCGCCGAGCCTCGCTCCGCTGTCGTTGAGCGATCACCGCGCTTCTGACGCAGGCTTAGGGCTTTGATGCTGGGGCCGGTGGGGAGATGCAAAGTTATCTGAAACAGAAAGACAGTTCCCTACAATCAGGAGCGAGTTGGATAAAAATCGCATTTTGCCTTTTCCTTTCTAAAAACCCGGAGATCTGCGCTCGCGCGCCTCTCGCTGTGTCATGAGCACCGGTCCCGGTGACGCCGCCCTCCCAGGGGTGCGCTCCCCGTGATGTACTCTCGTACCTGGTACCCGCAGACAGCCGTGCGATCTGCTGCCCTACAGCACTTGTTCAGTTTTGGAGCAGGCAGTACCTGCAGCTTCGCGGGAGCTGTAATATGGGAACAATATGATAACTCTTGGTAAATGAATTTTTTTAAAAATAGAGATCTTCCTTGGTTGTCCGACGTAGGCTGTTGTGTGAGAGCACCACCCTTCCCGCTGATTGGGAAAATGAAAGACCTCTTAGAGCTGGGGCTGTGTCACACACAGTAAATCACTGCTTCTTACTGCACAGCTGGTGTGCCTTGTTGCACATGGGTACTGAGTTTTAGCCCAGGAAACCCAGCGGTGTGATGTCAGCACTCGATGCCGAGGAAGGGAGGGAATTCCTTGGCCCCTCTTCCCTCTGCTTATGTGCAAGCGGAAGCGCCTTGTGCGTGTCTTGTGTCCCTTCGTGTGGTTTGAAGTGTGACTGCCCAGAACTGGCACTGCTCTGGGGTCGGGGAGGGACGGCAGAAAAGCTGGGTGCTGGGCTCTGCTGCGTGCCACCTTTGGGCCCTGGAGCATCCTTAGTCTCCCTGCATCCGTTCCCCAGCACCCAAATGGCATACAGCATTTTTTTTTATTTCCCATCTCCTCTGTGTAACGGTAGGGACCGTTCTGTGTTTGTGAGCAGTGGGAATCCAGACTGCTTTTCCTTGGCGTGTCGAAGTGCTGCTGAGGTACAGAAAGCGGAAAACCGTTACAAGAGAAGGATCAGCAGTGGATTGACAGGCAGCAGCAGTGCCTCGGCTGAGTTATTTTGGGTGTTTCCTCAAGCTGCAGAGAGCCTGAGAGAGTCAAGCAAGGTCTCTTACCTGATGGTCGGCAGAATTTATTTAACCTTTGTTTTAGTCTTCATTTTGGGCAGTGTAATAGCCTGCCATGGTTGTGCATGTTCTCAGAGCATAAAGATGAAGTGGGAAGGTTAATTTTAAAATGAAACAATTAAAATTTCTTTCTGGGTCTTTGCCTACATTACACTTTAAATTAAATCATGAAGGCATTCATGTTTGTGCCAAATTACCACAAATTCTTTAAAAATAATTGCTTGATTATGCTCTAAAAACACAAAGCAAAGGAGAGAAAAAAAGTGAAAAGCCATTTAATGATATTTTAAAGCTTGCTTATATTTCGTTATTGGGTTTAAAATAATTTTTGTTGACCTTTGTGTGGTTTTAATGTGTACCACCTTTAGTGAAGTGCGCTGGAACACTGAATGCTTTAAATAGCTTGCACCATAAAAGCCCTGTGCTGCTAGATTTTATTTCAGTTTTTCATATTTGCACTGACGAGACAGTAACAGTAATAACCGTTGCACTTCTCTCAACCTGTAGTCAAGGCTGGGGCCGTGTTGGGCTTTGTCCTTTGCTAAGTGGAGATCAAATGCCAGAATGTGGAATTTCAGTTTGCTTGAAGTGGTCATTCCTGTAATCGGAGGGACTGGTGTCACCATTAAGGGCACCAGGCATTCAGTGGGAAAGGGTGAGGTCTCAGTTTTTCTTCCCGTCTTTTGTGTGATGCTGGGCAAGTCACTGTGAATAATATAAAAATGTACGAGAGAGGGATTCAAGTTGCTGTATGTATTACTGACTGAACATCTCAAGGACAGAAAGAGATGAAGAGGTTTGTATGTTGGAAATGGTACGAGAGCACAGAAGTTGCAGACGTGTTTTGGTGGTTTGAAGATGCTTGGAGCTGGCATCAAAGCAGTAGGAACAGAGAGAGTGAGAAAGGAGAGATGTTTGACTTACTCCTTACCGTAACAAACGGCTGGAATGTAGCCTTAATTAAGTGATTACCACTCACTTACATTGTGACCTAGGCCAGTGGCCCTGGCTGCTTCATGTCCCGTATATTTGGTGCTGTAGAGCAGTGCGAACCAGGCTGTTCCCAAGCCGCTTATCATTTAGTGAGATAAATCACACCACAGAATGAGGCAGAAGATGGGGGGAGAATTAGACCTAATGTTGTGTTAAATCCCTGTGGCTTTTGGATTTAAAACTCAAGTTGGTTTGAATCTGTATTAATTAGATGTTGACTAGGTTGAAGGGGAGATGCGTAAGAAGCTGAAGTAACAGAGCAGGGAGATGTGCAAGCCAGGCTGGCGGCAGGGAGGAGAGCTGTGGTAACGGTGAGAGCAGAAGGCAGGGTTTCGCCCAGGAGCGAGGTGCTGAACCAGCCGTGCAGCCGAGGGGTCTGCGTGGGCTCGGAGGGCTAGGGGGGGCAGGCAGTACCTCCTGCCTGTGGGCCGCCTCCTCCTCCTCGGGGCTTCTGCCTCCGGGAGCTCGGCCTGCCCCTGTCAGTTATGGTGCACAGCTGCAACATCTGGCTCAAAATTAGAAAAATATGCACCAGTCAGTAAAGGGACAGGCAGTGGGACCCTGGTTATGGGAAGGGGGGTCCAGAAGTCTCCCTTTGGAGGAGCAGATGCTGGTGGTGGGGCAGGTGCTCTTCGGATAGGGCTGATTTGATTGAAGGTCTGCAGTGCCCAAAGGGGCAGAGCTGGGCGTTAAGCTCTGCGGGTGGAGGTCAGAGGCAAACCTGCAGTATCTGGAGAGATAAATGAAGAATTAACTGAATGGGCTAGGGCTGGGTGAGCTGCTTTCTCCGAGGTGAAGGGGGGTGGTCCACATGTGGTGCTGTTTGATTAGCACTGGAGGTGTGAAGGGCCGGTATGACAGCTGGATGATGCCGATGATTTATGGGCATTCAGACAGCTTGTGTTCAGAAATCTGCCCCTGCCAGGAGCATCCAAAGGTAGTTACTGGCTTTTGCGGTGTCTTACATGGAAGGTGTTACTGAGGTCAGGTCATATTGACTTCAGTTGTCTTTGGATCAAGCACTGAATCAATAAATGACTTTCTGGGGGAGTTTAATAGCTGTTCTGCACAGACATAAAAGGGGCCAGACAGTAAAATGGGATTTTACACTTTCATCAGTCTTTGCTGGGAAGTTGCTCAACTTCCCCATGCTAATTAATGCTATGTTCCTTCCACAAATTTTCCTCCCTACTGATGCTGCCTGTTTGACCCTGTAGAACAGCATCAGACCTTGCAAACTAGAACCGGCTGCCAGGCTGCAGTGAGGAAAGAGTCAATGAATGGAAAGGAATAAAGCTTTGACATTGCATCCCAATTTGAGGCATCCAGCATAATTCATACTGTTTGTGCAGCTGTTTGGAAAATCCTGGAATTCCCTTGAATGTCCAGCTCTGACTGGAATTACTGGAGCTGCATATCCGGAAATACCCAGCTGCAGTTCCAATTGCTGACTTGGATAGCCAAAGAAAGTAGTTGACCAGAGCTGCAGACTGGGCATAGACACCTCTGATAGCATCTTACTCTGAGGCTGCCCAGCCTTTTCCATCTTGAGAAGCTGCTTTAATTTGTTTATAATTTTTCCAGTTAGGCTGAGATGGTCAGATATTGTCAAGATCATGTTTATCTTTAATCCCAGCAAGCTCGTGCAGATGTTTTTTGAAATGATGTGTGAGAAAACCATGTACTGTAGTTCCGATGGATGGACAAGGGAAAAGGAGCAGAGGGACTGAACTGGCAGCTCCAGAAAAAAAGTGGTGCTCAGAAACCCCAGGAGAAGAGGAGGCTGATGGGGATGGGCAGCGTGGGAATCGGTGAGGAGAGGCGGTGTGGGACGGGGTACCCAGGAGGGAGCAGTGGCTCCGGGGAGCAGGGCCATCTCTGTTTTGCTGCAGGGATGTTTGAAGGCAGGGCAGCTGCTTGGTGGTTTTATTACAAGGAGTGGAAAAATGGCTGTCTGCAAGAGAAGTGTTATTTTCCAGTTCATATTTTGTATGATGAAGTATAACTGAAAAGGTAGGTTACTTCCAGAAACCTTAATGCCAAATGTGGTTCTTGGGTATTTTTGCTGGTTTGATGATTAAACTGTTCACTTTGTAGAGCGTTCAGAAGATGTGTGGGTATAAAGCCAGGGCAGGTATTATTAGCTGTGTAAAGCAAAACAATACAGTCATTGTGGAAAAATTATGGGGTTTGTGCTGAAGCAGATATTTAACCTTTGTTTTTACAACTCCAGAAATGAAGCAGTTTGTTTCTTAATGTGGGCTTAATGCTCAAAGTGTATGCTGACGGGATTTTCGCGTCTGAATGTATGAAATGCGGGGCTATTAAACTCTGTTTTAACGATCTCTTTTCTCATAACTCCTAATATTTGCCATTTACTAATTATGATGTGCCTAAGTAGTTCGCATTTGTAGTAGGTATTTTAAATGCCGTAGCTGTCCTAGTTTCAAGCTAACTGCTGGTGACTTTTTTTTATGTCTGAGAATTGAGTAGTTATTGGTGATTTTTGCAGGTTGGCATGAAGTACTGGCCTCATACTGTTCTTCGTTAGAAGGTTTTTGATATACAGGTCCCCAGTGGAAGCAGAAATAGTGGGACTTGGCAGAGGAGCAGCAGTGCTGGGGAACACACACATTTTCAGCGAGCATTGGTTCGTGGCGTACACTCATGCGGAATCAGCGGGGGCATTACGCAGGGGTGGCTGGTGTGGAGCGCTTTTTGGTTTGGGAGTTCCTGTTCCATTTGTCTCTCTTTTTAATTCTTACGATTTTCCAACAAATCTGTAATAGGGGAAATGGGGCTGTTTGAAGGGCAGCAGCCTGGGCAGCAGCGTTGCAAGCTTCCCAAGTGACGTGTGGGGAAGAAAAAGGTATTGGGTCCATTTTGCTGCTCCAGGGCTGGTGTGATGGGATCATGTGAACTGCTTAAGGCCCCACAGATGCTACAGAGGCTGATGACCTTATGGTCTGATGGACCTCCCTGCAAAACAGAGAGCTGAGAATGCAAGAAAAATGGTAGTGAAAAAGAACTTGTGAAGTGTAAGTTAGGAAGCAGGGGCTGTACTTGAAGGAAAAAGGGAAATATGCAGCTCAGAACAATTTAGATGCTCTGCAAGCAAGGAAAGGCTGTTAACTCCGTTGTCTGTCCTCCTTGCATTTCATTTTACCTTGAATTTTACCTGTTGTGTTTTTTTTTTTTTTTCCTTAATCCCGTTTTGCAATCACCTTCACCAGAGGCAGCTCCAGCTGTGGCTTGACAGCTGCTACTGTCTTCTCCAGCTTGTGCTGCCAAAAATCCCAGTTGATTCCAGGGCTTAAGGCACACTGCTGTCTGTTTTCTGTATTTCTTCCTACTATAAAATGATACATATTAATAATGTTCTTTCTAATTTCAGAAGCCTCCAGGCCTGTTGCAATTATGTTGTTGTTTTTTTTAAACCTCAGTCTTTGGCAGGTATGTCCTGGCAGTAAACACAGCTTGTGAGCCTGTCCCAGGGTCTGGGCAGTGCTTTAGGGTCAGGTGCAGTGGGCAGTACTCAAGCCTGGAGCCAAATCCTTAAACTCTTAAGGAAGCCTGAATGTGAGTGAAAGCTTTGAATACAATCTTTTCACTTCACACCCTGTTAAATAATTGCTTCTGACTTGGAAGAAGAGACTGTGGAGCCATGGGTACGATGTGCTGCAGGTCCTTCTTGTGCTGAACATTGCCAACCAGCAACAGCTCCTCCTGCACTGGCCAAAGGTGGTTACGTATTTACTGAGCTTATTTCTCCCTGCTTAGCCATAGGCTCCCTTTCGGCTGACTAGAAGGAAAAATGCTGCTGCTGTTAAAGGCAGCATCAGACCCATAGCCTCTATCGCTCGCTTTCCTCCAGAAGTTAAAGAAAGAAGATATTTTTCCATTTTTCCCTGCTCCTTCCTTTGCATTTCTCACACCTCCATGCTGTGCCTTGGCTTAAAACCTTAAGAGTTGAAACTGGAGAAGTTGGGGGAAAAAAAAGCTGATATAGGAGTCTTCTGACTGGATCAATGGAGCAAAAGAACAGGCTGAAGCTGCACAATTGTGAGTTGGGAGAACTTTGCTGATCGTGCTGTGTCAGGGTCTTGTACCGTGCGATTATCCTCAGAGGTGCATAAGGCAAATGCTTTTCCAGTTTTAGGAAATTCCGTTATAGTTGAATTTTAAAATGCTATTTAAAAAAAAAACCCAAAACAAAAAAACCCCACAAAATTGCTGATAGGAGCATTCAAGTAATAATGAAATTCTTGTGGTTCATTTTCTCTGACTCATTTTTTGGATGTTATTAGATAAAACCTTTCAGGATTTTCCTTCTGCGAGCACTGGAATTTCTTTTCACGCTGTTAGCTGCATTTTCTGCGGTTTGTGCACCCGGTCGTGCCCACCGCTGATGGCGTTTCCAAGCCCGTAGCCCGGCCTGCCTGGATTGTAAATCCTGCCTGCGTCCCGTCCCGGGTGGGTGCGGGGGAACCCGAGGAACCGGCTGGCATCAGCTCGGGTGCACGTTGCGTGGTTTCCAGGGACTTCACCGGGGTTAGGATCAGGCTTGTCTTCCGTGATTTATTAACTGGTAGGACTAATTGGAAGGCTGTATAGTAGGTTAAAGAAATAAAAAGGTAGGGCCTAATTTTCAGGCTGGAATTGGTATGAACTGGGCTTCTCTTGCATCAGTCCCTTGTGCTTTTACAGTCTAATTGAAGAGATTTCTTTCCTTCCCACTCCACCCCCTGCTAGGTCGTGAAGACCCTTTGTATCGCGTTTGCATTGTGTTACCTGTCAGGGACTTGGACTTGTAGCTGCGTACTAAATTCAGAGCTGACTGCATGGCAGACACGTTGCAAGTTTTCATTCATTGTTCATGTTTCAGTTTTTTTGACAAGTAAATACAGTTTCGGATTTATACCCATGCCAGGAATAAATCAAATTAGTCTGAAATTAGCCTTTGCTCTTACAGTGCTTTGCACATTTCTAATATTAAGGAGATAAGGAAGGAGACAAGCAAACCTGCTTTGAAGACGAGCTGATTTCCATAGCAGGCAGAGTGACCTACTTAAAGGGAGGGGGAGAGCGAGCAGAATCAAAAATGAGCTTTTAATTTATTTATATAATTTTAAAGTATCTGCATCAGTGCTCCCCTGGCTGAGCGCCCTCCTGACACTCACCTGACAGAGGGTGAAGGACTCGGAGCTGAAGAAACGTCGTTTGTCCTTCAAGAGTCTCCTTTGTTTTATAGAGACTTGCGTTGGCGTTGCAGCCGGCGTAGAGCCGTGCAGCTCAGCGCGGAGGCAGTTGGTAGATGACACGATTCAGACAGGGCTTTGGGGGAATGTTAATCACAGTTTAACATTTGTAGGAAATCTACTCCATTGCTTCGCATGAACGAGAAGCAGCAGTGTGCCTTGCTTCGGGGCTCCTGAGCGCGGGGTGTTCGGGAGCGTCCTCGCGGAGATTTGCCAGGCAGTGCAGTGGGTCTGGAGATCCCCCAGTAGATGGCCTGGAGCAGCGGACAGGCGGCGAGGTGCATTTGCTGCTGTTTTTGCACGCTCCTGGTTTGGTAGCCAGTGGACACAGGGAGCCATGTGTATCTGTGTGCCATCAAATAAACACTGGCTGGGTGGGTGTACAGTATGCGGGCGTTTTTCTTTAAAATGGTCTCCCTTAGTAATAATATATTTCTGGTTCAGGTCTGGTACTGCCTTCGTAGGGGATCTAGCTCTGCAAAACAACATCAGCATCTGGAAGGCCGATGCTGTCCATGGGGCTGGAGTAAGCCACACGGGCACGCGCGGTTACGGCTTGTTGCCCTCTCTCTGGTACGGTCATTTCCTTTGGTGTGACGGCAGTGTAACGCGCGTCCAGATCAGAATGACCATGGGTCATACCAGACAGTGAAATGCAAGAATTCATGCAGTCCCAGTGGTTTTATACCTTGTTTAGAGAACCAGCACTCACTTGGTTGCTGAAGGCTGGCTGTGCCCCGCCGGTGCTGGTTTCTGGTCTGCAAGCTGTGCTTGTATCTTAACTTGATTTGCATCATCTGCAAAATAATTTATATACCCAGGACCTGAGTTGGGCATAGCTCACGCATTGCAGGAAACTGTGGTGACCTGCGCTTTCATATGCTCAAAAATTGATAGATACTCTGCTCTTGCATTTAGAGTGTTATGATGTCCTGATAGGCAGAGGGGGAGGACAGGTTGTTGGTCTGAGCTTCTGACTAAGACGGCCTTGTCTGAGCTGATCATCTTGAGTTTATGCAGGGGTGAAGATTCCTTCATTCGTTCAGAGAAGGTACTAAAAAGTTTTCTTTGCTCACCCTGCATACTGATAAACATTTTGTAAGAGCAGTACCTACCGGTTTTCTTTGCCTGAAATGTTTCTTTCTTCCAAAACCTGAGTGCAACGAGATGAAAACTTTCCTGCCCTGGGGGTAGTTGCATTTCAGTGGAGCCATATGTTGAGTTGGGGAATTTGGCAGGATCTATCAACGAAGTTAGAAATTAAGAACTGACGAGTAGGTGAGAAAATACTGTTCACAGCCTCCTCAGGGTGTTAATGCTCCCAAAACAACTTTGCTCTATGCAATTACTGTCCCCTGTTGCTTTTTTAATAGCATTTCTTTTTCTATCAGTCAAAACTCAGCTCCTTTTAACTTCCATTCTTTGCTAAGAATAGCAAATCCGAGAAGCCTAGAGGAAGTCTTGTGACCTGTTTTAAAAGTTTAAGTAACATATGTAAAATAGAAGTTTATTGACCCGTTGCAGAGAGGAAAGTATGTCAAGTCAAGCTGACAGGGCAATGGGGAGAGCTGCTGCTCCACTGCCTGAAATATCACCTGGTCATGTTGTTCCTCAGCCTTTTGCCCCCTGTGCTGCGCTGTGCGGGGACTCCGAGTGGCTTCTTAGTGCCTCTGTGGGCCTGGTAAGAGGTGGACTCTTAACTGCATGATATGAAGAAGAACATTTGTCGAGACACTTGAATCAAACACTTTATTCCAGTGGAAACACTTTGCACAGAAGGTATAGGTCCTTTGGGAAGCTCTAACTCACCTGCACGCAACTGAGCTGAGCAACATGGGCGAGGAAAAGTGATTGTGGCAGCAGTGGGGGGGTGGAGATCAGTAACAGAATCACGCGTGCAGTGGCCAGCAAGGGTTTGTCCCTGTTGGCAGTCCTGGGGCTGTGGGAGAGCATTGCTTCCAAACATGGCCGAGGCAAGGGGCCACCTCCACCAACGCTACCAGCCGCAGGGCTTTGGGCAAAGACCGTGGGAGGGCTTCCTTTTGCCTTTTAACAAGTTGTAAACTTGGTACCTGGTAACTTCTTGGGGGCTTCCAGCTTCGGGGGAGGTGCGGTGAGTAACTGTGTCTTGCTTGTTCGGTCGTTCAGCTTTGCCGAGTTCTCTTGTGCCCCCTGAGCTCATCTGCCTTCTTTCCAGGGTGAAGGATCCTAGTTTATTTAATTTCTCCTATATAAAAATATTTTTAAAAAGCTTTGATATCTTATTGCTTTGTATTGCTAGATTTATTAGTCTCCTGGTGGTTTATTTTTAGCTGGAGATGAGTAGAGCTCTGGGTGTGAAAGTGGTACCCAGAAGGAGGAGAGAATACCTGGGCCGGATGTGGGCAGAATAGCATCAATATTTTTTTATGTGTAATTGTTGATGATGTTTAAAGTGGTCCAGGCTTCGGGTGAATGGTTTCCCATACCCTGGATTGAATGGCTCTAATGCTTAGAAGTCCTCCTCTTCCCATCCTCTTTTCTGCAGCGTCTTGGTGGTGCGGAAGGCAAGACTGGAAGATCACAGAATCACTGAATCACAGAATGGTAGGGGTTGGAAGGGACCTCTGTGGGTCATCTAGTCCAACCCTCCTGCCGAAGCAAGGTCACCTA
>Ga0181612_128394_pt1 | contig 17773 bp, 9 predicted proteins | sample HoacroProtozoa21_FD_119630 | JGI IMG/M metagenome (GOLD analysis project Ga0181612, IMG submission 119630) | Hoatzin crop microbial communities from Cojedes, Venezuel. Combined Assembly of Gp0051906, Gp0051904, Gp0051908 | reverse complement strand
ATTTGTCTTCCCAAGTAACTGTTACGTGTGGTGGAGCCCTGCTTTCCTGGAGATGTCTGAACACCTGCCTGCCAACGGGAAGCAGTGAATGAATTCCCTGTTTTCCGTTGCTTGTGTGTGTGTCTTTTTCTTTACCTTTTAAACTGTCTTGCTCTCTACCCATGAGTTTTCTCACTTTTACCCTTCCAATTCTCTCCCCCATCCCACCAGAGGGGAGCAAGTGAGGGGCAGTGTGACGATCAGTTGCCAGCCAGGGTTAAACCACGACAAACGGATATCAACAAAAATGCTCATACAATAATTTTTTATGTGTGTAACTTTACGTAGGTAATATTTTTCAATGTTGACCTAAAACTGAAATGAGTAAATATATCATAATTGCAATGATTTAATCTAATGCCTAGTTTCCACTATTGTTTATGTCATGTTTTATGACCTGCAAATTTTAAAATTTTGGTGTTTTCCCATGAAAGAAGACCTAAAAAGTAAGCACCTAAAGTACAACAAATAGGCAATCATGTCTTGGTTTGCCATCAGGAACAAAATGGTCTAACTTCCTTCCTTTCACATTATACAGATAAGCTTCACAATCACCAACAAAGACTTCATGACTAGTAGGTGGTGCAACTGAGAAAAATGGCCCATGACAAAACTGAGATTTGATGGTGAAAGCTCAGTGTGGTGAATGGCAACCCAAGAAAGGGGGCAGGCTGTTTGTGCTCTGCCCCTGAAGAAATTCAGAAAATCCTTTAAGTGTTGCCTTTTGGTAGACAGTCAGGAAGAGACATTCCCAGCAGGAAGCCATTATTTTTACGTGGTATTCATGGGTACATCCAGAAGCCTATTGAGGATGTTGACCATCACAAGCCTTTTAAGGGAAAGTCCATTCGTTTTATTCATGTGTGTCTGTTTCACGAAAGCAGCCATGTAAATGGGGACATAAAGTAGCCAGCCAAATGACCAAACACATGTCTGGCCAGTGAGGTGAGCTGTCACACTTCAAAGTCCACAAAAGCCAGAAGCTAGGTTAGTACAAACCTGGTTTTTTTCTCTGAAAGCAGACGTGGAGACAAGCTCTGTGGTCCTTTCTTCCTTTGTCTCTTCTCTCTCACCATCCCTAAACCCCAAAAGATCAGAATCTTGGAAAAGATCAAGCCATTTAGTAACAGGCACATGAGATTTCTAAAAAATACACTATATATGACTACTGTTTTACAGCATTGTATTGCTACTTCACTTTTCCTTGGCATTGTAAAGCTGGGAATTAATTATACCTCCCAAATATCATCAAATCATAGTCAATAGCCACAGAACATATAATCATAGAATCATTAAGTTTGGAAAAGACCTCTAAGATCATCAAGTCCAGCAGTAATGAAGCAGATGAAAATGAGATACATCACTCTGCAGCATATGGATACATCAGCTCAAATATTATTCCCAGATGCATCTCTAAACTCACATCTTACCATCTGTGGCCACAGGTATAAGGAATTCATTTCCTTCAGTTGGAAAGATCCTCTGCTATAAAGGAACAAAAGAAATTAAAAAAGAAATGTCAGAACATAAATGATCAAGAGATGCAGGAATATTTGTGCATGTTCAATGTGTCTCTTTTGAATGCTTTTTCAATGTCTGGTTGCATGCAAGAGCACAGGATAATCCTTGTTTAAGAATTTTGCCTGCCTGTCACTAAACTGCTGTTATTAGAAAAGGAGACCTGATTATGGGACCCATGTGTATTAAGTTATTATTTCTGTTAATTGAATATTCCCAGACAGTACTGGGCAACTGGATCTAGGCAGCCCTGGTTGAGCAGCGGGGTTGCACAAGACAACCTTTAGAGACATCTTCTAACCTCAACCATTCTGTGAAATTCCAACGTCTTTGCCATGCTGAGCTACCTGCAGCTTGTCGACTACACAGGTATTTCCTCACACAAGTGTAGGGTTATTTTGTCAAGTGCCTTCTAAGAGCGGATGTTCTTTTGTATGTTCTCTTTACAGCTATTCACTCTCAACGAACAAATTGATTTTCTTCTGTCCTGCTCACCAAGAAAATCCTCCCTTTTTGACTCTGCTTGAGCCATTTCCCAGTTGCTTGTCAATAGGACAAATAGCCCTGCGTTTCTCTTTCTCCCCTTCATGCCAGTCCTCAAGGTCTTTGAAATCCTTTTCTCTTACCGAAGTAATATGCCAAATATTGTCAGGAATACAACAATTTCAATTTGAACTCTCTTTTCAGTTCCCTAGCATGGTAAGCAATTCTCACTTGTTACAGGAAAGAGAGGCTGTCCATTTTCAGTGTTGGCAGCTTTCATTAGAAAAAAAATTTCCAGAGAACAGTCAGTTGTCTCTTTGCAACTCTGGTTACACTTCTATTTTCTAAGTCTTTTGACTCAATTTTATGTCTTTTTGTGCCTAACTGCACTCCTGATACTAAGGAAGATACTATTATAAACAGGAGATGAGAAGGATGTTAAATCAGTCAAAATGTCAGATTTCTGCTGTCCTTAAAAGTCCTGGTCATGGGCCCTAATGGATGTACCTTTGGTGTAGACACTACTACCCATAGGATAAAGTACACAGTTTTAGGTGTGTTAGAGCAAATCAAAGCTTTGTTTCATGACCAAAGGCACATACAGTTGCAGAAGTGCGGTCAATAGACACAACTTGCAAGCTGTCTGCAAAGCCAAGAGTAAGTGAAATATTTGACAAAGAAGAATATGTGTTGGCAAAATTGCTTGATCTGCATTTTAAAAGGAAAATTGAATTCACACTTCCATAAACTCAAGACATCAATCAGTGAAGGGATGTACTGTGTACTGGAGCCACTTTTTCCTCCAAGAATTCCTTTGGCTGAGAATCAGAGCAGAATCTTAAAAAGACCCAGTTTGGAAATGGCCTGAAGGAAAAATAAGCCTTTGTTTTTCTTTTTCTTATTGAAATTTGCTGATCCTCCATTAAATTAAAAAAAAAAAAATGCTTAAACTGTTTAGTTGTCTTCCTCAAATAACCGTGTTCAACAACTACAAAAGTGGTGCTGATGTCAAATTTCATTTAAAAAAAACCAGGCACAACTAGAAAGAGGAAGAAAAAAAAAGAAAATGGAAATCTACAAACGCATTACATCAAGAGCAGAAGCGTTATTGAATTAACTGCAGGACTAAAAGTAATGATTTCTGTTTCTGCTTACTGTACTTACTTGTACTTACTGTATAATGCTAGGCAGATTATTTAACTTTTGTATCTCAGTTTTCCCACCTGTGAGGTATGTCTAGTGGAATTTTGTGAGGATTAATGTATTTGTTCACTACTTTGAGATCTTTGGATACAACAGGCTATTGCACTGTAGTAGCTTCTTATGGGACATCACACAAAATTAATATGCAACACTGAAAGGCATATCCTTCGGGCTGTTTGTTTTATTTTTCAGTGTCCAAACAAGTCAGTAGACACTTGTGGTAAGAGTGCCACCTTCTACAACTTGGATTTTTTCCTTGATCTCAAAGGATAAGGAGCATTTTAGGAAAAAAAATTAAGTAGAACTTTAATTGAGGAAAATATATCTTACTACTGAAGTCAGTGCATCTTTGGGTGGGTTTACGCATAAGGATGTAAAGCATTCTGTAGGACGAGGGTCAAAAATTTGCTGCTCAGAAAATTCAACCTCTTCCATTGCTCAGCCCTAACAGTGGGTGAATTATTATCAGTCTGTGCCTAACTGTGCTCAGAACATCAGGCACATGAACTGTAGCCACTACCCAGTGGTAACATGACCAAGAGTTTAAGCCAGGAAACAGTCATCTGAAAGCTCTTGGCTAACTGTCAGTTCCGCCTGTTGACAAGTATTGGTTTTGTCTTGCAAACACAGATGTTATTTGCAGAAGTAGAGACTGTCAGTGTTGCACGGAGGCTTAAACAACAAGCAGCAGCAAGGTCTTTCAAATCAATTGGAGTGAGCAGCAGGAGTCGTTATCAGCTTTGAACTGTCACAAAGTCAGGACTCTGTTTGCAAGCTTAAAGGGAGAACAAGATTTCAAAAACGATTGCCTTTGCAACTTTCTAGTTAGGGATCACATTGCTGTAGATTTGTCATCAAGAGAGTAATATTTCCCAGCCTAAAACTGGGTGTTTGTGGCAGGATTGATGGAGGTGTGTGTGTCAGCTTGACTAGACTGGGTAGCTCAGGGACTGTCTGAAGCTTACACTCCATCAGGACCAGGAAACTTGAGTTTCTTAACATGTACTGAATGAGGGACTTAATGCATCTTTAGAGTCAACAAAATGTTGGCGGCTACTTTACCTTAAAATACTTCAAGGAGATGGTGCTGATTTGCACTTTTATTCGGCCGTCCAGTGAGAAAAGACCTGAAACCTTGCCCCTGTTATATGGAATTCATGTGTACAAGAGGCATGAACTGCATACCAGACTTCCCAGATAGTCCTACAACTGCAAGATTTTTGTGGGGTTCCTTCCACCTCTAATACAATTTGCATAAGAGACCAAAGTCAAAGAACGACAGCCTTGCGGGTGAGGACTGTCACCTGACTTCAGAGAAAATCACAAGTTTTAGTCCTTGATATATGGTCTATTCCACTACCATACACCCTGTATCCTACAACTCTGCAGAAATATAAAACCAGTTGAACTCACGCAGGTATTATTTTAGCCTTCCAGCCACCCACACATTTTGAAAGAAAGGCCTTGAAGAGAAGATTAAGACCTTTAAATCCTGAGTGGAGAGAATTACCTGCTCAGAGCACTTTGTAAAGCTCTGAAACCCTAGAAAAAGAAAGCAAGGATTTAAAACATTTTTCCTCCATGTATTCAGCTGGCAAGGCTAGCAAGTTAAGGCTATGTTTAGCTGGAGTGCTGGAGTTTTACTGACCTCTAAGTCAGTAAAAATTCTCTCTTGGGGAAACAACGTTCACGATATTCTGTATTTAAGAAGGAGCATATGCATTCGGACTTATGGCTGGCAAGGAGAGCTATATGGATGTGCCTTAAAAAGGATATTCCAGACAATGGCTGTGCCTAAGCACTGAGCCATGTTAAGGCACATAGGCTGTGCCTGTGACCAAAAGCCACGTTACAACTTTTATAGCAGTAAGAGAGTAAGATATTCCACAACCAGTCTTCATCTAAATTATTTTTGTAGTTTGGCTACTGAACCTACCTTGAATTCTCTCTAGGTAGAGCACTTCTGCACCTTTTATTTAGTGCAATTAACCAGATACGTTTGCTAAAGAAAGCCTAAGGTTTGCCTCAGTATCCCTATAAAAATCCTGTCTAACAGGACAGATCAATGAAAATAGCCTAGTTTTTTTGTGTGAACTGATTTACTTTCCACCTTATTTCAAGTAATTTCTAAATATTGCAGACTGTTGATGTTCAAAATAAAAATTAAGAAATACTCAACATCTCCTGAATGGTCAAATAAATCACTGAAAATCATCAGCCACATAAACTTGCTCATTACAGAGAAGTGTCTAGGTGGTTAGCATGGAGATAAATCTACATTTAGGCAATTTCTTAAGAATTAAGTATCTTAAATGCATCCTTAGATAATACTTTATAATTTTCTGCCTATGGAATTGAAAACTCAATCACTAATGAAGAAAAAAGTGAAGGAGTTAATATACACTTCTATTTTTACATGTTAATTTAATTTTTAATTTAAATAATTAGACAAAAATGTTAACAGCAGTGATAGATGCATGTTTTTAAGTAAGAAGAGAAGTTGTTGACAATGCTCCTAATACTGAGGTACCTCTATTTTGATGGAGGAAAACACTGAGAAGTGCAGAGCCAACAAGGCCTGATGATTTCCCTATCAGGGCAGTATCATTGTCCCCAAGATATGCACCCATTAATCTTGGTCCAGTCTAGATTACTCTCCTAAATGATGGGCTTTCTATGCTTCATTTGGAAAACTTGCATGGCTAAATATACCACAGTATTGGGAAGATTATCCGATATCAGACTAACTGGTAATGCAAGAGAAGACCTAATATACCTCGTTTTAAAGCTCCTTTTACAATATTACTATCCATTGACTCTTTACACTGTCCTAAATTGTTTCTTCTCCTGTAGATATCAATAACACTGAAATAACATTGGGACCTTTGTATATTCTTTCACCACCCTCAGCCAAATACTTCTAAATAAAAGGGGTTTTATGCCCTAACCTAGCAAACGCTTGTGTGTGGTTTTAGTTTTTTGTTCTGAGACATCAGCAGTTTCAATATGCAGAAGTTTTAAAGCAAGTATTTAGTGAAGTAGTTAAAAAGTATAAAAAATTTACAATTTCTTACAAAGTTAAGGACTTATTTTTAGGTAGGACACTAAAAAATGTTTTAATGTTTTCTGTGCCCTAACCTTTCTTATTGCTTTTCTGCCAACTACTCTCAGATTATAAACGTTCAAAGGGTGAACTTCAGTTTGAGCTGGAGAAAGATGCCCAGCTTTCATTCCATCATAACTGAATCAAAAGGTATTTTACCTCCATGCTGACATACAGCTTTAATTTGCCTAGGGAAAACTTAGAGGTGTAACTAAAGATTTTGAAAAAAATCCTTGAACTTATTGCTCCTTTTGATATAAAGGCTGAAATATCTCTTGCTTCCTTTTATCCCTTTTTTTTTTCTCTTTTTGGCTATATTACATTACTGTAGCGCTACCTTTTTTGTGTTTTATAGTCTGAGTTATTCATTCCACAGATAATAATTTTCAGGGTTTTTTTGTTGTAATAATTGACATATTTCTAAAGTTAATCTCATTTTAGTTATAGGATGCAACTTCCTTAATGCTTTTTTCCTAACACAAGCTTCAAGAATTTTTTGCTCTCTTGTCTGCAGTCATATTGAAATTCATACTACCAACACATTTTCTTATAGAGTTGCTGATCATTTATTTTATTTGGTGTTTTACTCATCACTTAGTGGGTTGAATGACAATAGCCCTGAAGCTTGAGTAAACAGTATCTTGCCCAATACATTAAATATGACATTGCTTAAAATGTAACAGATTATAGTATAATCTTTAATTTAACTTTGTCCTTACATATATAGCCTCAGATTACTGTTACCTTCATCATTTTTGTTCTAAGAAGAGTCTATTTGCCATTCACTAACAATGTTATTCCAAGCTTCTCCTCTCTTTCCTTCCAAAATTACTCTTATGTTTCCAGAGTTTTATTTTGATTTTAAAAGTCTCTCTGAATTTATCTATTTCTGACAAATACTCTGCTGAACTAACTCTGTTTGACTTGGTAGAACTGCTTTTTTTCTGACCTCTCTAGACTTGCCTCATTTAAGTTACTTCTCTAATACATATAAAATAGGAATTGGAAAATGAGTTGATATGAAGAAAATAGCTTAGCAATTTTTTCACATGGAAAATAATGAAAAATCATTATTTTGCAAGAACAAGGATGAATTTTACGTCTTTTGAAAGTACTAGTGAAAAAGAAAAAATAGAGGAACAAGTGGGATGCAATGGGCAACTCAAATACTTCTGACAATTGCCACAAATCCCTAAGCAGTCTATGAATGCCTAACCTTTACAAACAGAAAATTCTCATAAGGACAGTAATGCTATTTCAGATCTTTTTTTTTCTGTTATAATAAGCTAATTATCATTAAATTAATCTAATCTGTAACTTGAATGCATCTGATCCACTACAACTGCAGAATGTAGTAGAACTGTGGTTTGGAACATTAGCATGCCAGGGAGTTAAACACTCTGTCCTCTCACCCACGCACCACCTTGTAGCAAGAGAAATTTATTTTGCCCCTTTTGTGTCCTTTACAAAATCATGACTTCAGAGTAAGTTATGATCTTGAGAAAACACAGTCAGTTATGGATTGCTGCTTAACTTGTTAAAACAAGTCAAGGCAAATGAAGCTTAACCATAGTGAAATATTGGTCTGCTTGATCACAATACAAGCCTATATATAGCCACAGATGAAAACTGCAAAAGGATAATTGAATGCTAGAGCTTTGTGCTATTCTACAAAGATCAGAGATGTGGTCTCCAACAGACTTAAATATCTTTAGCAGGACAGGACCTTGTTTAATGTCTTGTCACGATACTCAGTACATTTCAACTATCGTTGGAAGAATCTATCATCTACATGACTCAAGGGAAGGGCTCTGAACACAGACTTCTGTGTCTGAAACTTACATGCATGTCCCATTTGGCCATCACATAACACAGACCTGCTTCAAGTTTGCTCTAGAAGTAGTTCAGATGTGTTGCTACTATTTTATGCTTCAGCTCTGTTGGATTCACAAATTCATAGATATTTCTTTACTCATAATTATATCTGGAGTATACTTAAGAAAATATTCATAGAATACAGATTCCACAGGACTTGGTCATAACCTATTTTCACAGAATAAATCATTATTTATTATTAGTTTTTAACAACAAACTCATCTGTGTTGAGTTTTGGATGAAGGAATTCGCCCCAAGAATATACCAGTGATTATTTGTTGCTAATTCCTCCAGATTTAAGGAATGGAAAACATTTCTTGACTTTTGAAAGCATGGAGGACTAGATGAACAAAGACTTCTTGAAACTGAAGTCTCTCAGACTTGAAGAATTCCTTCAGTCCAAGTTAGGTTCTGAAGCCCTTCACACAGCTGTGAATCTGTCTCTGAATGACAGGCAGATCTTTTATATATTCCATATTTTTTCTTCCATAAGAGCATTTCACATCTTAATGAAATCAGCGTGCCAATTAGCAAGCTTCCATCAGAAGTATTTGCATTTTTTTAATTAACCCCCCCAAAAAAACAAATAGGAAAAGAAACTCTACTAAGATTGTGTTTTGACAGCACTGTGTATCCTGGTCTGCTAGATGAAGACAACGCATTCTATAATGTCTTCAAGATTGAAACAGACACAGAGGTTTCAGAGAATTAAGTTCTTTCAAAAATATTAAAGGAAGATGTAAGAACAGTTTATTCTTTCACTGCCTTGTAGCTTACCTCCTCCTCGCATCTCTTCTCTTCCAGTGGCATCTTAGAGGGGGAGATAAACATGTGAAAGATCTACTGAACATACTAAAGATCTCTGTGAGAAAATAGCTAAAGTGAGAAGGTATTTGGATGGAAATAAGAGCAGCCCCATTTTGGAGTTAAAGCCCATGACAGGTGTGGAACCATATCAGAGTTTAGTCACACCAGCTACAGAAATATTCTTCCACACTACAATGAGTCTTAGGACATTTCATACCTGCCTGTGTAGCTCATATGCAAAGAAAAGCAATAATGAATATTGATTCAGTGAAACCGCTGGGACTAGTGCCTATACTCTAGTAAATATATGATGTTGAACCCTACTAGAAAAAAAGTCATGCTCTTTGCATGCTCTGTGGTACAGGATTATAGCTTCCAAAAATCAAGGCATCCTTTGAAAGCAACGTAGCATTCCTCCATGCTTGTATTTTTGTTGCTCAAGGTACTTTCATTGTACAAAAGGGTACAAAGGGGAGGGAGAAGACATTTTCTCTTTTACCAACCATGAGGAATCAGAGAAACAGAGAGAGATCTGGGTTGCAGCTGTTCTGCAAAAAGTGCAGAGTCATAGCCCTTATATCTGCTGGAGGATGCTGTCCTCTGCAGTCACACAAACACAAAGCATAATCTTTTATCCTAATACAGCTGTAGACACCAGAGGTTTAGATTTCCCACAGTTCTCTATGCCAAATCAAGAAAACTTATAACAGGGAGTGACTATGGTAACAGACTGGTGTTTACTTTTTCACCACTGATTCTGACCGTAAGGAAGTTTAATCAGATAGTGCAGCAATCTAATTGAAAGGCAACCAGTAACAGCAAAGAGCAGCACTAAAACATGTTGAGTTAAAGTTGTAGTGGATTGTGTTCATCCACCAAGCACCAACATTATAGACTATGATGATGACATTTTAGGCACTGAACATTTAATGAGTACTTTCCATTGAATTCAGGAGTGTAAGGGTCTTAGACAAGAGCTGTACCTTCACACAATACAGTTGTCTCTTTCCAAAGGCATAACATGTCTTGAATAAAGGGAAGTTAGCTGACAGAAAATAGTCGGAAGGGGCGTTTGGAACTTATCTAATCAAATCCCTGCTCAGAGTAGGCCAAATTAAATCAGGTTGCCCAGGGTCTTGTCAAGTAAAACTGAGTGTTTCCAAAGATAGAGACTTCCCAACCCTTCTAGACAAACTGTTCCAGGGTTTATCTAGCCTTGTAGTAAAAAAATTTCCAAGCTGTCAAATCAAAGTTATCGGCCTCCAGAAGCTATCCCTCACCAGCAGCACCAGCCCATCAGAAGTTCCCACATGAAAATACAGTTTCCAGAAGATGTCCCTTGTCTGAGCCTGGAAACTACTGTGACAACTGCTAATTAGTTTTCTGAAATCTCAACCTGCAAATGACTCAATGATGAGAAATAGAAAATTAATGTTGCTGGAAAATTGTGTCATATACTCGTAGTATTTTTTAATAACCTGTGATAAAGCTAGATCAAAAATCTTGCAACTCAATGAAAAGCAAACCACAACAAATGCTTTTGAAAATTTGTACATTTTTTCCTCCCCCATTTTATCATAGCCATGATTCTGAGGCAAAGTCAGGGATTCAGATGATTTTAGAAAGTTATAAACATTTAAATATTTACAGCAAACTATCTTTAAGTGTTTCTAAGTGCCTCCCAGCAGATGAATGCAGTCACTGCACAAAGAACCATTTTTATCGTGTTGTTCAGTTAATGCCTTATCTATGACATCTGGGCAAAATCTGTTCTGTCTGACACTGGTTGGATCAAATGTCTCTTGAAATCATTAGGTGATATGTGTGTAGAAGTATGATTGTATTTAAAGGTAAAGTCTTGGAGGCAAGCAAGGCTATTCCAACAGAGTTTAAAGCATTTTCAAAACCACGAATATTTGTACATAGTCAGTGACAGGCCAAAAAGGGTGACTTTGTGCTGTAACATGGCTTGATGCATAACAGCTCTGAAACCAAAGCCATTTATCCATTTTGGCATGACATTGCGGTGAACTAAAAGTGTCTGCTGAGAAACTAGGCTTTCTTAGCTGAATCACCATTCTCTATTAATACATGTAAACAGTGTCTGCAGCAGTGCTTGCTCCCATCCAGTCAGCTCAAATTATGAGAAGTGAGAGCTAGATTTTGTCTGAAACTAGTGATGCAAACAGACTATGAGAAACTTTTCCTGAAAGTTTCTTATATCACACTGAAATTTGTGGGACTGTGGTTGTGAAACTGATGGCCGGCAGGCACCCCCATGGACCACTCTATGTATCACTATCGGCAGGCACCCCCATGGACCACTAAGTATCACTATCACAAAATTAGGGAAGAAGTGAGCACTTTGCAGAGTTTGTTCATTCCGTTGGTAGTGTTTTATTATTTCAAAATAAATGAGAATTATACTTGGCACACTACTGAACTGTTAATGGCATTTGAAGGGCAAAGAAAACCACCACAGTTCTAAATCACTCTATATAGAAAGTTGCTTGTTAAGATTCTCTAAAATATGGGGAGAGAAGATCAAGAACATTGTTTGCAACACCTCTCCTGTTTGAATGCACAGAATTGCTTGCAGTGTACCCAAGACACGCATTAGAACACCATGCCATTACAGCTCATTAGTGAATGGAACAAGGAAGTCAGTATTGTAATTTGCCCAGCATTTAGTGAATTATTGTCATATGGTTACAGTAATGCTTCCCACAGTTATGACCCCATTGTGACCCTTACTGGGAGAATACTGACACTGGAATTTTTAAAAGCTTTTGCCAGCGTATGATCTAGTTGCTGTAGGATAAGGAAGTTATATATTCGAGTGCAACAAATACTGAATTCCAGTTTGTGTGCAGTATTGTCTAATTTCCACTTCCTGCATGGATGAAAGCACTTGACCTTCAGTCTCTGACCTACCAGTCTACTTACAAGTGCGCACAGAGAACAGCAATGCAAGCCCTGGAGCTTCTTATTGCTGTAGTACGTGATTAGGTAAAATCAAGTAATGTCTGACAGTATTTTTTATCATTCTTTTGACAGATTGGGGAAACATTTTAACACTAGGTGTAAAATGTTATCTTAGCTAAGGACCCTTCGGAATAATGCAATTCCTCCTGAGTCAATTTTCTGCCTTTGAATAACTCTTGATAAAACCTTAATAAATTTTCAAGGCCTCACTGTACAAAAATTATATTAACAGTAGAACTGTATAGAACACTGGTGTAACTTGATGGCATCAATACAGTAGCAGGAATCAACGACAATAGAGAACTGACTTGCAAATCACAAAAAATTTACTGTCAATGTTCAGAAAGTACTTGGAGGCTAATCTGTAATTTGAAGAAAATAAATTTCATTAATAAGTTTAAAGTGCTATAAAGATCTTAGCATATATTTAGAGCCTTTGATTAAGACATAGTTCTTTCTGAAGTCAACTTACTGGTAACTTATGCATAGTACATGTCAAAATAAAAATATAGGTTTAGAAAGAGTGAACACTTTGTAACAATCAGTAAAACAGACTCTCCATGTGGCTGAAAATCTAGAGAAAAATAACAAACCAAAGTATCTTCACTTTTATTTTCTATGGATGTGTCTTCTCTGATTAAGGATGAAGAAATAGATAAATCTCGACTCTCAGAAGATGTTTTTTTCTAAACATCTACTTCTGGCCAAAGTAAAATTACATTTAATTCCTTTTTTTTGTATTTAATAATTATTCTTGAGACCTCTTTACATTACCTTTTTCACTCAGGGATGTGTACAGCATGAACAACAAGGGTGGACTGTGCAGGACTTTGTTGTGCTTCTCTATTCAAGTTGGCTGGGCTCCTCTTGATCTCCGAATCTAGGCAAGCCTAAATTTACGAGAAGAGTGAGAAACTTCCTCCTCCTTTTCCTCTGACTCCATGTTTAATGGAAAAGTGAAGATTCTACCTGTACTCTTGTGAATGCAGTGCTAATGATGAAATTATCGTTTTGCAGCAGATTCCGCAGAAAAGAACATTTGCATTGTGTGCAACTGCACTTAAATTTCATATGGGCACAGAAGTGTACAAAATGACTGCATATAAAGTAAAGTAAGAAGCGGTGTTATGTAATTCTTCTTTATAGTGGAAATGCTTGCTGGAAAAAAAGAAAAAAGGTTTAAGATTTAGAAAGATGCATCTACATTGCCATTGAGCTGAGACCCATTTCACCTTTATGGTGACAATTGCAAGCAGAACAACGGACATTTTCTGAAGGGCCTGCTCCTTCCACAAACACAAACATGAGGAGTTCCATACTCTTTGGTCAGAGTATCAGCAACTGCATCCTAGTGAAGGGTATATACATATATATATCTGCATTACTCTGCCAAATTGCAGAAGTATATTGAAACTGAACAAAAAATAATTTAACAAACTTCATAACTTTTTGAGATACCTCCAATACAGACAGAACAAATCAACCCCTGCTGAAAGCAGGTCTGCATCTTAGTTTTGTCGTGGTTAAAAATGAACCTATTCTGTTTGTAAAGAAATCTTTGCACGTCCGAACTGAAACTCTAAGACTAAACTAGTTCTCATATTAATACAAGATGACAGCTGTCAGTGATGTTTATGAACAAGAAGCACGCTTTGGGAAATATTTTGCTCTTACTTGAAGAATTTCCTCTTAACCTACAGACTTCTCAAGCCTGTAAAGGGTGAGAGAATGTCATAAATTATGTTTGGTAGCAAAGGCATAAAGGAGGCAAATAATCATGTAACATGTGTTTATTATTTTTTAATATATATATTTATAAATAAACACCTGCAGTTTCTGCTAACTCAGTTGTGTGGCCCCAATATTCAACAACATTTTCTTTGTGTTAATGATGTGTGCATCTTACTGTCATTAAAAAGTACTCATTTTTCTGACCTGCACAGGGCAGCTTGCAACTATATGGCAATCTGCTGCAAAGTGATCTATTTGCCTGCAGAGAACAAGAGGTAATATAATACAAAGTGGTGCTGTGCAATATTCTCTAAGGACAGACACAATCACTACAATAGTGATAAATAGCAGAACATTGTACTAACTGAATGTATTTTACCCATTTGTGCTGAATCACAGTACAGAGAACAACATAATCACATTTTCTTTCCTTTTTCACTGCTCTAGGAAGATAACTTTGTGCAAAAAAACTCCCAAAGGAAAATAACTGCATTGTATTAACAAATAACACACTGATACATTGACAGTAAACCATCACTCTGCTAGGTATGAAAGCATTAGGGTTCAATAAAGCAGAAAATGGGTTTTATGTCTGAACCATAGATATCTGAGTTCCATCAGCTTTGACCACTGCCAAGTGCTTCTGAAATTAGATCCTCAGTACACTGTCCTTCTGACCTACTTGGGCAAACAAACAAACCTAAGTTAATGACCATATAAGTTTTTCTAGACTGTTAGATATATAAATAGAAAACACCACCAACAAGACAGGAAAGGAAATGGACTGGTTAGTGCCACAAGTTGTGCTCTCTAGTAAGTAAAGGGTTAATTATGCTGGTATTTACTCCCATGTTTGGATGAATATGCATGTGCTCCTGTGGTCAGACAGATGCAGAGCTGCTGTGCTGTCACTCTTTGGAAATGCTTGGGACACTAGACTGGCTCGTTGTTGCTACTGCTCCTCTGCCCTTCATCTGTTTCATCAGCCTGGAAGTGAAGGTGTGCATCACTCCGGTCTGAGAGGGCTTTTGGAAAAGAATACTGCCTGGCAAGCATATTGTGCTACTTTCTCATTCTCCTTTATATTTTCCTTTTCATAATCCAATACACATTCTAAAACACTACAAAAATCAAAAGCTATGCAGCTTAGTGCTCTTTAATACTGGGATGTATGAAAGAGCTGATCTAACATGAAGAATTAATGCATTTGTCTTTTGTTTATGGGTACTGGACTAGAGCTCATGGCCATCAGCAACCAGAACTGTCAGCATGCTGCTATGCATGATCAGTCTGTGGGACAGAGATGAACTGCCATTTGTGCTCTTGACTGCATTAGCCGATTTCTGATTCAGCCTGGTGCTCCTAAGGAAGCCTGAATGCACTGGTTGTTTTTGTTTGACATTGCCCTGTATATAAAATCAGTAGGAGTTGTATTCTCATATGCATTCATCACTGTTTTTATTGCCTGTAGATGTTAGAGACAGAGAGTGAATCTTAAATGCATGTCTGAAATAATGTTTGTTAAAGTTGTCTAACCAGTTATGCTCTGAAGTCATAGCACTTGATATTTGATCTTATCAAAGAACCCTACATTCATACAATTAACTATATGGCTGAAGTAATGCTTGCAAGGAAAGTTTATTCCTGTGTAAGATTTAAAGGAGCTTTTTGCTAGCATTGGTGTGAAGATTCTATGCTGCTCTAGTGCCATGTTAACTAGGGAGCACATTTCTATATAAACCCACATGCATAGGCACAAGCTAATGGAAGCACAGGCTAAAGAAATGTAAATCCTTTGACTTTCTCCCAATTCACACACTTCTCTGAATGAGGAAAAAGAAGTAAATATTGCTGAAAATTTTTATTCTGTGTACTACAATGTTGACTATGAATGATACTGCTGACAAAAATACACATACCTTGTTTTAGGGTCAATAACATACACAGAGAATAAATCTTAATAACCAGTGCTCCTACACTGTTTATATGACCTTTCTACAGACCCTGCCTGACAACTCACCTGAGAATCCAGGGAGACCCTGATGAGCCTTCTGGAGCATGGTCCTCCTGTAGCACTGAGGTGGAAACCAGAGGGACATGGCAAAGCCCAGGAAGCATGCCACTTGAGTGACCTTGCACCCAGCACTCCCCATCCCCTGCTTCAGCGCATCATCCACAAGACCAGAAGTCCTGGCCTCCACCTACCACCCTCCACCCATAACGTGACACCCACACATCACACATGGAGTATGAGCCTTGCCAGTCACCATGGACAGAGAGGGTATTTCTTTCACCTACAGTAGAAAATCACAATTCTGACAGTGGCATGCCCCAGGGGCGTGTGAAGATGGAAGTATACAGGAGGGAACTCACAAGAAAAGATAAACTTTCCTTCCTTTGAAAATTCTTATGGAGAGTAAATGCATTTTTATTCAAAAATTAGTTCAAATGAGGATAAAATTATACATCTTTGGGCTGCAATTGCCCCAAGTGAGGCGATCTCTTCCCCACCCGCTCATTGCTGCTTCCTAGTCAGAGTTGTCTCCTCCAAGCTGTCAGTCACTTTGGTCATAATGGGCTGTGTGGGAAAGACCTGCTGTTTAAAATGCTTGAATTACCCTAGGATGTTTTGAGCCAAACAGAGCACTACTAGACCACCTTGAATTCCTTAGCGAAAGCCTCCTTCCTAGTTTCTGTAGCTAATGCCTCTTTCTCAAACACCTTTAATGGTAGGGATGTGTATCAGGAGGTGTGGAATCTCTTCCCTTTTTTTTGAAAAAAACTCCAACATTAAGAATGTGACTTTGTGCTGCTACCAATAGTTTCTATTGCTAGTGGGATCACCTACTCAGAGCACTGATCTGAGAGCATTCAAATACACATCCTAACACTCTTTGATTCCTTTATGTGTATAGTGTTTCACGATGGGCAAATTACCTTTGAGCAAAATTGTACAGGAACCAACTTATTCAGAGCAGGTGTTTGCTAGTGCTTGAAAGGGGACATTTAAGGCTTGATTTCTGCAATTTGCATTTTGTTTCACATTGCTTAGTGAGAAAGCAAAATAAAGTATGAGGAGGAAAGTTGGAACAAAATAAAATGAAAATCAGGTTCCAAGTACGTAATTTTTTATTACAAATTCCTGTCATTTTCGGAAATTTCTGTCTGATATAATAATATTTGTTAAAACATGAATGGAATTTATGGTGATTAATCAAAGTATAAACCCACTTTAAATACAGATCCCTTAATAATTAGAGTATTTAATTAACTGGAAATATTTCACGATTTATCTCTTTCTTACACTTTCTTTGTAATAGTACTTACCCATGATATGTATTTCTTTCCTGTGTAATAGTTTCGATGTCAAAGTTTGTGTCAAATGTTTAGATTTTGGAGACCTACAGAACAAACATCTTTGTTCACCTGCTTTTCTATCAAAGATTCAGAAAAACAGTGCTAACGCTGATTTCTAGGTTTTGAAAAATCAAGCTGTGACAGACTTATCAAAGGAAGCAGCTTTCATCAAACATGACAATAGAGGTTGATTCCTCTTTTGTTTCAGATGTTATATGCATCATGATGCAGTAACAGCTGTGTTGAAAGGTGTGGATATCTCCTTCCTTATTAGATTTCTTCCTTATTAAAATTTCAGTTGTCATAAAATTTTGTGCTAAATGAAGAATGAGAATTCCTTCCTCTGTTTACTCTCTAAAAATTGTGGTTGCTTGGAATCAATTTTGTATAATAATAATCTGGAGAGGAAAAATAGGCCTCCATTACAAGCATATTAGCACAGAGGTAATGTGTTTATTACAAATGTTGTCATCCAAATCAATGATTGAAGAACTGTCACCGAAAATCTGTGAATAAAACCTTGTAACATCAATGTAGTGTTAAAAGGCAGGCATTCTTTATTACAGCGCTGGATGCACAGGGGATAATTCCACCAAACGTGCATACCTCATACCTTTTCCATGCAGTTTATATAGATTAAAAATATACATATTTATTTTATTCATGCATATT
>Ga0181612_167369_pt1 | contig 17774 bp, 5 predicted proteins | sample HoacroProtozoa21_FD_119630 | JGI IMG/M metagenome (GOLD analysis project Ga0181612, IMG submission 119630) | Hoatzin crop microbial communities from Cojedes, Venezuel. Combined Assembly of Gp0051906, Gp0051904, Gp0051908 | reverse complement strand
TCATAGTAGAAACAGAAAATTGATTTCTCCTTACAGCAAGCTTATTTCTCCAGACTTGCAGACTTCTCCAGGTGTTGTTTTTCTTGCACAGCTTTATGCCTTTGTTTATTCTGCATTTTTAGTCTGTATTTACACGGCCTTTGTTGTTTAAGTGCTCAAGTTAACAAACACCTTACAGCTGTACAATAGGTATTGCAAGTCCCTTCAGTGCCCAGAAACACATTGTGTAGTGGACATCCATCAAACTGGCACCTGAAGAACCCTGGGAAGGATTCTGTGTCTTAATGAAACTTTGACGACAGTGGAAGAGCCTTCAGAGATTTGTCCCTGAGTGTAACATGGGAAAAGTTAACAGATTGGTTCCCTTTCTAATTTATCATTTGTCAGGCCTTCAGGTATATATACTTTAATCCTGAATTTTTCATTGTCTGATATTTTGGACTTAATTTACACACTGTGTTATGTCAAAAAGAATAAATCACTGTAAGGGAAGAGAAATATCTTTATATAGGAATAATATAAAAGAGTGGTTGCTTTTTTGTTTGCTTTTTATTTTAATTTGGGCAGCTATGGCTAATTTCATATATTTTTTCATTTTCTAAGTAAATAGGCTGGATCAAGTAAAATGACATAAATCAATTGCTGATTTTGGTTTTGCTACTTTTTTTTTAAAGTGTTTGTAAATTTATGCAATCTACAATTTTGGTTATTTTAGTTCTTTAAAAAGTGTTCTTATGGCACTGTATTTCATCATGAAACACATTTAAAAGGTACAAAAGTTCGAAAAAGCACTGAAAAAATCTCAAGTCTGCAAAAAATCTGAGGGTCTCACCAAACTAAGAAATTAAATAACTGTAACCTTTCCTTTCCCCCCAAAAAAGCTATGGGCAACTTCTAAAAGAAAAGTTCAAAAAATCTCTTTATCACATCATTTTCCAAAGTGTTAGAGTAGATGAATTGTTTAAGATAAAAATTATAAAGAGGCTAAACTTTCATAACAAAAAAGGTATCCAGCATGTTTATTTACTTGTGTAAAAAATGTCCTTTTTTATCTTCACTAAGAATTGTGCATGTAAGGTTTAGACCTGAACACAAGAAAAAAAAGAAACAACAAACCCTGGAGAGCCTATATGCTTTATTTAGACACGAAAATAAACAAACAGAATTTAAAAAATTCAGTTCTTGCTGTCAGTTTCTATCAGAGTCCTTCAAATGTCTGAAAAGCTGGCCAGGTACCCAGCACCTGAAGATGGGTTTAGAGTTTTAATCTCAAGCCTCTGTTTTCTTTGGAGTTTTTTAAATGATGGAACATCCACGAGCAAACTTAATAGAACTGAGAGACATGGGTAATTATTATATAAAACATGGATGATAATTTTCCTTAAATTTTTCACACTCTGCTTATTTTTTTTTATTATTAGTGAACTTTGAAAAAGTCATAGTGTGAAATACAAGATTGTTTTGTGATTAATATTTTTAAAAAGCAAACATATCTGGGTTTTATGCCTTCAAAGCATGGGATACGTAGCTTCTTCACTAAGCCAGCTGGTGCTACAATTCCTCTTAAATCTTGGCATTTCCTTCTCTGTTTTTCTTCTCACTATCTCATTTTCTGTCATTTTGTTCTAGGGATTTTCTCCTTGATATTCTCATCTCCGCTTTTCCTCTTTCTGTACACTTGCTTGCACTAACTTGCATTTTTCTGTTTCCCATTCAAGTCTGTTTTCTCTACATTTTCTGTTGCTGTTCAGTTTCTCATCCTCCACGCTCCCTTCAGTTCTTGTTTGTATTACCTTTCACTTCACTCTCACAATTTCTTCAGTTTCTCGTTCTTTAAATTAGTCTCCTTTTTCTTCTTCTACTCTTGTCATTCCCTACATTTACATATACTATACTTTCTTGTCTTTTACCCATATGTATCCTCTGTATGGGGTCTCAGTGAAGGTTTTCTTTTGTTTCCCCTTTGTACTCTGCTTTGGAGTCAGTCACTATAAACGCTGCAGATATCATGAACAGCACTTTTAGAGGCAATCCCACCATCATTTTAGGAAGTGATCCCAGCCTGCCAGTTTCCCATAGATAGTTATGTGTGTTTTCATTCAAGATACACACATGATTATATGTCTCTTTCTATCTTGCAGTCCCATTTCTATGGTAACACTGCGTATCTACCATTTGTGTGTAATGAAGATTCTGGCAAGTGGGACCCTTTAGCAGGCCAAGGTATCTAGAATATATAGAATGTTTTGAAGAAACTTAACAGGAGTAACTCCTCCATTTAGTCCATAGATTAAATGGACTTTAAAAAAGCATTTTTGTTGCCTTGATTTCTTTTAACGGTCTGCTTGAATATGGTCAAAGAACAGAATAAGCATTTTTTTTGTTCTTTCTAGTTTAAATAATAATATTTTCCTCAGGAATGTTCTTGGAAAACAGAACTTCTGTACTGTGTTTACTGCCGAAATATTTTCTAATGCCTGACTAATTGGTAATGCAAGACTTCCCCATGGAAGGGAGGGTCTGATGTTATAAGTAATGCCAGAACTACAATTAGAGTCTGTGTTCCAGACTCTAAGACAGAATTTAAAATGATATAAAAGTTCAGCCATAAATGCTGACAAATATATCACAATATTGCACTGAGGAAAGGGAGAAAGTTCTTGACTTTCTCAGGCTGGAGCAAACTCTGTCAGTGGTGCATAACAGAAAAAAATTAGTTATTCCAAACTGTTGAGGCTGAATGTAACTTGCTGTAAAAAAACATCTAAAGAAAGTCATGAGTGACCTGGTTGGCTAATGAGTAAAAGCTTATCTGTGCTAGGAAGACCTTGGGCCAGTAGCAATGTTAAATTTTGTCCAAGGTACACAGTAAAATTGAGGCATCTTAGAAAACTGCTTTTCCTTTAAAAAATTAGGAATAGAATATGAGCAGGGGTGTGCAACAAGCTTTTCCTGGTACAGATACGATGATTATTATAATTTTGCTAGGAAAATGTTTGAGTGCATACCCCATAGCTGTATGTGTGCTATTTTTCTCTGCAGGAGCAGAATCCATTAGGCTAATAAAGTTTATTTTGGCTGTAATATTTTATAATGCTTTTTTCTTAACATATGTTACAACAGCAAAATACTCGTGATATAGAGGAATCTCAAGTTAGATGTAAGATTTAGATATCCCATTTGGGATTTAGGAAGAATGTAGGTATGTGACTCTCAAGTGCACTGCTGGAGAGGCTTACAGGGTGGGAGAAGTCCTGGCTTTCTCTCTCCCTCTGACTCTCTTTTAATGATAAGCTATGTATCGAAAGTATCAAAACACACTCTGATGCTAAATGCTAAATGCATAGGGCAGCCCAGGGGACCAGTGTCTCCTAGCTCACAGAAAAGCATAATGCCTGTCTTTGGCCCAATTAGCCTTCCTCACTTCAGCTTAAAAAAGAACTTTAATGCGAAAGGAAGAAACTCCTCCCTTCCAGACTACCCTTTAAATCTGGGATGAACTAGTGAGTTCCTACAGCCTGAGGAGTGTAACAAGTCCGGCTTTTTCATTTCCTGGCATAAAAAAACCCACAACAACAGAACAAAAAACCCACCCCACCTATTCCATGAACTTCTGCTTCTAGTGGCTGGATTGTTAGGCTTGGTTTTTATGATATATTGACATCCTTGCTACTAAAGATGCATATGTACATCCTTGCTTAACATTTTTGGTGGGAGGCTGTGTGAATTGCTCTGATTTACTCAGAGGTGGCTTTCTGAACAGACTCAGCATCTGCGAAGCTGCCGCATTTCTGAATCTGGGTTGCCAGCAACCAGATTGTTCAGGTTGAGGTGCTGGAGGGAATGTCACCCTGCACTGGGAGTGCCCACTCAGTTTCAGGTAGTTTCCATGCTTGCTGAATGCTGACTTTGGGGTCTAAGTCATTAACTTCATGTCTGCAGTCAGCCTCACATGTTTTTTTGTTGCTAGTGCTGTTTGAGATCTGATTAGATTGGATAGCTCATTAACATACATGAATAAATGTTGAAATAACAAAAAATAAAAGCTATTCCACTATTTTTTTATTCTGTTGAAACATTCAATGTAATTTGAGCCATCCAGTTTTTACAGACTCAGATAACCTCGTTCTTGAGATTATTTTCTCCATTGTCCTATATACCTTTTTTAATTCTTATTTTTAAGCTACTCTTGTTTTTTTTTGGAGAGTTTTCTCTCTCTTATTCTTTGTTTATAACTTTGTTTTATCTCTGCCTACTATAATCTCCCCATCTGGATGTTTAGGCCAATCTTCCTAATGAGATAGGAGTATTCATTGAGTAGCATATTTTTGCAGGATGGTGGATAAATTCAAGAATGGGGTGGACCTGACCATAATGTAATATACATCTGGGTGGCCAGTGTTGGAAGAGCTGTGCTATACCCTTCCAGATATCCTACTCACAGTGCAGTTCTAAAATTAACAGGCTCTGCAAAGTCAAAGCTGAATGAAGGAACATCGTTCACAGGTGCTCAAGCTAACCTACAGGTAATAGATATTGAATTGTCAGACTGTAGTCTCCTAAGAAACATTGGTTAAAGGTCAAACAATTCAGTAGAGTGTACCAGAATACTCATGAGAATCTATTCAATATCCACAGAGATATCAAATAAAGCAACAGTAGTGAAAATGGAGCTATGTATGGAACCTTTGATGACAGAATTAAAGAATAACTGAGATGTACTGGCTTCTGCCACACTGCATTCAGGTTGGCATAGAGGAACTACTGAAGCAGTACTGATTTGTGAAAAAGGTTTACCACTACAATTAATGTATTTGTGGGTATATCCAAATTCACTGTGGATTAGTTGTAGTGGCATTGTGCAGACGGCAGAATAATTGTGTAGGGCACAGAAGCTGAAATAGCAGTGCACTCAGGTGACTGGAATACAGCTGAATTTCCACTTAAAGCAGAGAAATAATTAGTTTCATCAGATTCTTGTGCAGTCCCTACACCAGACCTGTGCGTCTGGACTGACAGTTCATCCTGTCTGCCATTAGGTATGTGTCTATTCAGGTTGGTTGACTTGGGTTAAAACAGCAATGAGGACAAGATAAGCTTGGCTTAAACTCTGTGGTAAGTGGGTGAAGTGGATTTCTTTCAATGGGAAAGCATCAATCAAAACAGAAAATGGTGATTCTGCACATAATTACTAGTCAAAGGTAAGGAATTAATCTTAAAGTATGTTATGACCTTAATCAAAGCAAGCGCCTGTGAGACATATGCCACAACCAAAATTTAAACAATTATAGATGCCTTATCTATTGTACCTACTGGGAAGGCTTCTGTAAATCTTTTTCTGCTTGTCCATTAATGTGATAAATTGGCATTTTCCTAAGTACCATTTCCTTGCATATGGGTTTTGAAATTCAGGCCTAACATCTTGCTGAGGTAAACTCAGTGGAGTCACTGGCGTTTCATCAAATTACATGTTAATCTGGTGGTTTGTCTCCTAGGTTTTAAGGTGCAACAATAAATAGAATATGTGAGAGAAAAAATGAGGGCTCCTCAGTTTGAAGCTACATGGTTGCAGCCATATTCTTAACACAGTTTTTATATAAGCATACTGCCATTTATAACAAAGATTTCTACAGAACAAATAGTGGCTTGATACTAGTAAAATATTGGTCTTTTAGAAATCAGGAGGGGCTTTGCCATGAAATTGGAGAGGGCCAGCATTTCATAAAGTGTGAGGAAAAGTATGATAACAGTTTCTAAGTGTTAAACTTCGATATTAGCCTCAGATAATTAGGATGCTCCTTTATTTTCCTGCTTTCTGTTGTGGACTGAATTGTATTGTGTTTTACCTCCAGGTATCAGTTACAACTTCATTCACAAGGTCAAACATGAAGACAATTCCTTGTGAAAGTATAATTTGCAGAAGAAATTTGTTCTGCTGTTGTCTGCCTAGTTTTCACACAGTTCTCCTGATACACAAAACCAGCCGTACTGGGGAGGAGGTGTTTCTGTGTGCATTAGCAAATGTTTCTGTATAGCATTCTGTATCACTGAATGCAAAGAAATGATTAATCAATGAATCATACAGTAAATAAATTAGACGGCGATATTCTGGCTCTTACACCACAGACATTGTTGCACACAAAGAGCAGGATCTTTCTTCCAGGAGGGATATGGAATTATACAAGCTCATCTCAATTCAGCCCCAGGCACCCAAGCTCCCCACTGGCAGCTGAGTATTTAATTTCTTGGAGCATTTCTATTATTAATTTGTCTAACAAAAACAATCATCGTAATATTATTATGTCTGCTCTCATAATCAGCATTGCATTATCAAAATCTATAAAATCTATCAGATCAACACTGATTTTTGCTAGGTGCAAATTTTGCCCTGCCAGTAGACAGAATAAAGGAAATATTATTTTTTTCTGGGCATGCATATGATCACTATTTCTATTTGGAGGTACACATTTGAACAGAAAAGATTATAACTGTCTGTATTCTTGCTAGAAGCTTTGTATGAGCATGCTGCAGAAAATGCATTTTCTGTTACATGAGACTAAGAAACTTGTTGCTGAAATCAGGTATTAAATGAGAAAGGATTTTTTTAAAGATAAAACAACATAGATTATAATCTCTGGGTATATGCAGCAGAATCTACAGTAGCAGCCCCCCCCCCCTTAAGCCAGATAAGAAAGCCTATTAGGCAGATGGTATCACACATGAAAAAAGTGATCAAGCTGTGAGCAAAAGAGCCAGATATACTTAGTGTGATAATTAGAAAAGAAAAAGCCCCAAAGGAAGTGCAGAACAGTAAAATATAAAATCACAGCTGGAAAATATGGTGGAGATTGTACTTTGGACCCAGGAATAGATCAGGCCAAGACAAAAAGAAGGAATGATTATGAAATAAGGGGGAAGAATTTGGGGAGAATATGTCTAGCAGAGTATGAGATTCCAGTTCACTATCTCACTGAAAGAAATAGTGATCTGATTCCTGTCTGGTGCCAGCAGCAGTTTAGGAATTTGAACTACAACACCCCTACTCTTTTTTTTTTTTTTAATTTTGTGCTTTGCCCAGCAAGTCAAATTCTGTATTTGCTTGTCTTATGCATATATGTAAGTAAGGTGAAGACAGCCATTTATTGCAATGAGCTTTAACTCAGTTCATAACCATAGTGTAAAGTGGTTCTGTAGATACAACTTTGTGTGTCTTAGTACTTGAAAGATGGCCACGAAGTTACATCCATGGTGTTACCTCATAGAAAAAAAAATCTTCCCATTTTTATAAGCTGCTTGATAATAAATAGTAAAAAAGATGAAACATGAGGGTTTTTTTCCCCTCTATTCTCAGTGCCTCATATGCTGTTTTCTATTATTCTAAAGAAGGAATTTTCTCTTTGCTGTGGTTAAACGTTAACTTTTTTTCCTCTCTGCTGCAGAAAATTTTAATATTTGTAAGTATTCAGAAAAACACTTCAGTATTTAACAGGTATCAAAAGCAAGTGCTAGACTGCAGTGCACAAGGCAGCTTCGACAAAATGTACACAGTGATCAGCTCCCCCAGAACCTAAGGCATATGGACCCATGCAGGCATTTTATTCCTTTGAACTTTTCTGTGGAAGATTCAAATAACAAGCACCCTGCCTCCTCCACATTTTGTCAAGAAGCTAGGTTTTCATTATAACTAAAAAAGTTATTTTAAGTCTCTTGATCACTTAATTTTTAATTTTTAACTAATAATTGTTACTTTGTTAGTTTGACCTTTAGCTTCACTAAAACTGATGTTTAAATTAATCTTGTCTCAAAGCTGCACTTCCAGACATCCCTAGCTTCAGCCTTTAAAACAATTACGCAACCCTACTGACTCAACTTCACAACATACTGCTTATGAAACTCATGTAGCTCAAGAGTGGACATTTATGGTCATTAAGAAAATCCATATTTAAACTGCTAATCAGCTCTGAAAAATTCAATGGCAATGTTTCTGTTGGTTTGGGAGGTAAAAGCCAGAGGATTTTAGATTCGTTTTCATGATGCAGTATTTAGGGTGGAGACATTTTTTGGTCAATTCACACCAGTTCAGGTCCATATTTTCATGGGTAGAGAGCAGCATCTCTGCTTTCCAGGATTACTAGAGAAAAAATCATAGTGGACAACAATGATTCTTTCCTATGGGAACTCCTTTCAGTCAACATAATTTTTTTTCCTTTAATAGAGGAGACTTAATTTCATTCATAAAACATATAGCAATGCCCCAGCTTCTTTGTATGCGGTGGTTTGACCTTATTTATTATTTTTGTGGAAAGAAATAGAAGCAGGTATAATGAATTAATGCTAATTGTATATTGTGTAAAAAGCCGTATGCAATCAGTTTTAAATTCTTCCCTTCAGTCTAATTTAATTTACTGTTCCTTTTGTGGACATTAGCAGAAGAGGTAAATAGTCTCTTTGTACTTCTCTTGGGCACCACAAACTTGTCTGAGTACCTCTTATATAATTTCTTATTTAATCCTTCTTATACCAAACAATGTGATTTTATTTTGCAAGGCTTTTTTCATATATGTTTTTGTTTCCCAGATCTTTGAATATCCTGTTTTTCTGCTTTATCTCATTATTGTCTCCTTGTATGGGGAAAAAAAAAAAAGAACATTAAAGGTAATGTCTAGTGGAATGCTATTGCTTACTTTTCTCTTTATTTTTGTTTTGGTTGTTTTTATATAAAGGAGGGGGTTTTAGGGGAATTCTTAATACAATTATTCCTTTTTGCACATTTTGGTTTACTTTGCTCAGTTTTTAACACATTTTTCCACTTGCTCCAGGCACAACATTGTGCAGATTCATATTCCAGACTGAACAGGAGAGCCTTGCAGTGCCTTTACAGGGGTTACATCAGGAAATCTGAAGAAAAAACTTTGAATTTGAGTACACAACTCATCTAAAAATCTTCAGCATTTTCCACAAACACATTTATACTCTGTAATGTCAACATTAAAACTGGATATTTATTTCTTCATATTTATTCGCACTTGTGAAGTCCTCTGAGTTCTAGAGTGGAAGAAAAGAACGGGGAGGACTTGTCACTACTTCTAAAATGTAATATCCAAGCCCTGCTCTTGATCCAAAGACTAATGTGTGCACTTTAATTGTAGATTGTTTTGGGCATTTTGCTTAATCGGTTCCTAGTCGTTGGATTTTTGAAACCTCAGAGGCACTAAAGTCTCATTTATTTCACTAGAATGCAGACATCTAAATAGTCTTTAAAACACTATTCTGGATTCACAGATCCATTCCAGTGTTTTTTACTTCTGATATCAAGTCCAAAGCGCAGGTTGTCAAACGAGCTGGTCAGTGAGGCACCGTGCTAACGGTACTTGAACTCACACACACAACAAATTCACTCTGTCGTTTGACTCCTGAAAGTGCCAAGTTGCTAATATCTGCAGTCCACACAGGGCCAGAGCTGGAATCTTGCCCCAAGGAGTTGGTGCATCTTCCTTCTTGGGTGGACTACAGTAATGTAGCAGAGAGGGGAAATAACATCAATTTAGCCTCATAGCAAAACCACAGTGACCAGAATGTGCCCTGTCACTTGAACAACTGTGGGTCAAGTTCTCCCCAGGCTGAATGGAAGAAAAGATTTAAATCTATGGTTTTCCCAGAACACTGAAAAAACTATGGCACTTGCAGGCAAGTCTTTAAGTCATCTTTGCAATGATCATTTGAATGCTTATTGGGCCAGACTGACATGGAGTTTCTCAGTTGTCTAGTGATTAAAGCGATTACTTGGGCAGCCTGAAATAGAGAAACTGGCCGCCTTTCACATCTTTGATTCCTCATTATTTATTTTACCTAACAACCATGAAAGAACGAGACCTCAGTGGAGCTGCTCATTGATGCTTTCTCTTCTATTTGCTTCAGAGCAGGTGGATCTTTTTTAGTGGTCTGGCTGTTTACACAGACTTTATGAATAAATATAAATTGTGCTCACAGAAGGTAAATATTTAAAATACAACAATTTTTAACAAAGGTGTTGTACTAAAATGATATTAAAAGATAGTATAATAACTTTCAGAGAAATGATTTTTCAGTTATGAGAAGTTAAAAAAACACTTTAAAAGTTATTCTTACTATTTTATTTTTTTTAAAATCACCTGTAACAATATTAGCAATAACTCTTTAAAAATTCTGTGCCATTTCCATTTCAAGTGTTGTCTTTTGAAATGCAAAGATTCTGGTTTTGCTGAAACATGGACAAATAGAAATACTCATTCTTGGATTACTCTTTTTTCACCCCAGAGAAATCTCTGAAAATTCCACTGTGTTCTTGGAGAATTTAACAGCTGTTTCTGTCTTTTCTTTTTTTTTAAAAAAAATTAATGCAACATAGCTATAAAATCAACATAAAAATAAACATTTATTCATATTGGAACGGTTACAGTTTTGCTGCATGTTCTATACGGATGGCCAGACACCCACTCTTCTGCTGAAGTTGAACAGGGCTTTAGGAAAGGTTTCTTTGAAGGCTGTGGCATCAGTAGCCTGTATTATTCTGTGGGAACATAGGTTCGTGACATCAAAGGGAATTATTTTTCAAGTAATAATTTTAATAATTAATAATAAACAGTAATATAAACTTAGCAATAAATTAGTAATAGCAGTGACAGGAAATGAAACCTTTACATCTCATTCTTTACTAGCAAAGTAGGTAAATCATTTACATCTGAAAGGCAATGTCTTTATTGCATCCTTTGATCTTACTTCATATTTTTAGTATATTGTAAAAATAAGAAACTTAATTGTCATTACCTTAAGCTGGACTTGTGTTAGATTTTTGAACTTTGAACAAAAAGAGTTTTAAATCCCACAGAAAATCCAAAGAAAATCACCTATCTATATGTTGATTCACAACATACTTGAAGGGCACTGAACAGGGAAGGAGAACTGAGAATCCAGATCTGGGACTTCCTCATTGTCACTTGAGGGAGGTGACAATGCCTGTCCGGAGACACAATATGAAATATGGTTTTTGGCACCTGTTGGTAAGTTTTGCTGCAAGTGTGAAAGATTTCTGTTACAAGTAAATGCAGTTCTTGTAACCTACAACACATAAAATATTTCCCTTTAATACTCCTCCTCTAATAGGAAAAGTTTATGTATCTCATCCATATGAGGGTGATAATACTACTCCAAGCCATAGACAGTAAGGCTGCATCTCTCAGCTTTAGTCAAAATCCAGTTTATACACCTCTAATGGAATTAACATGGGCCCGATATTTCTCTCATTGCTAGTATCTTCTAAGCTAATGATAGCTTTCTACTTTGTCATATTTTCACCCTGTACATTCTTCATGGTTCACCCATCTGACTGATCATTTATTGTGGAAGCTCTAGTTTTCTCTATTTCTGATGATTTTACATTGTCTTGTTTGTTTTTATTAACTACACATTATTTTTGGCTAAGAGTCCCATCTGTTAAAGACTTGCCAAAGTTGTCTTGTGAAGTTAAGATATTCCTGTTAGGAATCACCCACTACTGCTGTTTTCAGCCTCACGTTCATTGATGACATACACATACACAGCCTTGCTTCAGTTTGCTCTTTTCCTTCTCATTTCTCATACTGCATGATGTGTGAAAACCTGCGATAAAGGCTCCTTAAAGTCATCAGAACTCTTCATTTATCTGAATTAGATTGCTTTTGCCATCCTTTAGTCCTGAAGAGGCCCATTTTTCAAAGCATGCCACAAGATGTTCTGTGACTGTCATAGGTCTGCTGCCGCATACTGTTCTTGGGACTCCTTTAAATATATAAACTAACGTTTCTAGGTAGATCCAGAACCTCAATTACTTTAAAGTGATTATAACTCTATTGATGTTTTTTTTCCATGGTTTACTGACCTTTATTCTATTGCCTATGCTATATCCACAAGCAGTTCATCTGAGCCACTATTGCCTCAATAGGAGAACATCATGAATTCTCTTTTCAACAGGCAGAATTAATCTGTAGTCTGTTTTTTTTTAACCACTTATAATTTAAACAAAGAAAAAGAGTTGAGGTTTTGTTTGTTTGTTTGTGGTGTTGGGGTTTTTAGCAACAGCTTCCACCTCCCCATTTCACTGGAAACTTTTTCTTTCTTTTAATACTCAAATTTAGCCTCTGGTTCTTTGTACTAGTATGAAACAAGTACTTATGATCATCATTGCTAAGTAGAGGTTCGATGTCATGCTTGCCAATTGTTTTAAATAGTTTTCAAACCTTCAGTGGATTATTCATTTAATAACATCAACACATGCCCACAACCACAACAGAATCTGGGCTCCATGTTATGCTGGTGATTTTTTGCTAGCTATACCATTCAAAACGTGCTCCAATTTTCTTCGTCAAGTCACTAAACCTTCATTTGTGGTCTATCTGGATATTTTCCTTGGTGGTTTGCTTCTACAGGGTGTTGGTTTCCATCCTGTCAGTGGTGTAAGCCTGAAAAATTCAGAGCACTTGGAACTTGATAGAAATATGTGGTACCTTGTAGTATTAGTTTCCAGGTTAAACTACAATATATAAATTGCTTTTCTACCACCATTTTCTGGTTAGAAGCTTTCCCTTTATTGAATTTTTATTTAAATATGTTTTTTTTTCAGGCTACTTTTCTTTATTCCACAAGTCCTAGTAAATATGAATGCAGTCCAGTGCCAAAATATCACTGGAAGAAATCTGGCTATGTTAACTCATTTAAACCGGGCAATAATAAAATCTATTAAAACTTCCCAAATGTATCTTTTTTTGGTATGTGTCTGTGTCTGTCTGCCATCTCCGTGACTCAGCTTATCCATATGGCATAAGAGAAACCAGGTGCTTCAAGTTTTTGGGCCTACAGTGCATAAGCAATCATCAAAAAATATTTTTTTAGGCTTTTGGAATTGGTGACCCAAGTGATAAGGACCTGTGATGAGTTCTTCGGGTTTGTATCAACTTCTGATTACAGCAGAATAAATGGACTTCAGGTCCCTGTCTGTTAGAGAAATAACACTACTGCCAAAGTGCACTGAGATCAGAAGCCTTCTTCCCTTTCCCAGATCACTTGTCTATTTTGTATCCATGTGCGGGATTACATGTTCACATCATTGCACATCTGGAAGAAAATGTGACTGAATACTATTTTGCTAACTCTGGAACAATTACGAGCCAAAGCAAATCTCAGCATCTTATGGGCTGCTCCCAGGAGAACCAGATGGCCTAGACATGTGCTGGCATTAACTGCTCTTCAGCTGCTTCTGTTCCCAATAGTCTTGCTGCATAGAGATGGAAAAGAGGTGAAAGAAATAATTCAGCAGTGGATTTACACTAAGAATTATATACTGATAAGAAATTCCCTGAGTGCACTTCTAGCATGTCTGAGGGTTTCCTTTGCCCTTAGTCTCTCTCTATTCATATGTCTTGTGGGCAACATGCAATAACAGCTTTCAGCTCCAGCCCTTAGAAGCCTCCATATATGGGGGCAAAAGAAAAGTTATACATTCACTTAAACGCTTTTGTCTACAAAAAATGGATGAAACTTTTTATCTTATTCTTGCCTTCTCTTGTATCTAATGGCATCGTTTTTGATTTCCTGGTCTGACCAAGTCCAGGAGTAGTTTAGCTTTATCTGGTGTGTGATATAATGAATAAGAAAAGCAATGTATCTATAAAGCCATTCACAAGTACATTTGGACACTAATTCCACCATTCAGAGAGGTTGCTGCTGCGGATTTGGTGCAGTAAAGCAACCTTTCCCCTCTGTCCCCTGCTGTTTCTGACTTGTTGGTAGGATTGTGTATTATGGCTCAATCTCGTAAATGTCTTTTTGTGAGTCTTGAATTTAGAGTTCTATGAACAAAGCCACTGAAGATGGTAAATACATAGTATTTCTTTCCACATACTAGATGAAGAGAAAAGTGTTCTGGTACAGTAAGTGAAGCTATTGTAGCTGAAGAAGTCACATTCTGTTACAAAGCCAAACATTGACAACTCACTTGCAAGCCACTCTTTTAAGTAAAATAAACCGCCAACTGCCCTGCATTAACATTTTCTTTTTAAAACAGTTGAGTCATAAAGTCTAAAATTTCAAAGAATGCCAGTCTTCTCAGAGATAATAATGTCTAGATATTAATACATTCTCCATCTGATCCTGCTTTCTTTCATTTTGTGAAAAATGACTCATTCAAGTAGGTAACTTAACCCATAGACTAACTGAAAGGATATCTGCATCAGACACTTGATTAGCAAATTAATTTCACACAATGTTATTAATATATAAAAAAGAGTAAGGTGGTGTTCAGAATATACAAAAAAGAGGAAGGTGGAAAAGGAAAGAAACAAAGGCCTACTCCCGCTCTTCAACTCCCACCCAAACCTTGCCTTTCATCACTGAAAATGTTCTGCATATTTCCCACATGTAATGGGCAAAAACTCCACAGTACATCACTCTAGGTTTATGATGGTGCAAATTCGGAGAGATTTTCACTGGCTGTAACTCCATGGAAATTTATTCATGTAATCCTGGAGTGATGAACTGAGGAATTAGGCCCTTTATTTTTAATAAAACTCTTACTGCTACCAGTGTACTTTTCTCTGCTGAAATCTCATTTGCAAATATATAGCTCGATCTTGAAAACCTGTGCAAACATATCCCTACCAGGACTAGATCTTCTGAAGTTATTGATTTTGTTGAGGTTAACTGGAACCCTATATTTTGATATGCTGTGACAGCGACACTGGCAACTCAGGCTTTACTGTGTTTGCTGGGAGAAGGCAGTGTGCCCAAGCCTTCCCACAGGTGCAGGGGATGCCTTTTTGGGTGAGCAGCACCCCTGCAGCTATCTGCCAGCTTCTGTGCTCCTGGGCAGAATCAGACCTGATGGCTTGGCTGGTTGCTGCCGAGGAACATTTACATCTCCCCCTTCCGCTGCCGCTCAGAGACAAAGATGACATTTTGTCAAGCCGCTAATGGGAACTGTCTCCTAACTCAGGCGGCTTCAAGGTCATATGATCAGTTCATAATTCAGGATCGCAAAATTGCTTCTTCAGAGTGCAAATCTTGGTATGCTTCAAGGAGAAATACATTCTCCGTTTCTCCTCCTACAACTAATTGCCTGGCAGCAGAGTAAGAGAAAGAAGGCCCTTCAGATTTCCACAGCACTGTCCTTGAAAATGTGAATGGTACCTCTTGTAAATACATAGGGTACTATATTTAGTAAGAGAATCTAAAATATCAAAAATGTAATACATACATCCTTTGTTTGCAGTTGTCCAAGTTATTTTAGACCAACAGTTTTATCTACTACAGGTTTTACATTTTTCTTCTAATATTATTAAGGAAGAAAACTTTGGATCAATTTACTTGGAAACCATTAACTCAACCAAGGTGAAATGTATCAAGCACTCAGTATGGCAGCTCTGCTTGGCCTCTTTCCATCTGTTTGTGTATTTTGCCCTTCAGGCTATTTTTATTAGTTCTGTTTGTATTTTTTCAGTGTGTCTTTTCCCTATAAACTTAAGTTGCTAATAAGTGAGAAAAAGCCCACAGAAAGTAGAAGAAATGACAAAAGCAGAATGCTAGAAGAAGGAAGAATATCAGTTCAGGAGGTTTGTTTTACTGTTTCTTCATGTCTTGCTTTGTCACATATTGGATCCTTCAGTCTTTTACCCTTTAAATTCATATGTTTTTATTACAAATAGACTCTGACTAGCATCTACAATTACTCAATGCTATTCCGAATGTTGACCTGCTCACATTGAATTTTCTTTCTTCTGTTCTTAGTCTAGATTATTTTCTTGTCCCATTGAAGATCTTTTAATCCGGGGTGTTTTGTAACACAGAAGGGCCATTGGCTGCTGCCTGAGCTGCAGGCAGAAGATGTGAAAGACCTTTGTCATTCAGTATATTAAGGGCAAAAAATAGCCTTTAAATCAGCAGCACTTACAGGCAGTCCTTCTTTTTGGATGCATAAGTATCAGTCAGGTATTTTCAAAGTCAATAGATCTGCAGATTTGTGTAATCTGCAGCTGTTCAGACATTCTCCTTCCTGAATGTTTCATACACTGCAGGTCACTTTCATATATTCATGTTTGTATGGACCCAATATTATATGATGCATTATGTTACATAGTGTATATCTGTAAATCTAAAACGTGGAGGTTTTTTTACATATATTATTTGACACCTCTGAACACAAAATTGAAGACTGAACCCTAATTTCCTTGAGAACAGAAAGAAGAATAGGGGAAGAAATGTCTAGTTCTGCTTTGGTTCAAATCTTGTGCAATGTCTAGCCAAAAAAATAGAATATGACATCTCATATCCCAAATTCCTACTGGTAAAATTGAGGAAAAAAGACTGTTAAAAAACAGATATACTTCCAGGACACTGAAATTGAGTCAGTACATGAAAACAGACTGCAATTGCCATCTGTAAATCTTTCAGTAGATATCTTAGACAACGTCCTACATGACAGTCTTCTGGCTGTCTTCTCCCAAGTAACTAGCGATAAGACTAGAGGAAATGGCCTCAAGTTGCATCAGGGGAGGTTTAGACTTGATATTACCAAAAATTTGTTTACTGAAGGAGTGGTCAGGCATTGCAATCGGCTGCCCAGGGAAGTGGTTGAGTCACTGTCTCTGGAGGTGTTCAAAAAATGTTTAGATGTGGCTCTTTGGGACATAGTTTAATAGGCATGGTGGTGTTGGGTTGATGGTCGGACTTCATGATCTTACAGGTCTTTTCCAACCTTAATGATTCTATGATTCTATGATGGTAGTGTAGATCCACTGTATTGGATCAAACTGGGAATCCAGAGTGTAAGTTAAAAATTCAAGATGTCAGTAACAAGAAAATATACATTATTAAAACCTTTCAATTTTTCTGCTGAAAAGAAACTATTTTATTTGAATTAACAATTTAACTTTTTTTCCTGTCAGTTTGATGCAAAGCTGAATCAGAAATACAAAGTCTGGTTTTAAAATGTCACCTCAGATAATACCAAAAAAGATTTCTAGCAAAAGACGTTTTCCTTTGCAGAAGATGATGATAATATATCTTGTAATGCAACAGCCATCCAAGTACAATAGTCAAAACCTGATCCTGCCTGATCCTAAAATTATTTATGAGAGCAAGTCATCTCACTGATACGAGTAATCTCACTGTTATGATTAAAGTTCCACATGTATAGCATTGTTTCTAGATGGAGGGAGTAAAGAGCAATTTTAAAAAATATTTTGCACGTGGCCACATGAAGAGTCTAAAAAGCCATAATTCACCCCAGACTGTTTTTCTTGGAAAAGAGAAAGGTCTGCTTTAGCTTTCATGTTTTTCCAAATTCGTCACAGTCTCTGCTTAATGCAAAGAAAAAAAAAGAAAATAATCACATGAGACACTGGAAGTAAGTTCACTAGTCCAATATAAATGTTTCTGTGGATTAACTGAGGCTGGAAAGCTGCATTGTCTATAAATTATTGTGGTTGCATCTACTGCAATGAAAATCAGTATCGGTTTTACATGTAAATATTGCATTTAGTTCAAAGCAACCATGAACATCTTCATTAGTATCTCACAAGAGTCTGTGATTATTTGAAATACCACAAAAGTACAGCTAGATTGCGAAAGGGCAAGAATGGTAGTGGGAATATTGTTTTCACACTTTCATCAATCACAGAATCACAGAATCACAGAATGGTCGGGTTGGAAGAGACCTCTGAGGATCATCTAGTCAACCCCCCTGCCAAAGAACGGGTTACCTACAG
>Ga0181612_108569_pt1 | contig 17774 bp, 5 predicted proteins | sample HoacroProtozoa21_FD_119630 | JGI IMG/M metagenome (GOLD analysis project Ga0181612, IMG submission 119630) | Hoatzin crop microbial communities from Cojedes, Venezuel. Combined Assembly of Gp0051906, Gp0051904, Gp0051908 | reverse complement strand
GCAGTGCCTCCCCCAGTTAGATTGGAAGTCTAATTGCTGTACGGTGTGGTGCGCACATGCACTCAAATTGGAATTTATGTTGACTGGCTAGTATGATTAGATTTTGCCATTGCATTTAATTTTAGAATAAACTACATTTATTTCCCTTAGCCTAGATTCAGGAAATAAATTATACTTGAAGCAATCGGATTTTTCCAGGCTTCTCTAATATTCAGTCTAAATTCATTTGGTATTTCAGATTCTTCCACCAAGCGCAGCAGTTACTTAGGCCCAACACATCAGAGAAAGTTTTCAGGTTTGAGTGTGATTTCTGAGGGGCTGCTGGGGAGCAGAAGCTGTCTTTAAGCGCAGATGCTCTACTCGATGGTGGTAACATTTAAGCCAAGGCCTCTCTTAGGAGGACCCAGGACCAGCATAATCATGAGTCTTAGAATTACCTGCTATTCTTAGTATCAATACAAACCTAATTTTCGTAGCACAGACAAGGTTCAAAGGAGAGCCTGACAGCACCGACTTGTTTCAAACAAACAGCAGCATTGGTGGGTATAGTCGAAGTCTGTTAATTTAAGTGAGCAGAAATGCAGTGAAGTCACTGTAGGGAATACCACGTACATCTTTGGCCGTGGTACATGATGTATCCAATCACACTGTACTTGCCTTCAGTTTAACTTCTTAATTACACAGGATGGACCCACAGCTTGCCAGTGCAGATGGGACAGGGTATAAATCAAAAGGCTTATAAATAGATGCAGGGACAGGAAAAGAGTTCAGCAACACACACGCCTTAAAAAGCGGCGACGTTGCTCACTGCCAGATGACTGCTGGTGAATACTTGGGAAGTAAGGTGCAGTACCACGATGTGGCTAAACGTACAAGGACTTGTAGCCAAGGAGATTTGAAAAGATACACTAAATATGAAAGTTTCGAAGTCAACCATGCAAATGTAACTCAGCTTTGAGATCAGAAAATGATTAGTATTTGCTATGAATAAAAGGTCCGTCTGTGATTTGAAATGGGTTAACTAAGAGGTATTTTAAGGTCAACGGACTAACAGTAATTTATGGTGACAATTCAATGTTTTCTCCATTCCAATATTTAATGCAGACAATGCTCTTAATAATTGTAACCCAGGTGTGAGACTTTTAGAAAATGTTGAGTGTAGTGACAGTAGGAGTAAATGATGACTTTACACTAGATTTTTTTTTTTTTTTTTTAAAGAGAACTTTTTCAGTAATACCCTGAGTACGATCTGGTAGAGCTGAATTTGAGAGCAACTGATGGATCTGCCTGAATGTTCTTGCATGCAGATTTTGTACTCCAGGGACCAGTGTAATTTGCAGTTGGGAAGCTTCTTTTAGGATTTTGATCTCCACCCTAGAAAACAGAGTGGCAACCCTGAGCAGGATCTAACTACATTGAGTAGCAGAAGTGAACACAAAATACATGCTTAAAAAAAGAACTGAATGCTAAATAGTTTCAAGTTGCTGTCGTGATTTTTTGGAAGTTATTTCTGCCTTCTATGAGGAATGTCCACAGATGTGGAAAAGACACAGTTACTAGTTTTTTTCTTTTGAAACAGGCTAGGAGCCTGACACTAGCAGGGAGACAACGGATCTTCAGAGACACCTGTCAAATGTTGTAGTTTCACAGCAGTGTCAGTTACTGTGGTTGTGAAATTGGGAGCCTGTGTTTACAGCTAGGCATGCTCTAGCTTATTGACAAAACTGTTGACTATACAAGACTGGCAGTAGAGCATATAATCAAAATGGCACATGAGAATAGGGATTACAAATAAGAATATTGTGTAAATAGACACTGAAGAGTATTGGCCACTTGGCCTCCTTGCTGGTGCAGAATTTCCTGCAGTGCTTGTTCTCGTAAGTCTTTTCTCCATTTTACAATGAGGATAACAGCCCTCTTCGCATAGCTGTTGACTTCCGAATGAAAAGATGGATCTAGCAGACACTGTTCTGAGGAAATTCTCACAAGTTTTCTGAAATTCTAGTGACACCGTCTTTAAAACTTAACAATTAATCAATGAAGGGTTTTTTTGAGGGTGCCACTATAGGTTAATAATCAGTTGCCAAGGAAACAAAGATTTAATTTTCTGGCTCGTTTCAAACATGGAGTTGAATTACATTTCTGTCTCTACATTTAATGAACAAATCGTTCCAATATTTGTGAGATTAATTAAGATGGGGAGCTTGCATGGGGAAGAGGGAGGCTGCTGCAGCAGCCATAATAAACTGGTGTTTATTGTGGAAGAGAAGGCATAAAACCAGCAGTCCTTGCTGTCTCTTCAGTGCCTGGGCTCAGTCTTAGTTAACTATGTTTAAAAAAAAAAAAAAAGGTAGGAATGGTAGAGCATTGGTTCACTGCCATAGACCACAGGAAGCCTTGCAGAGACAAGCTGGGGTGTGCTCCCTCCTGCTCTTAGCTATAAAATATGGCAAAATCCACTTTCTCTCTTGGTACAGGGACTCTGTTTTACAGTAGGGACAATGCTCCTAGGTACCTCTGTTGCCAGGGTATCATATGCCCTGGCAGCAGGACTGGTGGCTTTAAATGCTATGGCTCTAAGTAACAATCTTTTCACACTACCCCCTTCCTCCAAAAATAAAAAAAAAAGGTATTACTGTTCCTCTGATAGCATTATTGGTCTTTAATTTTTGTTCCTTCCCCACTCTGTGCTGGGCTTGCTTACAGAAAGCAAAATCTGGACAAAAGAGGTCCCTTCTGATCCTTACTTCATCTGCCCTGATCATTGCAACAGGACAGTAAGGTTACTAAGAGACAGAAACAAAATTCTGAGGGACTTAAATATCACCTCTACGTATGATCCAAAACAGCAAATTTAAGTGCGTTAAATAGCCTTAATTTCGCCTAGATTTGTATAACATGGATGGACCTACAGCACTGACATCTGCGTATTTCTCTTTGGTCAGACAAACGCTAACCTTTGATCTGCATGTACGTTTGAATCATAAGCCTTTCTTTTTCTTCTTTAAGTGAAAACTTTTTAAAGGGTAGTCTCCTGTATACTCTTGTACAGAAGTAAGTTTCTATCAGTATTAACACACAGGATTTTTTATATTTACATTCACATATAATTACCCTCATATGCAGATTTTGCTCTGACAGTCACACTTACCTGGAATAGATGTAAACATTCAGAAAGTTTGCTTCAGCGAAATTACTGAAATATGCATACAGTTTCTGAATATAAATGTTAAAATTAACAAAATACAAGCAACAATTTAATATTGCAGATAACATAATTTTTCTTTCTCAGGAAGACTATGATCGTCTGAGACCTTTATCTTATCCTATGACCGATGTCTTCCTTATCTGCTTCTCAGTGGTAAACCCTGCTTCATTTCAAAATGTGAAGGAAGAGTGGGTACCGGAGTTGAAGGAATATGCACCTAACGTTCCCTTTTTACTAGTAGGAACACAGGTATATCTGGTTCTGTTCTCCTTTATTTATACAATTAAGGTCATTGTATGGTGGCTTTTCTTTGGGCTGGAAGTTCAGGCCCGACAGGACCTGAGCAGCACCTCCCTCTGGCTTTGGAGGAACCACCCTAACAAGTGGCAGAAGAATGTAGGTCTGTGGTGTTCTCTAACGAGCTACCTCCATTTTGTTAAAATGTATGCATTGACAACAAGGCGGCAAGATTGGCTGCATCCCTCTATTCAACTTTCTAAAAGTCATGGGACTTACAGAATAAAACTGTCTCTTCATACCCATGTTACTGAAATTACTTGGGTCTGCAATTATTAGTCATATCCGGTATTTGCTGAAGCAAAGGAGCAAGGGGAGAAGTGAGACAATTTCCTCTTGCCTCTTGTGGGCAGTGGACTGGGCTTCAGTTACAAAGTGGCCCACATGTTGGTATTATGTTTGGGTTAATCTTTCTGCCAGTGGTGAATATACTTTCTGGTATTCTGAGATGATCACATCTAATTGAAAAGCTGAATTACAAGATAAACGTTTGTTCCTTCTGTATTAAAGGTAGTAGTTCACAGCTTAAATTTCCAGGACTTTTGGATCAGGAAGGGTCCGCAATCTGAATCATGACGACTGATTTTTATACATGTAATACTCCATTAAATAAGCAATTCTGCTTTAAAAAGAGGGCATCATAGAGCCTGCTGACTTTTGTTAGTATTCCAACATGACTGCAATCTTTCTTGCTAGATTGATCTTCGTGATGACCCAAAAACTCTGGCAAGACTGAATGATATGAAAGAGAAGCCCATATCTATGGAGCAAGGACAGAAGTTAGCGAAAGAGGTAAACTGGATAATCGTAAATGAAGCCAACTAGCAAAGAAGCAAAATACCCCATTTCCCATTGACTTTTTTCTTCCTTTACCACTTTGCCCAATTCTTCTACCAGTCAACGTATGAAACCTTATGACTGGTTACCAGTTAACAACATTTACTTACATCGTTGAGTACAGCTAACAAGCAGAACTGTGTAACAGCACTTCCCTGTTAGTAATAGTTCTAACTTTCTGCGTAGACACTCGTAAAAACTACATAAGCATTAGTCAGAGAAAATTAAAATCACAGAGTGGTTGAGGTTGGAAGGGGCCTCTCCTGCTCAAGCAAAATGTTGGAAGCATCTTTAAGAAATTATTTGAGAATGTTATACTACCATTTTATCACACTGTGTGGATAATGCTGATCAGGACGCTTATTTATAGAGTCTTATTTTTGAAACATAAACTGGTCATGTAATTCTGTAATTCTTTTTTGCTGTTCAGTTATCAAAAATACCTTAGGATACCACTGCCAATCGAAGAGCTTATTTAACATGCTTCCTTTATAAACCAAATCAACTTAAATACATTTCAGATCTTTGGCCAAACGATAAATCTTCTTTTCTCCTACAGGGGCAAGCACATTCAGGTAACTTTTCTAGATCACAAACACACACTGTGGTGTCACTACAGAAAAAAAAACAGCGGAACTGCACAGATAGAACTGAACAGCTGGAATATTGCTATTGAATTACCTTATTTTCTTGACAGATAGGAGCCTACTGCTATGTGGAGTGTTCAGCTTTAACACAGAAAGGACTGAAGACCGTTTTTGATGAAGCTATTATAGCCATTCTAACTCCAAAGAAACACACAGTGAAGAAGAGAATAGGCTCAAGATGCATAAACTGCTGCTTGATCACGTGAGATACATTTGACAATGGCCAGGCTTACTGTGAAATTCTACTGAATTAAAATGCAATGCATTAAGTACACAGCAAACTTGCTACAGGTTTGAAAGCTAAAACTACGATTCTGCCTTCTACAACCAGTGAAATCCAGAGGAATAAAATCAGCATCGACGAACTTGTAATAAGAAGCCACCACATCTGTTACAAATATTTTATTCAGACTGGAAGGTACAATCTCTCAGGGTTACATAGTCTAGAGGAAGCAAAAACTGCACCGTGTTGAAACGGCATCTATGTGATTTTATTGAGTGGAGATGCTTGGCCTGAAATACTCTAAATGAATTTGGATAGTCTTCTGCTTTGACTACGCGTATATATATCTTTTAAAAACCCCAACTTTTGCACAGTCTGTATGGAATCTGCACAAAGAAATACCTTGTCTCTCTTTGCTCCAGTTATCTGCTTTTGTATGTAAGCTGCTTCCGGTTCCAGTGTATCCACAGAGGTGCAATAATCAGACCAGCCACGTAGCCAAAGGTAGCTCCGAGGGAACAGGAGATGGGCCATACCTGAGGGAGGAACGCAAGGTAAAAGCAGACGATGAGGAAAATGTCTGTGGTTTTTTGTACTACGTGAGCACAAATTCTCAGTGTAATCTAGGTACTGAAAGACAGTACAGTCTCATTCTACTTTAGAGCTTAATGTGCTTTCCTAAAAAAGCCAAAAGTGTAACAATCATCTTCTTGAACACTAAATGCTGTTGTACAGTTTTTAATTCATATGCATTAAAATGTAACCAGGCTTCTGGCTGTTGCAGACTTTAGTTTGATATTCCCAAAGCTATGTGAAAAAATTAGAAGTATTTACATCCCCCGATGTGTTCAGCTAACCTGCCTTCCTGTTCTGCTGCGTACGTTTGGAAACCAACAGGCTTCTTGGCAATTTCTCCTTCCAGTCTCTCATGGCATTCTGAAACTTTTAGAGGTGTGTATAAATGAACTAATATTCAAATAAGGCCAGAGACTGAGACGGATACAAGGTTTTTCTTTCTTTTGGTCTTGACAAGGAGGCAAAGGGATGAATTTCCCTCTGTAGCAGTAGGAAGGGAACATAGATAACATCTTGCACCCAGTTCAGCAAAACACGTAGTAAGCCAGTTATATTAGAGAGCTTTGATTATAAGCTCTATTTCCTAGTATAAGAGCAGGGAACTGACTCAATACAGCTGACTCACTTTCACAAACCATCTAGTGCTGAGGCAAAGAAGTAATGGGATTCTTCACCCCTCACCCCCTGTTTTTTTTTTAATTGGTATTGATTTGTAGGGAGGAAAGGCCGAAACAAAACTTAATCAGTCTGTCCTGAGACTTAGCTTATATTACCAGTCAGCGACGTACTGCGTTTGATGAAAGTCTCAAAGTTGGTGATTAAAAATATTTATTATAGAATAAACTAATTCCCATCCCTCTTAAAAATTCTCCTTTGTTTTTTTTGGCAAGGGCAATTTTGCACTTCCTGCTGTACAGTGCATGTTCCTGAAGCAGGTACAGACCACATTCTCCTATTTTTTTAATTTTTAAATTAAGGGGGTTATTTCCTCCTTCTGTAGTACTTGAGACTGAGAAATGCACTAGACATTAAAGAAAATATCCACGTCTCAGTGTCCAGCCTTCTTTCCTACTGCACTTTGACTTGCAATTCATTAATATCAAATTAACTTACTCTTAATGGTACTGGTTCCTCTAAGTCTGATTCTTCTCTTTATTTCATTATCGCTTATATCACAATATATTTATTCACATCCTTTGATCATGGGAATTTTAACTAGGAATAAGAGTAATGTATTTTGTCCTTTGCTGTTTCATCTTCACAGTCTCCTCAGCTGTTTCATCTTCACATTCCTTAGCATTTGCAGTTTTATATATTATTTGGAGGTCTTAAGGAGTGTAGCAAAGATGACTATAAACAAGGTGCCTTAGGTACTCTTTATTGACCTTGTTTCATTCTTCCATTACTGGACATTCTGTCTCTGCTAATTGTTTTTGTTGGCTGTTGCCTCTCAAACCAAAGACTTGCTTGTCTGCATTCATTTAACAATGGTATTGTAGATCTTCTATAAAAAGCCTTGAGATGCTTTGGCATGGTAAGATATTGTGTATAATTAAAACTCACATGAGTTTGTGGCCTTGGCTAAACTTATGCTTCAGGTGGATCTTTTCAACTTTTAAATGAAATGTAATCAAATTATTTCTAGCATTTTGCAGGCTATTACACATGTCTAAAGGACAAAACAATAAAAAGTCCCTGCAACCTCAGCTGCTGACTCAGTAACATGCAGTTGGAACAGAAGTCATACTTTCTTATCCACTGATGAAGTCAAATACCACTCTAATATCCGCAAAATATGGACAGAGGCTTCTTAACGCAGTGGTCTTTTTACATCAAATTCTCTGAGTGATCAATGATCCTGCATTAAATTTTACCTACATTAGGTGAATCTGTAGTTGCTTATTTGGTTTTCAGAAGTATAGGTAGATGCTGGGCTCTGAATTTTTCATGTTCCCTTAACTACAGAGTCAGTATCCCTAATGACCCATTGAACCTGTATCTTTTTGGTATTTTGTGTATAGTGGGTGAGTGTTGGTACAATTAAAAGGATCTCTGATGACTGTTGTATCGTCTTTCACCTGACTGAACTGCAACTTGGAACATGGTTTTTCAATAGTTATGTAACTTATAACATTAATTATGCCTCTCTCTGTCTTCCAAAACATTCAATTTTTTCTTTGCTTTTTAAAAATTAGTGTTACCTCACAGAAGTTTCAGGCTGTCTCACTTAACACATGAGTCTCTGACCTCTGAAATACAACCCTCACCAATGGCAGCTGGCAAAGACGGGGGGCAAAGGGATGAAACTGTGCAACACTCCGTCTCACTGACTATGAATGAGACATAACAGAAACCCCACCTCACCCCTTCTGTGGCACAGAACAGAAGGGTACTAGGCCAGGTACTCATTCTTACTATGCTGGTCAGATGGCCCAAAGCAGTTCTGAAGGCAGTTCGATTGGCCTTTTGAACAACTCCCTAAGTGCAGGAGTTAAAAGCGTGGACTCAAGAGCCTTGCCATCCATATGCTATTTTCTCTAACCCTCAAGGCAGGGCAAAAAACCCCCTAACAAACAGGTAATGATGCTAGTTCTGCCCCTTTTATTCTTGACTGCTGGCCTTCAGGCTACACATAGTCAGATGCAGCCGTGGGTGTATCTAAAGCAATGAGTTATCAAAGACAGATTAAGATGTGGCTCTTAAGCACATCAGCTGCACTAAAATAACAGCCCTTGCATATGCTTTTTGTCCATCTAAAGTGGGTTGCTTTAATTTGTATTAGCTGCTGACCTTGTTTTTCTGAGCCCCCATCACTTTCTGCTGGACCTTTTTACATGAATTTCACTTGCTTGATTGGTCTGCTTTTGCCCTGTCTTTCATGTTATCTCTTAAACTTAGTTTAGCTTCCCTGACTTGGTACAAACTGCCTCTAAGTGAAAAATTTAAGCAGCTAATATCCATCAGCCTATTCTAAGAGATTCCATTCCGCTTGTTTAAAGTATGCAACTTGTAATACGCCCCTCTCATCCCCTGAGAGCTATTCAGCTCAGTTTCTTCCACTACACGCTCCCTTCTGCTGTGAGGAAGCTGCCATGTCCTACCCCAGTACTGATGTCATGTCTAGGCTGGATCAGCAGCAGGGGAATAAGATGTTAGGTAACACTGCCCAGCTGCACTTTTGAGGGAGAAGAAGGTTGATCTGGAGAGAAGAGTGTGGGGAGCACAGGAGAGGGGCAGAACATTCTTCAGGGAACTGTCATGAAATGCCTTGTCTGTCCCAGCAGCTGGGAAGCATCAGCTACCATCCTCACAGCCTGATACAAGAAGAGTCAATTTACGTATCAAATCCATGTGGAAAACGGAGTTGTAACAACCTGTGTATGATTACCAGGGATCTCAACAGCAGCCTGGCAAAAACAAAGCTCCACCTACATGCTTAACAAGCACAAAAATTGCATTTTAAGGGACAGAGCATGAGCCAGTGGTTAATGCAAAACAATCCTGACTTCTACTATTTGTTTAAATTTTCTTTTTGCATTTTCTTTTCATCTGGCAGCAGTGATAGGACTTAACAGAGATTTCTTTAGGCTAGCTCAATAGACACTACAGAACTGCAAGGTTTCTAGTACATATTACAACTCATTTTAAGAATAAGGAATCAAAACAGGAATTTCCAGCCTTTCAGGATACAAATAAGCTAGATTCCTCAGCATTCTTTAGAATACCCATGAACTGATGTAAGAACGCTTAGCATATTGCATGGAAAGCAGAGCATCGTGCAGCATCCCAGCAAGGCACCTTGCTCTGCTGTACTGTGCACGTAGCCAGTTAAACCGGAATTCTGACTGCATGAGTTTTGTCATCTATGACAAGTCTGTCATTTGCATCCCGTGCAACGGGAATTACATAGACATTGATAAGGACATAAAGGCCAGACTCTTACAGGCCAGAGCACCAACACCCTAAATAAAATTTTTGAAGATATTATAGAGTAAGCCACTGACTGCTGGAACTTTAATTATATAAATACAAACACAGTGGGGCGATCTACTGTACTTAGGGTTTGGTTGTTTTTTTTTTTTTCAGTAAACTGGTCCCATTCTTTATGAGTGTTGTTCTCCTATTCCTAAACTCGATTTTTTTGTATGCTTACTATTTCAAAAAAATCCATTTCTGACTGTCAATGAGAAAGCTATGTGATAATTTCTGTTTAACTTTAAAACTGAATAAATGAGCACAATTACTCTAACTCCCTGTTTCTAACATGCCTTAAATTCCTAATTGTTTAGTCTGTGCTGTATTAAAAATTTCAGTACATGCCTTTAATCTATTTTGGTTGCATGCACATGTTAACTAAAAGTGTCTTATCACATTGCACAGAATGTGTGTGTTGACAAGCACATGCCGAAGAGAAGCAAGTGTGAGGATTTTTTTTGAAGCTGGCATTTGTAACTAGAAGTTGGTTTTGTGGATTTGTGTTCTAAAGTTATAGCAAGCATAACTGCCTTTGATCTCACCATAAAGGTTTACATTAAGAAAACATATTAAATAAACAATAACATCCCCACTAAAGTGGAACAAGCTTCTACCTCTGTTTAAAAAAACCCTCAAACACTGATATTATCCCTTTTACTCTCATAAAGCAACTTCTTTTACAACAAAACTTTCACAGTAGGTGGTAGATCCAAAAGCAAATAGAAGAATGAAACTGAGCTGTGTTAAGAGTAACAAAGTAGTGTGAAAGTTCATAGTCCTATTTCATCTTACTCGAGTAACTGTACCCAAGATTCTCCAGATTATTTTTCAGGTTACAAATGTCTGAGAGGTATCTAGGCCAATATTTATGGTCATATTGGTTAAATTACATGGCAGTCAATCAACTCATTTGAGTTATATCAGCACTACCTATTATGTTTGCATCTGATATAAAGTGAGAATACATCTATTTCACTTTTACCTAATGATATGAAAACACTGTGGGCAGAATATTGTTTCAAAGTCACTTTTTATCGTTAGTAATTTTGCTACAAAAAAATCCAGACAGATGGGTGGCAGGCACACAGTAAACTCAGGAACATGTTTTAAAGGTCTGGTATCAAAACATGCAATAAACCCAGGCACTTCACAATTTCCAAAATTCAGTTGTTGTCAATGATGATGAGGCATCTGGAATACTAGTTCCACCACACGTAAAAGGTGCTGATGAGGTTTCAGTCTTTATATCATGTTGTTTTGCAGCTGAATTACCTCAGGCTGAGCAAAGAAAGGATTGTCACACTGTGTCTAGTAACACCTAAACAATCCTGCTCTGTTTCTGTGGTGGTGTGCTTTAAGGTGCCATTTCTCAGATGACACAGGAAGCTAGGATCCTAATCACAGGCAATCATTAAAAGTACACCATCAACTTGAAACGGGCAATCTGAAAAAAATGAGCAACTGTAACAAAGAAATTTATTTTTTATTTCTTTGCTAGAACAGTCCTAACCATAACCCTTACATAGCCACCATGCATCTGAGGGCTAGAGCCAACTAGAGATGGATGTACAACTCTTTACACCTTTTGAACATCATCTAGGATAGCCTTATTTAAATGATCGTAATTGTGTTGCACACTATTTTTTAAATCATTTAGGAATTAGATAGTAATCTCAAAACATTGGCAAAATTATTTTCCCAGTCTGACACTTGTAATAAACTGAAACATGTCTTGCAGAGTAAGTCTTGGAAAGTTTTTTGGTTTTGTTTTTTTAAGTACAGCAATGTAACTACTGTAGGGACTAACTTGCATTCTGGTAAAGCAACTACCTTTACCTTTATCTGAGATAGGCTTAATCCTGCAGACCTTTAACCAGGAACAACCATAGAGTAGGCCTTCCTGATGAACTGTTTTGCACAAAACCCCAAATTTTTCTGAAAACTAGCAGAGAGGCAATAGGCATGGCCAAATTACAGTAAGAAGTTATTTTAAGAACAAAAGAATAATGAAAAACAATCATCAGGATACCAAGTGACTTTCAGCAATATATTTTATACTTATAACAGAAATGCTTTATATACTTTTCATTTTCATTCTGAAACGTTATTCAGACAATGAATGTCATTTTATTTCCAAAACAATATTCTGTTCCTATTAAGTAGTATTTACTTAGCATAAAAGTTGTTGTATGCTAAAAAAAATGCAGTTTACATTATTATTTTTTAAATGTAGACAGGCCCACTAATCTGAATGTCCCCTGTATGCAACATTTTTCAAACAAACATGGAAAATAAAGTGAAGATTTTCTGAGTCATCTGCATTTATCTTGGTTTTGTTGCATGTCACAAGAGCCAATATGTTTTCTTTGGTTTGTTAATAACTCAGGATGAAGTAGTATTTCGGTTTTAGCCATTAGCATGTGAATTGGAACTCCTGATGATGAGTTTCTTACCAAGTTTACTCCACAGAAGTCTGAAGTACGTTGAAGTAAAAACAAATTCTAGTGACAGATATACCAGACATATTGACATCTGATTTTCTGATCAGGTAAGATACAGGTAATGGTATTACATATGTCTCAGCTTCTACTAATGCATCTCAACCATGATGTAAAAAGATGACTACCATATATTTTTTCAGTTCTTCTATTAAGATTGCAGGAAAAGATGCCAGTCCCGTATACAGACAGCTAAGGACTGGAAAATAGATTAGCAAGAAACGAACCTAGGGTTGCCCTCAATTGCTTTTTCTTTTAAGGCCACAAAGTAGCAACAAAGTGACATCAGAAGAACTGCCATATGTATCAGTGTGGCCAACAGGTGCCTTACAGAAAAGTGTAGGCAGCTTTATTCAAAGCTCTACTGGCATTCCAGCATCCTCAGTACTCTTTTGTTCCTTCAACCTCTAGTTTGCTTCAGGTTAGTAACTGCAGGCCACTTTCATTTGAAGCCATTTCTGTGAACAAAACTGACTTCACAGAAGTGGCTTTACGTACTCCACTCTGAACTGGGCTACAGTCAGTTTAGAGGCAGACTGTAGACACTCTGAAATGATCTACAGTTTAAAGTGTCGACACCAGATTTGGTAAAGTGCTAAATCCTGATCAACTGAAAAAATACACCAATTAAGACACAGTGCTTAACTTTTTGTGTGAACCTCAGGTTATATTAAATTGTTCTAACAGAGCTAAATGAGTAGCAATAGCACTTTTCATTCCAAACTCAAAATGCATTCCTGGACCTGCTGAACGTCAGATGTTTTTGCCAACATTTAACATTTTGGGGCTACAAACAGAGCACAGGGGCAGCAGGAGGAATCCCTCAGTTTGCTTTATCACATGGTATTTCTCAACTATTGTTGACCCATCCAATTTTTGTAGTACCAATTTTGCCTTGTCTACAACACTCCTTAAATAACTAATTGTCTGAAGCTAAAGGTACAAATACAGCTGTATTTCCGTAACACGTTGTTACATCACCAACACTAACCATAACCAATAAAGAAATCAGAACCAGATTTTGCAACAGGTAGGCTTAAAGGCCTTAACACTGCTCTCTAAAATGGTAATACCACTTTAGTCTCACCCATATAGTAAGATTTTAACCACATTTTCTCTTCTAGAGCAGAATAATTTCCACTACAGATCGAAAAAAGAAAAAATCGTTTACTTAAAAATTGTTTACAACAAAGTGTAAAATACAAGAAGGAAAACAATCACTAATGAAACCTGTTCTTATCTCAAAAGCTGGTGTTGACTCCAAAGACTACATTATTCAATTTGAGTCCCTTTTTGGATCTGAGAAAGGTAAATCCAAAATTGTAATCCTCAAGCTCTCTACTTGTAGGCTAACACAAGAAACTGCTGATGTCAAAAGCATGATAGCTTAATACTTTATTCATGCAGATGCCTAGAAGTAATTTGGTTTTGACTGGGCTCTGATTACTTTTAAGCCTACATTAAGATCCACACGATTTTTTTCAGACCTTGCTTGGGACTTAATCTGTAGGTGTCCCTGTAAGCATACCAGCTAGATTAGGTTCTATACAAGACAGTCCATGTCTTCTGGGAGTCGGTGTTGTGGGGTTTTTTTTTTTTTTTTTAAATAAAGAACGTCTTCCTGCAACTGCATTATGTACAGGCATTTTTACGTTCAGTAAGTTAGTGGTTAGATCAGTCACTCACTTAGGTGATAGGCAATCTGCACTAAAGCTTTCCTTCCCAAACTAAGCAGATCTGTAACAGCCGCATAACCCTTTATGAGGGCCTTTCTTCTTTCCCCTACCTGAGGCTGAAGACAACACAGAAAGCACCTCTCCTCTTTTCACTGCTACAGTGAAAGAGTCTACTCTGATTTTCTGTAATCACCTGACATCAGGTAGCAAAAGGAATACTCTTGCAAAAAGGGGTTTCGTTGCTAGTGCCCAGTGAACTTCTGAAGACCAACAGAAATGTCTTTTGGCTCTGAAGATTTCTGAGAGAGCAGTGCAGAGCTACTATGTGCAACTCAGCACCTGTGTTGAAGAATCCATACTACTCAGTGGTGATAGAAAGACAAGACTTACGCCAACTGTTGCATGAAGTTCAGTGTCTCCAGAGAACCTGATTGACATGTATCTCAGCTTGGCTGAACTGAAAGCTGGGCTTCCTGGGCAACTATTGAAAGTGCCTGGCCAGGATGCTTTTTTGTCTTTTCTTCTATGCCTTGGTGACCAATATTTAAGAGACAACCTTCACAAAAATATTAAATTACTGATAGGTGATTGCAAACTTCTGAGAGGTGTGAACAGGATCGCTGACAAACTACTTTAAAGAGGTTCATTTCTGCCTTGAAGATTTGTAGCCCTTTTGGTGCTTCACTGTGTTGCTTTGCTGAGAAAATTTGACTTTAAAAACTACGTTACGCTTTAAAAAGAGCTTCTTTCATTTCCCCTTATACAGCAGATCTTAAAAAATTAGCACTTAAAACTGCAGTTTTCAAAGACCGTTGAAGTGGCAGCCTGCAGGACTGATAAGCAAACTTCTCTACGGCTGCTCTTGAATTCCTCACATGAGGATTAAAATCATGATCAAGCAGCTCAGATCCAAAATGGAAAGCAAGATTTCTTTCCCATCCCACGATTTTGAACACTACAAGGTAAAAGGTGAAAAAGTGGGGATGGAGAAATATGAGGGAAACTTAAGTGAAAGAACACAGCACCAAAAGCTCTGGATCTAGGCACGTGAAAATTGCTTTGATGCAGGAACTGATAGTCAGAAACTCTCCACTGCCAACTTTGGTGTCAGGAGTATGTCAGAAATGAGGGTAGGGATGGTGAAGCAAAAGGGAAATGCAGACATTCAGTTTCTGCTGCTGCCTGAATTCTCTGGGGAGCATTCATGTTCGGAAACAGCTCATGACAAGTTACGGTATTTGAGGTTTCTGCAGGTGCTTTGCTGTTCAGAGGAGTCAGATAATATCTTTTTGGATGTCTACATACAGATTCTAGAGCTTAACTTTCGTCAGTCATGTTTGGCTTTTATTGACTTGGAAGAGGTTTTAAACAGAAAAAGCTGCCAGACCATTACCAAACTTGTGTCTCCTACTATGGGAAGATGGAGGAATGGACAAATAAAGTGAAAAATTAACTTCAAGTAGCTGTCTTAATAGATTAGTGTCTTTGTTTTGTTAATCAAAGCCTACTGACTTAATAATTAAGTTTTCCTTATATCATTGGTGCATAAAAGGTGAAATTTTTATACATAGCATATTAGCAAAGTCTTAGGTTTTGTGCATGTGTGCGCACACATTCATGTATCTGCATCTGCCTAAAAGAGACAGTCACATGTGTGGGTGGGATTCATTTGTCTAAATGTGGGAGTTCAGTGCCATTTTAGGTATCCTACTATTCTGTCTCGCCTCCCACTACTGCTCTGAAAGGCAACGGGTCTCCTTTAGGTCCTGTGCCATAGCCAGCAGCCCCACATGAGCTTGCTGGATGCATCAGATGGCACTCAATATTACATTTAGGTTACTGAATATCCAAAATACATGTACATGTACTTCTTCTAATCCTAAATGCTGACCATTGTTTTCTTCCATTATTATTTGTGGACACAACTGTTTTCATCCCAGAGGACAAAGTTCTATACTAGGAAATGCAACCCTTAAGAGTGCCTCACAGTAAGCAAAGAGGAGACAGAAAGCACTTTGGATTTTTTTGACAAAAGTGAACAAAGCATGTAAATGGACAACATGCCACTATATACTATATAAATGCAAGTTTTCATTAACACTTCTGGACTGAGTGAAAGCACAAATGACACAGTGAAGACACTGACAAATCTTGACTGCAAGAATGGGAATAAAATAAAACCTGCCAGATGTGACATGCCATTTTAAAATCCTAGCTGAGCAAGAATGAAGTGTTTGCCTCTCACTGGAACAGGAAGGTGGGTAAGACTTCACAAGATAAGAGGTTGCATTTCAATGAATTTGATTTTGGGGCGACATTCATGTCCATCAACAATTAACTACTGTGAACACATACCTACGTCAGATTGATGGTGAAACATCTTGCAGGAAACCCAAGTGTTTTTAGGGAAGAAAACCGTTGGGTTGTTTTTCTTTTTTTAAGTATTAACCTACTACTCTACCATGATTTTTGAAATAGGAATTGTAATATCTCATTACACTGGTGTAATGAAAGGCTGGTGGCATAAAAGCAAGCTCTTAGCTACCTACAGAAGACAAATTTCCACTGCAGCTGTAAGCCACAATGTCTCTACTACACCAAAGAGAAAAGCGTATCGCCTGTTATACCGATTTCTGAAAGAAACCTTTGAAACCATCTGCTTAAGAACAGGCCTGGTAGGTACTGCTCAGCTGAGACTAACCTGAGGAAAGAAAACATCCACTGAGGACATTCAGGAAAAAGTGTTACCAATGTCATCATTTTATGGCAATTGCAGACGTCAGTTACATTTAATGGAATAATTTCTTCATGCCAACAAAAACATTAAGAAAACAGCACAGACATTTGAATTTGTAAAGACAGAATCTGCAATGCCATCTTCACATTTTTTACTGTGCAACTACAATGCTAATGCTTGCCTTTCTTTGAAATCAGAAGGTAAGATTTTAGCACAGTGCTTCGGCCACACCATTTCCACAAATCAATCCAAATCCATTTAAAATGCATTCTGTTAAGTGCTTTTATGGAAGACAGAGAGGAACTAAAACACTAGGAAAGCATCTTTCCTTCCGTATGCATAAACAATAAAAGATACCAGACTGAAGGCAGACAAACTTGGAGTCATCTTCATCATTTCACATTTCTCCTCCTCCTTGTCTAGTCTTTTCATATCAAAATCCTTACAGCTCTATTTCATGAAAAAATTTGCATGCAACAGACACTCATAAATCTATAACAAAGAACTTATTAAAAAGGGAGGTAATAATTCTGCATTTTACATCCTTACACTGTAAGCACAGAATGCTTCCAATGACTTTTTAAATGCTTGGCATAACCCTGTAGGAACAGCTAACAAGTAAGTCCAATACACCTGTGCAGTTTCAGAGCAATTTTGTGCTTATTCAGAAAATTATTATTTTTATATTTATGATAAAGGTGCAGATACTAACCTGCCAAGGCCGATCCCAATCAAGAGGAATAGGAAATGCTCCAAACCAAGCTCCTAGTATACTGCACATGGTAGTAATCTGTAGGCTGCTTTCCCAGATGGAGGTAGCTCTGTAGAAACAGTGTGTTACAAGATTTCAACAGCAGTAGAAGTTACCATGTCAGAACGTTAGATCTGATTTCTTCCAAGACTTTTGAGACTACAAATGGATATAAAAATCAAAATATTGGATAAATAGCATGCAGGTTTCTCCTAACAGATACAAACTATATGTAAAATGCAAGTTGCACATTTTAGCTATAATCATAGTCTTTCTATACTGCACATTCAGGAGATTTCTCCCCCCCCCACTTCCTCCCACCAACTTTTATGTCCAACACTATACATCT
>Ga0181612_160324_pt1 | contig 17775 bp, 7 predicted proteins | sample HoacroProtozoa21_FD_119630 | JGI IMG/M metagenome (GOLD analysis project Ga0181612, IMG submission 119630) | Hoatzin crop microbial communities from Cojedes, Venezuel. Combined Assembly of Gp0051906, Gp0051904, Gp0051908 | reverse complement strand
TCCCCCTTGAGCCAAGCTTTTGAGTTGCCATGACTCAACTTTGAAGTGGAGGCATAACTTTAAGAATTACTTATGATAGATTTTTTTTTTGTACGTACAGATAGCACTGTCTGACATGAAAAGTGGGCCCAGTTTTCAAGTAAGAAATCTTCCCTTTATAGTGAAATAATAAGCCAAATCTATTTTTATTCCTAAAAAGAGAGGAAGTAGCAAGTTTTAAATGGTTTTTTTTTCCATATAGCTTTTAGGTCATGCTAGAAAATGCTGATGATTTCTCGTGAATTCTGTGAAAGTCTGTTTGTACTAGTTGATATATGTGCTTTCCACAATGAAGAATAATACTGATTTCTTGTATAAAACATATAGTTGAAAAGTTCCATACCAGATTTAAGCATTTGTATAAGACTGAATATATTAGAATATTTTCAGCTCGAGAAAGAATGTGTCCAAGCCAGCTTTAGTACCCTATGGAGGCACGCAAGATTAGACTGGCGTATTTTTAACCAACTCACATATGGATTGCCTCTACAGAGGAGACTTTATAGGGTTCCCTTGGATCCAAAAATACTGTCTGATAGAAATCAGTCAAACAAGGCTGGAATCTGCCTTGCTGTTTCAACTTAGTTGAAACATTTCATTTTCTCTCATTCCTGCCAAGCCAAGCATCAAGAGGCTCAGTCTGGGAATGGCTCCCGGGTGCTGTGCATGCCAGCCGAGGGAGCTGCCCCTAGGCCATCTTGCTATTCATGAATGAACCATCAGCAAAAGAAAAAATTGTGTTAAATTGTTTAAACCTGTGTTGCTAAATAATGTCTCTCATGTAAAAAGGATGATTATCTGCGTGTCTTTTACTTTCAAGTTTCATGTAAAATTATGATGATGATGTATCTATTTGCACTTCTCATTGCCTTACCTTAAAGCAGGCTCTGCGTTCCTTCTGCGGGCAAAGCTTTTGGCAGGACACATAAATGTGAGGCAAGGTCTTTTCTGCATGTCGAAGGACCAATGCTGAAAGGAACAGAGCGCTTTCACAGAAGTAAACAGAGGTTGATGGAGGTGTGCACCAACCAATATATCATAGGTATCTTGATTTGCAAATCCATCTGGAACTGGAATGACACCAAACCTGCTTCTAGCTGTGGGTACTAAGCACTTGAAAAATTGTCCTTAAGTTCCCTTTTAGTACTTGATATAATTTTGCAAATGTCACAAAAATATTTGCAGGATCAGAATGATTACTAGCAGAAACATGATTCTCCTTTTATTTGGTTTATTTTCTCACTGTAACGGTCTTGTGGTAAACAAGTTTGCAACATTTTTGCAGAATGGACAATGATCAGATACATTTATTTCTCTCTCGGAGGATTTCTAGCCTTTGATATTTGTGATGAAAAGTTACGATGAGATTTTTCTAGCTTAGAGGCAGATATTTCTGTGATAGGAATCCATTCAGTTGCAGAAAAATACTTCTTAAAATGAAATATCCACATAAGGAACACAAAAGAGAAAATAAAATTTGTTTAGCTTGATGCATATTCCACAATCAAACCAATGCGTGTCCATTTGATATGCCTTCCCTTGACAAAAAGATGTTAAAATGCAATTATATAAGTGGTATGCATGATTTGATTAGTTTTCTTTCTGTTTGATAGACATCTGAACTACTGTTTCATGGTCTAGTTATATGAAGAGAAATCCTGACTTGTGTTGGAAAGGAATAATTCTCTGAGGAGAAAGAAAAGAGGTGAGTCATGTCAGTCTGTTTTTCCTGAGTCAGCAGAATATTAAACAACCTTATTTTCTTCAGTCTGAAGCCTAAATGTGATCTCTGAGCATAACTCTGATCTTTCTGCGCTGTTATTTAGAAAAATGAGTTCAGGATAGATTTGGATTGACAGTATCAGCTTTCATGTTAAAATTGTTGTGATGACCAAGGGACAAATAGCCTTGCTCTGAGCAGTTTTCTCAAATGCAGCACAGAAGGCATTTGTTCTGTTGCTTGGGAGTCTTAACCTAGTTTTTTAGATTTTATGCCAGCTTGTTGTAGTTCAGTATGCTTAGAGTAACAATAAAGGTGAGCATTCCAATGCTCAGAAGGCTGTTGTCTCTATCTGCCTTGTGTTTGTGGGGTTTTTTTCTCTCAGATGCTCTCTTGGTAAAGAGGACATAGGGCCTATTCTGAGCCTGTATTTGTCAAGAAGATAAATGTATGTCCCTGAGAAGAAATATAAGCATCATCCAGCAGTCACAACTTTGTAACTACAAAGACTTGAAAGATGTGTTCTGCAAAGCATGATGATGTAGTCGCTACTCTGGAAAGCAAATGAAAAATGAATAAGTGTCAGGGACTTATTTGTTGGTGGCTTCATGTATGTCTCTGATACTCAAGAGCTATTCGAGGAATCACCCATCTGGTTTTCCTGTTTGCTTTTTCTCACAGCTCTGGTGCTCACTCTGTAATTTTAAAAGTGGAGGAGCAGGAAAGGAAGAGGCAGGGAGAAAAGTAAATGAAGACAGTCAGCTGCCTGCCCCTGCTGACAAACAGCCTGACTCACCCAAGTCCTTCTAGGTAGCACTGCAACGGCAATGAGAAGGTGAACATCTACTCTTATGTCAGTTATTCCAAATTATGCAGCATAGTAGTAACAGCAGCGTATCAGTTTATGGGGAAGGAACTCACACCTGTGACATGCCAGGGCCAACAGAGAGTTGCAGGGATGTGATTACTGTGCATAATAGTTGTGCGTGAGATGCAAGGAAGAGGCAGCTGTGTGGGGAAGACAGTGGAGGACTCCTGCAGCTCAGTCAAAGCCAGCGAGGCTAGAGGTGATGTGCTGTGTGAGTATTGTTTGTGCCAGTTTGAACTCTGAAGGGATGATTTTCCTCTCCTTTTTTTTTTTGTTCCCCTTGGACTTCACTATGACTGAGGAAAAGGGGACTATATACAAACTTCCATAGCAGGTCCAAATCTTCCTCCCTTCTGCATTGCCTTTTGGGGAATGAATATTCATGTATACAGATCTTTCTCTTTTTTACAGGCACAGTGCTCTTAAGAAGGCATATGGCTGGAAGTGCCTTATTAGCCTCACGTTCATCCTCGAAGTGTTCCATGGTCTCAGATATCCAAAACTATGAAAAACTGGAGACGTGGGAGGTATGAAGGCCATGTCCTGTGTAACTGAGACCCTGCAAGCTCTACTAATTAATACGAGAAAACCTGGTGAAGTATTTCTTCTAACATTTGTAACATAAGTGGTAGAGGTTTTAGACTTCAGGACAATAGAAATAGCTTAAAGAAATTGGTGTTTGTTGTAAATATAAAAAAATGCAGTGTAAGATCCCAGAAGAAGTTTGCCATCGGAGTCAGGAAATTCCACTTTGAATCATTAATTGTCCTTTGACATATTTAAGGTTGAGAAAATACCTGATCATGCTTGATATGCATTTTAATTGGTGTCATTGGTCATTGATGTGCAAGAAGTGGTCTCTCCTCAGAGCTGCAATTCCCTCACACCCTTCCTAGAGCTCGGGACATTTGGTGTTGAGAAGAAGCTCCTGCAGAGGTACGTGCCCTACGGATGGGGTTTCTTCCCTGCTTTCTCTTTAAGCTTTTACCAGGGTTTTACACAACCTGCTCAAGGGCTGGTGCTTTCTGTGGGGTTTGCCACATGTGCCCTGTTGGGTGGAGGTTGAGGAGAGACTGCGCAAAAATCCCAGTCCTGCCCTGCATTTAAACCCTGGCAGGTTTAACCAGGGTTTGTCTCAGCTTTTCAGGTACTTGACCCTGGAGTTTAACTTTAGCTCTGCAGAATCAGGAAGCTCATTTTATGACAACATTTTAGGCCCATATAACACTGTGTAGATTTTATTAGTTAATAATCATATCAGCTGTTTAAACACCTTTTTTCCCCCCCTTCTGATTTAATAAGGAGAGGAGGGAAGGCTGCTTTCCCAGTGATTTTCAAGCAGCTGGAAACTGTTTTATTTTATGTTTAGCCCTTTGCTTGTTAACAATCCACAGGTGAATATTTGATCTCTGTCTTAACTGAATTTTGTAAATGTAGAACTTGTCTTCACACTAAAAATAGCCAACACATGCTAGTGAAGGGTGAGTGTCAGGAAGACGTGGTAGACAGCGTGCTGGTAGAAATACAAGAGGAATAACTTGCATCCAATTGAGACTTCATTAGGAAAACCACTGTACTCCATTTCCTGTTTCTAGGGCTGTGATCCTGAAACTGTTATGGGCATTAACAGGCACGGTGGCAGATTTGCTGCTATCTGGCTGTTCTGTTCAAGTCCTTTCCTCACTCTGTCTGCTTGCAGTATGTTTAGAAGCTGCTCTTTTTCCTTCTCCAGTTGTCATCTTGTGTGCCGTGCCTGAAGTACCTGAGCTCTTCACTAACACAGCCCTTTCAATGAGCAATTGTGTCCGTCAGCTTTATTTTCTTTCCATTATTTCTGTTTCAAAATCACTTGAATGTATTGAAAAAGAGAAAAAAATTATGGAAGCTATTTGACTTGGTATACTAAGTGGGGGAAGTTCACAAATGGCTAAAGCTTAGCATCTGCTACTAATTGATTTTTGGAGTATAAAAATATGACTGCTTGCCACTTGCTTATGAAAGTCTGCTTTAAGTAATTCTGATCAGTTTGTCCCAAGAACAGGAGGGCACATGCTTGGGCAGGAATTGTGGTTTGGAAGGAACAAGGTGGAAGTTTCCTTCTAAGCTGCAATATGATCCCCTCTACTATTGGAGAAAGCATGTAACTGTTTATGTTGGTGCTAGAAATTAACGCTTACACCACTTAGGGTTATGCATAGTTGCAACCTACTCCTTTCTTTGCATAGCGTATGAGTAGACAGACTCCTTAGGATGTGTGGAACAATGAACAGCTGAGTAAATTGTATTTGTACACATAGATTTCCAGTATTAGTAACCACCATAACACCCCTACGTTTAGTACATTATGTGAATTTTTTTTTTCTGTCAGCAGGTTTCAGTAAGATCAGCATCTGCACTATTACTAGAATACATGCAGTGTGCAGGTTGGTGCAGCCCCTATGCTTTCCATATGTCTCGCTCAGGTCATTGGATCTCGGGTTCCATCTCTCCGAGGGTAAGTGATGCGGCCAGAGTGCAAGGGAGACAAATACATTGTAACTATTGTAGTGATGTTTGCTTTCTCCTTGCAAGTGGTAAATTGCTTAGAAAGCAAGTAGACTTTCTTAGTAACCATTTTGAGCACTTAAACTCCATTAGCAAATAAAATATATGTGACAAAGAAAAGCCTTTGTTTTGCTTATGCTTTGCTGGAAGCATTTGTATTTTAGAAGCCACTTTTTCAGGGGTAAGTTTGGATAACTTGTACCCTTATCAGAGATGTCTTTTTTTTTTATTATGTATTGTATTCAGATAGTACATTCCGATTCAGATCTCATCTTGCTGTTACCAAATCCGGAAAAATTTTGACGTATAACTTTTTAGAATTAATTCATATAGCAAAGATCATTCAGTTGTCAGCAGCAGCAGGAAGGGATAATTGGTGTTCTGTGCTAATTGGGTGAGAGTTGAGGAATCTTTGACGTGGAGTTGCAGGACAAAATTCTCATTCCACGCATGTTAGTATAAGTTTCAACATTTACTTCAACGACTTTTTGATGTCATCTGTGTATCAGTTTCATTTCTTGTGTAACACAGAACTTTGGTATTTCACACAATGACCACGATACACAAGAAATTTGGCAATTGGAGAGTTAAAGTACTTTGGGAACCAGTGATACATGAAAATGACAGAGCTTCCTTCAGCAGATCAGTTTGTAGTTCTTGGGGACCTGAAATCTAGCGAAGACCACAATAATCAGGATTTATGAGGATCTCACAGGAGACAACCTCATATAATTGGGAGCTAACTTGGGTTTGTCTTCATGGGAGGAAATACAGGAAGTCTAGAGTTAATCAGCAGCTGGAGACAAGAGAATGAAAGATCAAATTGATTAGAACTCAGAATAAGCAAGGTCCAAGTTAGCAGCACAATATCTCTTTTGAGATTGAGCTGTGTAATCCATGACTCCTCAGAAGGCATAGCCACCCATTCCAGTTCTCATACCTGGGTGCTGTGTAGTGTAACAGAAGAGTTCGTGAGGCCGCAGTGTGCAGAACTGATTTAAGAGAATTGAGCTTGCTGTTTGAGCTTCCCCAGGGAGGAGCGCAGTGGTCTCTCTATGGTACATGTTCTTACTTCTCCGAGTGCTTCTGTGTGTTACCTAGTTTTACACATGTCTGGGACAGAGTAAACCTTGGAATGGTTCCATCCATTCAATTTCCTGCTCACCAGTTCCCGAAGCAAGACTTGAGAAGGGAAACAGGACAGCTACAAATAAATTCCAGGAATTTTTAGTTTAATTTTAAGGAAAACTAGGACTGAATACCATTCCTACATAGCAAAGTTACTGCTTTCTAAGAGGTGAAGTAAGCATTTGTGTGGTGTTTTTCATTTTCATTTAGGCAAAATATGGATGTGCAGTAAGATTATTGTTTGTGGAGGTTGTGCTTCTGCTCTTTTGCAGATGTAGTCTTTTTCAGAAATCGTTCTTCAGCAAAAACAGAAGTAAAAACTTTTTACTTTAAGTATCTTTTTTTTTTACAGTTGTGTATGTTGCCACGGCAGCAAGCAATCTTAAAATAATCTGCTCATCTACTGTATTGCAGTTCAGTATGCTGTTTCTTAATGGCGCAGATGCCATCTTGCTGCAAATTTTGGAAGGGCAGGCTTCTTAGCAATTTAAACACAACTTATTTGATGGACAGAGGTAGTGATGGTTTTTCTAGGATCGGTTCTAATAGTAAACTTTTAACCTAAAATGTTAGCCCAAGACAGAATTAGACAGATCTTCTGTTCCATCACTTCAAAGCTGGAGGCTATGATGTAATCATAAGTGAAGTCAGAAATATTTAATCATGGAAATTTCTGTACTGCAGTTCTATTGTAAAATACACTCTTGGCCAGCCTTGCTTCCCGACAGCAGTAGACTGTTATCAGGCGAACCCTTTCAGACTGTGCAGCTTTGAGCTCCTGTATTTTGGAAACAAATCCTTTAACATCTTTATCCAACAAGTAAATGCAGATCTTGCCTGTCACACTCTTCCAATGAGGTCAAAATTCAGACGGTTGTTACAAAGGCCCTTTCTAGGCCAAGTAACACATTAGAATAAAAGTGCAAGTAGGATCAACTTCTTAAAGAGCCAAATTCTGAACCCAAATTTATAAGCATGTAAGAGTTAGTTGGTTAGTATTTAAAAGGCAGGAGTCTTTCATCATTAGGTTTACTGTGCCTGTTAAAGCACAAGACTCAGAAAGTACAGTTACATGACATGGTGACTTCAACAGTAATTTGGTTTCAGAAGTTCTCCTTCGACCTGCTTGTTTTGTGCATTGTAGTCTGCTGCCTCCTTCAGTTATGCCAATATAGTCATGGGATTGTGATATAAACTGAATCAATGAAAAGACGAAGGTTAGAAATCAACCCCCTTCCTTCAGTGCTGCTTCTAACCTATGTCAGTGAGCAGGTTTTTCTGTATGGTCAAATGAAGAGTTGTATCAGGACAACTGACAGGGTTGCAAATTATGAGCTCAGTAGGGTGTGTTGTGCAAGAATGATTTGTGGGGATTTTGTTTGCAAAGTCCTTTTATCATGTAATTACACCAAAAGTGGCATTCTGACAAAGCAGTCTCGTCACTCACCAACAAATTTGGGAAACGCTCTGAAATACTGTAGTGAGGAGTGAATTTAAGGAAGTGTTATGCTTGTATTTGAAGGACATTGAATGTGGCTCTGAACTTGTACACTGCAAGGCCAACAGCCACAGCTGCTTCCAGTGTCTCTGTCATTGGAATAATCTAATGTGAAGCCAGAGCAAAGGAAAATCCACATGCTCTCAGACACTCATCTGACAGTCGTGTTTGTAAACATTTGAAGGATTTAATCATTTGAGTACTGTGCAAGTGTACAGCAGTGTTAGGTAAATGGGAAAGCATGCCAATTTGTACTGGAAACAGCACCAGGAGTGCTACTAAAAACAGAGACATGAGGAAGCTGGAATAGGGAGTGGGCTTTAGAGTTTGATCCACAACCTTTGAAGTCAATAGAAAGAATTCTGTTGTTTTCACTTAGAGGTTATCTCTAATATGTGTCTCATTGATACACAAATGTATACCTCTAGGGCTAGATGTAAAAAAAAAAAAATGCATTAGAAAGGAGTTCCCAAGATCAGTTCAATATCGTCTGTGAACTATATAGATATTTTAGCCTCTCGCCTGCAAGTTACTTCCATGTCCTTCCAGTTTAAAGGTCCAGTTCCAGAACTAGGTTTTTTATTACTAACATGTAGTCTAAAAATATTTTATTCTAACTCAGTGTGAAATACAGAGACCTGGAACACCAGTTTTTGCTAAATATGCAAATAATTACATACATAAATGACTTATTAGAAATCTTGCTAGTCATTTGTAGGCATGTGTGTTGGAGGTAGATGTCGATACAGCTAAGGGTTGTATGGCCCATGGTATTTATAATTAGGTAGTTATACCCTTGCTTAATGAACTAGCAAACAGGGGGTTTTTTACTGGTATTGGTCGTCCCTGTGTTATCGTTGTCACACCATGTGTCGTCTCCCCCACCCCCAAAAAAATTAAGTGGAAATAAGTCTAATTAGATCAGTCAGGGAAGATGCCAGTAGGTTTACTTCTTCAAAAATAATTTGGAAGTCATGAATTATTTTACCATTTTGTCGTCTTTTTCACTTGGATTTGTGGCTGTTACAAAAATTTTGTTTATTTATGCATTATGAACTGAAGCTGTCAAAATGAATCTTCTTCTCCATTTGTAAAGATATTATATATGTTCAGTGATACAGTAGGTACTTCGGAAATTTTCATACAGGCCTTCTACTAGATTTCATGAATAGAAGACCAGCTGACAACGTAAGAACATCACAGCCTGTGTATTCTGCCAAATGCAAATGTCATGGAAATACTGTTTACAGAGATATTTCCAGTTCTGTACAACAGTTACTAGCACTAATTTTGGGTCCATTTTATATTGCTCTTGGGCTTTAACCTGCATTTTCCTATCCAGTGCAATGAGGAGCTCTGCTTAAGACCATAGGGAGCTCTATTTAATTATAATTGGCAGTCTGCAATCCTTTGTGCTGTCAAGGAACTCTTGGAGTTAATGGATGATCCTGCAAGCACTCAGTAGTGGTTTCATGCTCAGCAATTGGTGCTTTATTTGGCTGAATAAATTTGGCTGACGGAGCTGAGAGAATACACTGATGAAAGATTACTGTACAGAAGTTACTGGTGTGCCTACCAGGGAGCCCTAGGAATTATGTAATAATTTAAAGGGTAGGTTTGCTATCTAGCTTTCATTTATGCATCCGAAGTAACAAATATCAAGCTATAATTTATCTTTAGTAAGATATTTTACAACAGCAGTGTTCACATGCCAATGGTTACAAAAATGTCAGTTACTATGGACAGAGCATAACAGTGTCCTGTCAGACTTACAACCAGGACTTCAGAGGTCTTGAGAAAGTTATCGATGACAGAAGCAATTCTCCAATGCATTAGTATCCAGGAATTTCCCAAACTATTATGGGGTTGTACTATTGTGATGATGGAGTTTGAGAAGTACTGGCAGACCTAACCAAATCTTTACTTTATCTAGGATTCTGGAGACATAGTTGTTTTCTCCACCAGAATATCCCAAATTACCTAGATATGTTTTGGACTAGAACAGTAATTTTTAAAAGCCAGATAACAATCCATCTTCATCTGTAGGCATTCAAATGAGTTTAGAAACCTTCTACTCCTGTCCCAGATTAGGCAAGAAGACTGCATTAATATCTTGATTATTTTGCATGTTTTTAAAGCTGGGATTGCAGCCTGCAGAGGTTTTTTTGACTGCCAGCCGCTAGAGCGCACTGTGTGATTGTACCTTTTCCAAAGTAGGGCGTGGTAGGCAAGGAGAGAACTACAATGTGAAATTAAGTATGAAAGGTTTATTTCACATTTCTAAAGAATCTTCTCATGTTTTGCACAAAATAGAGTATATCAACCCAAGATTTCAGCACCTCTGGTATTTCATTTTACACAATTGTTACTCTTGGTGAGGACTTCTTACATCAACATTTAACTCTTGCTCAGTAGAGTTTCACGGGGATCTGTAATGTAGCCAGGAAAAGTCCACTATAGTAATTAATGTGTGGGCTTTTTTACCATAACGCTGAATGATGATGCTTTGATGTATGCTGTATAGATAACTTTTGGTGAATCTAGATCCATTTTAGTTTAGTTCTTAGAAAAACTTTTACCTCAAATCATTATCATTCAGCCAACCATGAATGGAGTGGATATATGTAAAATACATAAGCAGACTCTTAGAAGTGGTGATTTAAAGGGAAAATGCTGCATGAATGAATCTGCTCCTTTCTTCCTGATCCTAGTGTTTAGTATTTCCTTATCTGATTGACACTGTATTTTTGTAGACCTCATATAGCCCGTATTCCCCCAGAAAAGAAAATTGCATTATTCTTTTCTTTTGAAGTACCTGTGCCTTGAGGTGGTTTGGTTTTGGTTTTTTTTCCCCTCTCTTTTTATACTGCCTTCTGAAATCAACTGTCAGAACACCTTGGTATGTTTATGCATTGTCCTTCTAAAGCTCTTCTGTGATTTTTGGGAGGACTTTCTCATTGAAGTCATAGGTATCTTTCAGGTTATTGTATGAGCAGAAGGTGGAAAGGCTGTAGCTTAAAACTTGACAGGGATTGTGGAATAAAGCATATTCTCAGAAGATAAGGATGACCCTGGAAGTCCAAAGCTTTCAGCCTCAGGTCTGAAGTTCTATTTACAGTAAGTGATTAGTGCAGCTGTGGTCAGCAAAGGGGTTGTTGCAGAATGGTGTTTCCTTACTTACTAAATTGGTGCTGAGAGGCAGAGCCACTTGTTATACTGAAGTGAAATTTTACTACTTCTGTCAGCATTATTGAGTCAGAGCAGCTGTAGGGGAGTTAAATGGATTCTGAAGGGATTAAATGTTAGGGCCAGCTGTGTAAATGGAACTCATGGTGATGTGGAAGACCCTACCCATGACAATGGTATTCATCACATAAGAACCTAAATAGACTAGACTTAAAAAAAAACAACACCTACTGTGAGTTGCAGATCCGCAACTTAGTCTGCCAGTCTGTTTATGTCAGTGTTAAGTGTGAGAACTTAACTAGCAGGTTTGGTTTGAAGTACTTGGTGATAAAGCCCATGTGGCTTCTATGACAGTTGAACCAAATTATTAAAAAAAAAGAATATCACAGGTGTCCTTGTGTTAGGGTCTTGGCCATGGCTCTGGCTTGGGGTTTTGTTGCTGCAGATGAGGTGTGTAGGGATCTCAGTCTTCCACAGTGGCCACAGGAGCATAGGGATTCACTAGTTGAGCTGCAGCAAAGGACAGGAGGAGCCAGGCACTGGGTGACTGCTTTAGAGAGAGCTGAAAGGGTCTCTGTTGATCCAGTTGAAGGTGTCCCTGCTCATTGCAGGGAAGTTGGACTAGATGGCCTTAAAAGGTCCCTTCCAACCCAAACTGTTCTATGATTTCTTTGTTCTATTTTGTAGTTGTTCTTCACTGGTTATGAAGAAACTTTGAGAGAGGCTACATTTCTATTTACTTTTACAGTACCAGAATGCTTAGCTGGGAAGTCATTTGGCCATATGGAAAGTGTTAACTGGCTTTAAATCAGGTGATTAAATGTAAAAATTACTCAAATAGTTAAGCAACTTAGAATAAGGAGCATTCAGGTTACAGTCTAAATGACTGGAGAAGTGTGAGCAGTTTATTAAAGTCCATGACCTCTCATAGAAGTTAATAAATCTGCTGAGATTTGAGGGTCTTGAAGCTTTTTAGGAATTCTCCAAGTCTTTTTTGAAATTCTGGGGTCTATGAAATTTTTAGGAATATTTGGGTCTTTCTAGTTTTGCTCACCTTTCTAGAACATCCTGGATCCTTGATCTTCCTAGGAATACCTAGATTGAGACCTATGCTATGATTTACTGTACTGAGAAATTTTCAAAGAATGTCCTAGAACTTTCTTGGAATTAATTGATGTAGAACTTTTCTAGGAGTTTTCCTGGCCTTTGTAGGAATTCCTGAATGTATAATCTTTCTAGGAATTCCTGGACTGAGACCTTTTCAAAGTTTTACTGGACCTACAACCTTTCTTGGAATTTTCTTGCTTTTTATAGGGATTCCTGGGTCTAGAACCTGAGATACTTCCTGTACTGTTCTAGGAATTTCCCTTCCCAGCCTTAGAACCTTCCTAGAAGTTTTCCCAGGTTTTCTGGGAAATCTTCAACCTGGATTCTTTCTAGGAATTGCCTTCAAAAATTCTTACAAAAACTGCAGTAGATCCTCATGTCCCACATGCCCTGATTTTTCTTCAAGGCCTAGAAATAGATTTTACCAATTTTCTTCTGTCAGAGATAAGCATCTGTTGTATGCATAATTGAGTAGCGGTAGGCATTCTTAAAAAAAACCCTGCTCTGCTCAAAGTGCTTGAATTCCTGTTTTAAAATCAGTTACCACAAAAGTGATTTTTTTTTTTCTCTCTCAAAATTCACTACATTATACATCGCTCCCAGGAGCGATAATAAAACAGCTTCCTGAGTGCAATCTGTATTCCTTCCTTTCTCTGACTTCTGTGTCCTTTTCACAAAGCCTTCTTCCCCAAAGCCTCTTCAGAGCAGCATTTTTAATACAGTTTGGAAAGCATTTGGTTTTAGCTGGCACCCCTTCAACCCTGCATACTGCTAGCATTCCCCTCTCCCCCATAAGCAAGCACATCAGTCTAGTCTCTGAAAAACATTTAATTCTCCCGGCACCTTCCTTGCCTGCTTAAACGATGAAGAAGAGTGACTAGATGAGGAAAAGCCATCAATTTACCTATCTGTAAACCCTGCAGCACCACCTTCTTCCATCAAAGATCCCCGCCCCCCAAAATCCCACTGAAGAACTAGCCAGTCCTGCATAAAGGACGCCTATAAATACAGAGCACCTTACCTCAGTGTGGGATATAAGACATCAGACAATGTGTTGTGCCTGTTCGTTGGGTACAGCAGGACAGGGTTTTCTTCTGGGCCGGGGTCTGAAGGGCTGGAAGTTTCTCAAAAGGGAGATAAGCAGATAAGAAGAGAAAGATAGGAGATAATTGCAGGATGCCATTGTTGTTGTTCAGAGAACTACAGGAGAAGTTCTCAGAGATGAACAGTGCTGCTAATTTAGGCTGCCCCAGGTCTTGAATCTGTTTAGAGTGATCTAGACAGACAGGGATTTCCAGATATATCACTGATGCAAGGAAGAACAAAGCTGTCTGAAAAGACATCATGTAAGGGCCTGCAAGTTTCTACTGGCTTCAGTGCATGTTAGCGCTCTGTGCACTAATAGAAATACTCCACCTCCTGCGGTGCAGTCCTGTCTGAGGAGAACTACAGCTGTTAGACTGTATACAGTGACATCACAGACAGTGACTTTAGGACCTTGTCAGTCTGTCCTTCTGCCAAGGAGAGAAAGTTTTGCCATGAGAAAAGAGGAGCAGATATTTCAAGTTAACTGACAGGAAGAAGAGTATAACACTGTTAAGTGTTAAAGCATAATAATACGGCATGTAATACATCCTTTGAGGCCAAGTGTCAGGATTAGGAAAGTATTAGCATGCCAGACTTATGGACTAGAAAAATTACTCCGATGGACCTCATTAGTTAATATATTAACTCCTTCACATAGCATAATACACGCAACAGCAAGTTATAAAATGTTTACTCTTGTACTTCTGCCAAAGACTTGGAGCCAAAACCTTAATTGGACTTAAAAAACATATTTATATATTACCCTTTAGGGCACTGGAGTTTTAAACTGGTATAAGACGTATGGCTATTCTCCTCAATCCTGAGTTAACTTTTGTGGTCTACATTCATATTGAGAGTACATCAAGTCTTCCCAGAATGTTCTGTTACAGAGGTGATTATATTTTTCTGAGAAGGAGAACAATGCTCAAGACATAGGGACAGTATGGTGTTGTCTGATCAATGGAATATGTGAGAGCTGTCTGAAAATTTCTAATCTTACTAGCTTTCTTTTAGAGAAAAAAAGAGAGGGAAAACTAGTTTGTCCATGTAATTCATAAATATGTGCATACTCTTGCACAAGTGTCTTAACTGAGCGAGGTGTAATCTACAGGTACATGTGTTTTGCACCAGGACGTGCTGGCCCTTTATGATCCCAGTAAGAAAGGCACTCAGCTGCTTTAAGTATCACTTAAAATGGTATTTATTAGAGCTAACACTATGAGGAGAGAGTAGTGCAGATAATGTTGTGTCCCTTTAGAGGCTAGGAACCCCGAGTGGTGTAGCATCTGCATGCTGTGCAGACCCCATTCATACAAATTCTCCTATTTTGGTCATTCAAGCTATTACAGAATTTTCATACAAGAAAATGACTCTGTTTATCATTTCTACTGTCAAACCAACAGGACGTTTGCATGAGAACTTCTTGCTGCACTTCTAGATACAGGCAAAGCTGTGCAGGTGGCCTAATCACCTGTGCTAAGTGGGAGCTGCCCACAGGCTTTGCTGGTACCATCAGCTGGCGAAGTTTATCCTGGGCCAGGGAGTTTGTGCTGCACAGCACATGCCTGAAAGCCACGCTGTACATGCAGCATAGTGCAGTGCAGGCCTGGTGCTCCCGAGGCCAACTGTTACGTGGATCTCTAGCTCCTTGATGTACAATTGTCTTCTGGTTAGGATCACAACGTGTGTGTCCTTCCTACAGCTCAACTGAGAACTGGAAAACTCTACCTCCCAAGTGAGATATGAACTGGGATTTGAAACTCTATGGACTATAATCATAAAGGGTGCCACATCCATACTGTTGCTGCTTGAGAAATGTTAGAGCACTTAAATGTCTTGAATACCTAACAGAATGAGACTGATGGCTTTTAGCTTAACACTAAATAAATGTACTTTCTACCTACTAACAGCAAAATTATGAGCAGATATTTGATAATCAAAATCAGCAGATCATTATCTGTTGAGATAAGATAGCTTTTCTCCTGTTGCACAGAATGGACCAAAGGCTAGCCCTGACTTCTGCCACTCTCCAGTCTTTGAAGGAAAAAAGTGATACACATGGGACACCGTGCTGAACAGAATAATGGCACCGCCTGTCTTTGGGACTCTGGTAGTCAAACAGCTCAGCTTGTGCTACTTCAACACCATCTGGCCACGTTCAACAGACCTGATGTTTCCCAAAGCCACTGTTTAAATCAATCTTGGGAAGAAATTTCCTGACATTGAGATGTGTCATGCTGTATAACTGCAAGTAAAGTACCTAGAATTAATCTCTACGGAGTTACAATAGAACTGCAAGATAAAATGCTAGAACAAAAACTTAGTAAAAGAAGAATTAGATAACTTAGTAGGTCTGTAGCTTGAACATATAAGATTCAGTAACAAAATAGAAGGTTACAGTTTCTCCATTTCCTTCCTGCCTTTTCACATCACTTTATGTTTTATGTAAGTTTAAGAAGACTAGCCAAAGCACCCGTTGCTATACCATCACTCAAACTAAGCAGGTGTGGATCCATTTGTTATTTTGTAATTCTTGGAATAGAACTGTATTTTTGAAAGTGGAAGCGGAGAGAACCGTCTACATGAGCCAGTTGTTAAAGCTTCATAATGTTGTGAGTTCAATTTAAGACTCATGCATCTTTGGTTCATAGCATTGTGTTGAACTGACTTACCTTACTTCCCACTCAGCATGAGTCATTCTTCTTGATTAATTCTGATAGTAAGGTTACATATTAGGAGCCCTGAAGAAGGAGAAATAATTGCTAAGACACTCTGGGAATGAGGGAGTCAACTGCCTGTATAGCATACACCTTAGACACGACAAAAAGCCTCTCTCCTGATCATTGTTATAGCATTAGCAGCCAACAAGCGGCACTGAGAAGAGCTTGAGCTGCAAAACTGGCATGGCAAGTTAGAGAAAGCCGCTCTTTTGTGCTTCCGGTTGTAATGTTACGTTGAATGGGCGTTCTGTCAAGGGAATGACTACAATCAGAAACATGAAGGATTTAAAATGAAGAACTAAATGATACTGGCTTTATAATGCTTGTAAATGATGTTACTCAAACTGACTGGCTTTCATAAAAACTGTAGTTCATTTGGTCAAATTACCAACACATTTCTTTTCACAGCTTCTTTCAAGCCAGCTCCAATTATAACCTTAAAATAGCATCTTTACTGGCAGAAAAAAAAAAACCTTCAGACAAGAAATGTGAAAGCAATCAATTTTCCTTAGCTCAGATATCATATTTAATTTTTTTTTTTTTTTTTTTTGTTGTTTCCCCAGAAAAGTGTATTTCTGCTGAAGTAAAAGTTTCAAACAGGTGCTTCATCTCACTGAACTTTTTGCAACTTATTTGGGTAGGTTAGGATCTAAAAGTTATGGCACAAAAAAAAATTAGTTCTTATTTTCCTGTTTTATAATCTAGTGTTTTCTCTTCTACTTGTTGCAATCAGGCAATATCTAGCAGCAAACTGGAAATTAATATTCTAGAACTCGCATTCATTGCTATATATGAGCTGTTTGGACATGTCCTGAATAAACAAGTTAAAGTAAAAGGCCAAGCAAAACCTCTGCAAGAAAGGATACAGAAAGATACCTGCCCACATATTACAAAGGTGAGAAATATTAAAATTAGATAGTCCTCTACCCTTTTTGATGTGGAATTTTTAATTCAACACTAATGGTGCTGGGAATTTCATATTGCAATTAACATGCCACTGATCAGTCCAGCTGTTGTACACGGCTCTGTAGTATCTGTTACATCACTTTCCTTGTAAATGTTGAACGCTTTTCATCTTCAAAGCTAACACAGATGATTTTCATAATGCACTTGGGAAAATATTCTTTGAGATAGAGCTTGTCACTTATGAGTGACTAGTGGCTAAATGTACCTTTGCCCAGTACCTGGAATAAGGGGCCCTTGTGCTGTGAGTTGGACTTCTGTATTCTGTCAGGCAGAGGAAACTGCATGAGGTGGTCAGGAACACAGAAGGAGTAAAAACTGTGCTTAGAACTTTGTGGCTCAGTAGTTTCATATCTGAACTGTGGTCAGTCTCTTAAGAAGTCCCTACTAGCTTCTTCTGTCTGTAACTGAAAGGAGATTTTTTTGTGTATTCTTATCATCTGCCTGCATCTGACTACATCATGGTCTTTCAAAATGCATCTGAAAATTGTAGAATTCTGTTCTTGTAGGCCTGCTGGTATTAGACTAAAGGCCTGTTATTGCCTGGAGCCAGTGGTTAAAGATTATTTATCAGTCTTTGAATTCACGACACCGAGCAGAATGTTTAGTCAGATATGAGAAAAGGTTACACACAGTTAAGAATTCAAATTATATCAACTTTTGTATCTTTAAAATAGTTTTCATTAAAAAAGAGGGAAATTACATTTTCAAAAGCTGTGTAACATAGTAGTGAAAAATCTTGGTGATAGAATCTTCAATTACTTCTTCTGTACAGTAGCCAAACATCTTCTAGAAAAGATGTCCTGTAAGTATGTCAAAACTTAGCCCAAAATATTAAATCAGTGATTTGGAAACTGGATTATGATTTTTGTGTCAAAGAAATGTTTGGTTGACTGATGTAGGAAAATACTTGTTT
>Ga0181612_152524_pt1 | contig 17777 bp, 8 predicted proteins | sample HoacroProtozoa21_FD_119630 | JGI IMG/M metagenome (GOLD analysis project Ga0181612, IMG submission 119630) | Hoatzin crop microbial communities from Cojedes, Venezuel. Combined Assembly of Gp0051906, Gp0051904, Gp0051908 | reverse complement strand
GCCCTCTGGGCTGCCAGCGCACATTGCCGGCTCATGTCCAGCCTTTCATCTATCAGTACCCCCAAGTCCCTCTCAGCAGGGCTGCTCTCGATCCTTTCATCCCCCAGCCTGTATTGATAGCAAGGATTACCCCGACCCAGGTGTAGGACCTTGCACTTGGCAAATTAAAATTGAAAGCAATTATCACTGTATTCATAATGTCTAGCCTGACAGCAATTACAGAAACCAGATGCATTTCATCAAACCAACACAAGAAATCAAAACCACTCTTTCTGAAAGTTCAAAACCAACAACAGAGCTCAAAAACAGCAGCATGCCTCCATCTATCTTCCAAGATACTGTAAATAGTTAAAGGAGCAGATTTATGCTACAAAGTAATACAGAAGAGAATATATTTTTTAAAAAATGTAAAAAAACTCTTACCAGAGTATCGCTGTTGTATGCTTGTGTATAAACTCGTCCATTCCTAGAGAGTATTAGAAAACGTTTCTCTGCACAGGCAACCTGCACAATACCAAGATTGGCAAGTCCTTCACATTGAATTGGACCACTCACATTAGCATAATATTTCCAACCTATTAAACCCCAAGCAATGACCTCTTGCAGAGATCCCTAGAAAATAAGAAATTCTGTAAGTACTAATTTTGAAATACGCAACTTAATACAATGCATATAGCAGATTACTTTTTAAACTTTTATATGCCAAATATACTCAAATCTGTGACAGTCATTACTGCCAGTAGTCAATAAAGCTTACCTATTAGAAAGTATCAAAAATAAAGATTTATGTGCATCATATTCAGCCTGGTACTGAATAACCTATAAACATCTACAGTACGTGTTCAGAGATTTTTTAAGTTGGGAAGTTTCACATTTACTTTTTTCTTCTTTTTTTTTTTAAACCAGATCAGACACCCAGCATTTATAAAGTCTGATCTTGAGTATTTCCTCTAATAAACACAAGGAACAGCTCAAAATACAGCAGAATTACCCGCAGAGTTGTGTTAATAAAGAATCCTTCACAAAACATAGACTTGCACTCCAAGGCTGACTGAAAGAGCACTGATGTAATAAAAGATACCAAAGTAAGACAAATTTAAGCAACTCAACATTATCTTGGGAAAATCAAAAGGAAATCTGAAGAATTTTAGGAGTTGTATTCCTTCCAAATTGAAAACCAGTTATGCTTTTAAGGAAAAATATCTTACTAAATTTGACATTGCAGATAGTTACCTTATGAGATGTAGGAGAGCTACACTGTGGAGGCATACATGGCGTGGCTAAACGATCTAAATGGGCCATGATCACTACAGCTGTTTGTCTCAGATCAATTGCTAGCTCATTGTCCTGTGGTAAAGTCAGATACCTTAGGAAACTTTCATTTGGACTCAGAGGGTAAGTCAGGAGCTAGATAAGAAAAAAAGAGCAGTCAGAAGAATATTCAAGGTATTTCTATGCCACCATATATACAGACACGCAATACATTTTAGACACGCTGAGTATCCCCACAAATCTAAGCAAAATCCAATTAAATTTGCACATCCTCTTTCCTACAGTAGAGAAAAATTCCAAAACACACATGCTGAGAAAATACAGTCAGATTGTGAATACAACAGAAAATTACAAGCATAATAAAACTGATTTGCTATGTTTTATCAACCTCAGTAATATTCATTAAAAGTCATAGTTCAATTAACTTCAAACACAAGTAAATAGAAACAACCCAAATGTGCAGAAAAGCTAACTGGCCACATCTCTTAAGTTAATTATCACAAAAGCATTAACTCTGGAACACAATGCTTACCTCTATCTATACTATTACATTCCTCCTCCTACCTCAAGAAACTCAAATGTACAGATGAAAAACCAAACAACAGTGGTGTATATACATCTAACATGGAAAACACTACTGCCAAAGTAAATCTAAATTTTGTTGGGATCATTTCTTAATTATTTCAGTTGGCGAAATGAAATTTGATACCAGCATAATTTTTGCCCCTTTCAAATAATCCAAGGGTAAGTACCTGAATCTCTTCCTCAGTATTGGGCACATCTTTATTACATATTATACTCTGAAATCTTTGCAACAAGGGTAGAAGGGGTGCACTTGTTCCCTCTGCAGATCGCTCATTGTCCGTTTCCCTTGTTCCATTATCCCAAAGTTGAAGCAACAACATAACCGCAGACAACATTTGGCTGAAAGAGGAAGTTTTACATATTCTGTTAATAAGCATTCCTAAAAAACAGTATTTTAGATTATCCACTTTCTACATTTTGAAGCTCAGCAATATCAGATGTCATCGCTTTGCATTTTAAACAGATTACCAAAAATATCAAAAATCAATTTCACAATCTAGCTAACGTAAGATCTTCGTCACCACTGCATTACAGAAAAGGTTCATATGCTTTGAAACGTAACTATTACATTAAACCCACAGGCATGAAAACTGAAGACAAGTACTGCTCAGGCCATTCCAACAGACAGTGATGCTTAAAAACCAGAATGCTCATGCTTCTCACCTTAGTGTACCCCTTTGCACTGCCAGTTCTAGCAATATGGCAAGTGCCAAGTGCTGGTCTTGTAACGGAATGTTTCCTGGCCCTTTGGTACTGGAAGCTCCATGCACATCTCTATTTAGAAGTGAAACAATACACATTAACTAAGTAGTAATTGGAAACAGCACATATTTGCTTACCAAAAGCATCAACAACACACCAAGAAGCAATATAAAAATCAGTGATGAAAGCAGCTGAGAAGAAAAGCCGACACATTCCATGCAAGATCAATTTTTAGAGTGGTAGCTAGGTTTTAAATTGACCCAAGCTTCACTGTTTACTCTACAGCTCTATTAAATATGCCAAGAACATCAAAAACATTTTCCACAGGTGAAATTCAAATAATTTACAATATTCACTATAAGGATGTTGTTCCAGTATTCAGAAGACAATTAACTTTTGGTAACTATTGTAAAAGGGTGGGGTGGTGCAGCTCCCCCCCAGCCCCTCCTGGACTGCTTTATAGTCTCAAGAATTCCTGTCAAGTCTTGCAATGAGTTTGGCAGTTAAACGTCCCTTGGCCATACCAGGAACTCTTGCAAGGCTAAGGTGGGGAGCAGCACTGACCGTACCAGGAGCTCCAGTTGCCTGGCCAAGGTGGGGAACTAGAGTGGGAGTAATCAGTCATCCCCTGAGAGCCTTGGAACATATCTTATCCACACTTAACTCTGGTGGATCGGTACCAGCATTACTGGAATTCTCAAAATTCCAGTAACTACCGACCCAGGTTGTGTCCGGATGGAAATTTACTGACCAAAGTCAATCACCTTGAGACCCTATAGACAGTGGTGCCAAGAAAGGCCCTTTGAGCTCTCCTGGCCTGCAGCGGGCTGCACCCAGTACCTTCCTCTGAGTGGGACACCTCTGAAGTTCGAAGTTACCATTGAACCTGGGCTGAACTCCCTCGTTGCAGTCTAAGGTGAAGTCTGGATGCAGTCGCACTCAGGCTCCTCTCTAAGGAGGAGTTTAGAAAGCAAGGCAGTCCATTCTGAACCTTGCGACTCAACGGGAGGGTCTCCCTTACCCCTTCTGTCTTTCAGTCTTCATATAAATCATTTTATCTTAATTCTACCTTTATTTTGTATTCCATTCATTTGATAAGTAACAGAGTGAACCTTGCCAACGAACTTTGTTAAACCACATTTTATAAACTCTTATTAAAATAATTTCTTGCAAATACCTTTGATGGTGATTCTTTAAGCAACCTAACCACTCATTTGCGATGAAGGGTAACTTTAAGCCTCCTTAAATAACAGGGAAAAGTAGGGGAGTGCTCTAAGTCCAATATGAGTGTAGTCTCCCTCATCTGCACAGAAGTCTGCACTATTTCACTATACTAGAAAGGCAGAATTAAGTGCACACATATATTGTATTACCAAAGCACTCGTCATGGGGATACAGGTTACATTAGTGAAACACTATTTCTCAGTTAAGTCTATGTGCAGTGATTCACAATACTCAAATTCAGATTCTTCTTAAACAGTTAAAGGAATTACATCGTATTTACAGAGCATCATTTCAACAGTTCATATATTTTTTGCCTGCTTGTATAACAACATTAAAAAATCAAAGTAATCTTTTCAATTTTCCATTAACTATTATGTTTGTACCATCAACTGCTAAGAGATGTAAGTTTGCCATTTAACAGCTACTTCAGCTCAAAAAAAGAAACTTACCCAGTCACAACAGACCTTAGGAATTTAGTAGCTCTTTCCACTACTTCCAGCCATACAGAAGATACAGTCCCTTCATCAAAAAGGGACGCTTCTGGTAGTGCTCGTAGAGCATCAAGTGATTCTTGTAATAATTCACTGCACAGGTCTGCATCTTCACCTAAGGAACACAGTAACACTAGTTACATTCATCTTCACCGAAGTTGTACAAATTTTTCCATACAGTTCTTGTGGATTTTTTTTTTTTTACCTCAAGCTTACAAGTTACTTTATAATATGTACAAAGTTCTCCATTTTCACACAAACTTTTTGACTGCAAGACTTCCGAAGAACAATCTGCTTCACAAAAAGTATATTCAGATAGATGACAACTCTTAAACCAGCTCGTCCTACTATGCATTTGCTGAGGAAATCAGAAGAACTAAGGCTGGCTGGACAAAGAGCAAGCCAAACAGCTGCCATTTGAACAAACAGTGCAGACTGAGACAAACAGGTAGGTCGAGGTGACACAGAACACAATTCTGCCAACTTCTGCAATCTGACAATCACTGACAACTACACAAAATAAACACAAATTTCACACTACCACTCTAAACTCCTTTTCTAAGCTGCTACTATCGTGTAGTAATATAGTGGATCGACCCTGTATGAAGAATAAATCTAACTTTTCTGAAATCTGGCATTAAAAACATGTTCTGTTCATGAAATCCCAATTTGCCTTCCTAAACGTAGAAGTATCCCAGCAACACAGCATTGGTACTAGCTTGGATGGCTTCTATCAGCAACAGTATTGTTGGGCATAACACCACACAAATATAAAACACAATTATCCAAGTCTGACATTTATAAATGTACAGTTCTATGCAAATATTTAACACACACACACACGCTTTAGGGGATCACCTATCTTCTAATGAAAAAGATATGCAATATGCCACAGAGCAGACCTACCTGACCTCCAGGCTCTACGAAGGAACGCAAATGCAAATGAAAGTGCTGCTCGGGATCCGACTCGTGCAAGTCCTTCTACACCTTTGCCTACAGGTCTTGGGCTAAATAAAATTACATACATGTTGTCTTGATATAATTTATATAATAATAATGTATATTTATATTAGTAATGATTTGTATAATCTGCACATTCAGCAATTTTATAATTTAGCTATATGCTATATTTTTAAAGAATTGTAATTGTCTCTTGAGAACAAAGGTGATCACAATGTCAACAAGCAAAATTCAGTGTCAACTGCAAAGAACAACCAATTCAACCCCCAACATCAAAAAGCTTCATGCTAAAATACTTCATGTACTCATTATTTACTCAGCAAGCTTATACTTCTAGTTAATTTGGACTGCAGAAACTATGCTTATAGGCTATATTTTTATGAATATTCAATTACTGATATTTAATTCCATCAATTTTGTCATTTCTTATCTTCCATTCAAGTGTCAATATTACAAATCTCTTTGCAGCTTCTGTATTGGTGTGTGTAAGGAAAAGAGATAGCTTGAACTTTTTTAATACTCACTGGACTTGCATAAATTTCTGTTAATTTTTCTTTTTATGCAAACAATCACATTAATTTAAGTAAGCTATCCTTTGTACTTAACAACAGGAGATTCCCTACTGCTTTCTCTCAGGAAGACATCAACAATTCTATTTCCTCTTTATTCTCACATCAAAAGAAAGTCAACTACTTAGGACTTTTTCAAGAGAGAAAAAATTTAAGCTGTCATTTTTAGCAGTTTGATAACTTCAATATACCAGTGCTCTTTTTAATCAGAACTGAAAAAAAAAATAAAATCAAAGAACACACTAACCAGAGAAAGATATCATTGTCAGAACTCCAATCCCATAACAACTAGTCACGGTATCTACTTATTGTCGCCTTTCAGTTTTGAAGGTAGAGGCAATCTCACCTAAAAATATCCCTGGCTGAACTGCTTGTTCTGTCAGACACCAACCTTGTTCAGCTACTGAATAGCTTCTTTAATGCCTCATCTGATAGATTTTTCTATTTTTAGGTCAATAAGCTATCTAGACATGGAAAGTTAATCAGACGATTTCTTACTCAGTCCTCTGGAAACAGTTTCATATAAAACATACGATTACAGTATTTCTTACCCTAGCGAAGGAAAACTATGTTCAACTTTTATGTATTTGTATTTTTAAATTTTTTATGTGCCTTAACTGAGCAAATACAGACAAAAAAAATCTATTAATGTTATTAGAACTATATAACCCCCACCAGCATCACTTCTGAAATAGGCTTCTTCATACTTTCCAATTGAGTAGAACAAAAGGCACACCTCAATAGAAGTATACTTATAACTCAAAGAATAATATCTACAGCAATGTATTACAATAAAACCCCACCATTATGAACAGAGACACTATAAGCAAGCATCAACCAAGAAGGAAATCTGCATGGCAGATAACACCACGTAAAACCATCTTAAGAGTTTCTTTACTGCTAGTGTTTCATGAGAAGGAATAAATCACACTAAGCTCTCACACACAGGTTGATAACCTTTCTATGAATTTCCTAATGAATTAACTTGCTCATGCATGTGTCATTACCTTTTCTTATCCACAGCAGGCAGAGGAATATTACTGCTTTTCCACTTAACTTTGACATTCTCCTGAAGAACTGTTCTGTTCAATGCAATGAAATACCGTTCCAGGATAACTAGCCTCTGCTTTAGCCTCACGGCTGAAAGAGCTGTTGTAGCAGTTTGTGTGGCCAGAGTTTGCTGTTCCTTCACCAGTACATGAAGGCACTCCTTCAATTCATTCACATCTGAGAATCAGAGAAAGATATCATTTTATGGGTGTTCATCTTTATTATATACAATATCAAGCAAAATCAAGACAAATTAAAAACTGTGAACTGACCAGAAGCCTGAACCTCAAAACCCAGTGAAACTCCCTGTTTCCACATTTGATGTGCACATTTCTAATCCACAGTATGACATAATCATAATCATACTGAACAGGTGTTCAGACAAAGGTTATCACCAAAACTGGTTTTCTGTGAACACATCTGAACCTTCACGTTTCACGTCTGAAATTAAAATATTACAGGAAATATTTATGTGCTTCAAAAAAATAAGTTAGCAAATTATCATTATCAGACTTCCCTTAAGTGCAGGCAACAGCCTTGCCAGACCCACAAGGATATGCTTTCATTTTGCACTGATACACATTATCTTAAGTTTCTCAGAAATTATAAAACTACTCTCAGAAGCTCTAGGATCACTGCCAAGAGCTGCTAAGCTTCTGAAACAACTAATGTCAGAAGACGCTTGCGAGTACTATTAGCAAATAAAAGATCTGACTTCTGTACCAACACTAGAGAATTAACTCTGCACTAACCAGAGGAAGGAGTTGACAGCCCAAAGTCCTAGTAATCTAATAACAGATGGTAACAGTACAATCAGTGTCAACAACAACAAAAATATCCACACAAAACAAATAACAACACTTTAAAAATTTGGAAATCGTGTATTTTTATATTCTCTGTAGCTTTAATTCCTAGGACAAACATCAAAATGTGCTCTTAGAAGGGCTCTTTTCTGTTCCTTTATTAACAGTCTGATCACTGGGCCACCCTACTCTGCTTCACACTGAACTACTGTACTCATCCCTAAGCCAACCACATTTGTTGCCTGGCTGCTACACAGAAGTACCTTTGTTTCATCTGACACCCGACTTAGGGGTACAAAAAAACCACATGTCTGCATACCGCATGTATGTAACAGCGTTCATGACAAGACGGACACAACCTTAGGAAAAAAAAAAAAACAACAAAAAAAAACCACACACAAAAACCACCACACACACAACAAACCACAAAACCAACACATTTTTCGCAACAGCTGCCTCCAAGCTATAGAAATTTAGACACACTTACAGTAGTCTCTAGAGTTGAAAATTGCATCTAATAAGGCCTACCATTCTTTTGCAGCTGTAACTGTATAAAGTACCTCAAAGTTTTGTCCCCACTCTGCAATGCATCTTTGTGTACCCAGCAGTGAATTCAAGCGGCCTTCTCTGCCAGCGGATCACATTGCAGTCACTTACGGCTTACTGTCAACCATCACCCCAGCTTGTTTTCAACATTGTTACTCATATTTCACCATTTGATAATGTGTTAGATTCCTTTCCCTGAGGCAATTTACATCTTTTCCACCTGACAACAAGGAACAACTTATTTTTTCAACGACAAAATCAGACAAAAGCAATAGCAGCTATTATACACATTCATACCTTGACAACAAAAAAAGCCACAATGTCCTTAACATTAGTTCTACAAAATTCCCCAAACAACTCTACAGCACAGTCAAATATCAACAAGTTACACACATACATACAGCTACTTCAGATCAAAATGTGAAGTAACACATAAATAAAATAGATGCCTGCCAAAGGCATGTTTGATTTGCTTGGTTCAACTTTTATAACATCCCTTAGCATTATGGCCATATAGAATTTTACTCCAGAGGTCTAATGCATGACTCTATCAATACCCAGTCTGAAGCTCTAGTATGTCTCCAGGTTGATCCAACTAAAATTTTGTTGCATTAAATACCACTATTTTAAGGGAAAAATCTCAGTTGTGAACTGTTAGCACTACTCAGAGCACCAAAGTAAAAATTTCTACAAAATACAAACTATGTGTTTTGAGGCTGATGCTGTGATCTCAGATGTGCCTTTGTAAGCAAAAATACAAAAAAACATCTTCCAGCACATGGCTTCTGCACTTCAGAGTATATTAACAGAACACAGTCAATACTGACATGCCGGTTTCATGATCCGTCTAAAAAAACCATCAGAAGAGATAAAAATCAGACTTTTTTTCTTCCATTCCTGAACACTAAAGCCCTATCAACCTCTAAATACCACCAGGATGCAACAATGAAACAAGAAATGACCATACTCTCTGCTTCACAAAGAAGCTTGTCTTAACATTGTTCTTTTTGGCAACTGATTTCATTCTGCAGATTCATTCCCCACATTATGGTCTCACGTATCTACAGGAAAAGTAAAGAAATACTCAATGAAGAGAAAACAAGGTGCCTCAATTAACGCTCACGTCTGGGGAAGCGAGAGTCTATGTTTGGTGCTACAGAAATTAAGCACTAGTTGCCAGACTCAGTACGCTGAGTCTACAAAGTAACAGAGAGCTACAGCGTTCATCATTCCTTCCTGGCTGGCAAGTTATCTAAATGTGGATACCCTCTAAAATTATTTCTGAGAACTGAAGAATTAGATTAAAAAGCCCTTCTTTTCAAAATAACATGCTTCTTAAACATATGTCATGGGGACTACTGGGAAGAAGCACTTAGACAGGCAGAGACCACCTACAATCCTCCAGCAATCACTTTAGGAGGAAGCTTCCCTAAAAGCCTACAACCGCATGTCTTTCAAATCACTTTCAATCACCCACAGCACTGCTGTTAACGGCATCCCAACCGTTCTGATGCGATAGGTGACACGAACCACTGCATGAATGCTGCATGCATAGAAACCAGAAACCTGCGGAAGCGCATACAATGCATGCACACGAAGCAGTACCAGTTTTAAAGCTGGCCATTGTATACGCGCACGATACTGTGTCTGTGCAGAAAAAAAAAGTTCCACAGCAGCACCTATTAAATTAATTCTTAGTGGTTTAGTAATACATACTGAGGGTAAACTCTAAGATACTCAACATCCTACTCAGTGATCTGATAGGACAACTGGCTCTTTTGACCAAAGTTAACATTACTGTAGGTTTTAAATACCTCAAAGGTTCAATTCTGTTTTAATACAAAATCCGTAGTGCCATGGACTAATGCAATGTTTCACAAAACAAAATCTCACAATAGCGCTTTCCAAAGTAAGGGATTTTAAAAGCAAGTGATTTTGCTTTCCTTTCAGTGAAGTCAACAAATAAAATCAAATTAACACAATACAAAAGCTAGAAAAGGAATCAACTAAAATTCTGTCCTCACTTATTATGAAAAAAAAAAGGATGGAAAGAATTCCATTTTCAAGTGACTAGCCCTAAAAATCACAAAGTCCTTATATTCAGAAACTAGTAATATGAAGAACTGTTCAGTTACAATATACTGGTTTTAAATACTTAAACACTGCATGCAAAAATATTTTTTTCTAACAGAAAATATGATTTAGCCTCACCAAGATTCAAACCACATAAAAATAAACTCAAGTTTACTGAATTTAGTTGTAATAAAATTATTTTCTTTACCCCTTCTCACCTCGCCTTCACTATCTCAAATGGCTACAGTTTTAGGAAGGCTTTCTACCAAAATTAAATAATTCCACTCAAATATTTTACACATACTTCTTTAGTACTTCAAGAACGCAGAAGAAAGTTCATACGCTAAGTGTAGTAAAGGCTTCAACACATTATAGTAGTCCTATAACTCAGACATCTCAAAACTGAACCCAGGACTGTCTTGATTTAATCAAAGTAACACTATTTTTAAGTGAGATATATCTATTACACTTCCTCACTTTAAATGTTCTCTTATTCCATAGGTAAATTTATCTTTATAAAACTTCAGCTCATCTTTAGAAAGATTTAAGTATGCCTGGGAATCAACCCAGTGAAACTGATTTCAGTAAACCCTCAATTCTGAACAACACTTCTTACCAATGAACTAAACAGACTAATGAGAGAATAGCTTATTAATAGTAACGAGTCAAATTTCATGTGAGAAGGTTACAGTGAACTCTTTAAACAAAACTGTTCATATGCCACTTTGCCAATCCTTGATGCTAACCATCCCCTGCAATGCTTTGCTTTGGCAGTTATTTTATGAAGGGGGGAGACACTTTATTTACCTAATCCATACCTACAGTGTAAGAGTTGGAAGTCATACCGTGCAAGTTTAAATTCTCAAGCTGTCATTAGCAGAATACTTGTTAACTAACAACTACAGTTAGATATGTCTCTGGCTGCAGCAGAGGTAGGTAACGGTTTTACCATCTTCTGTTAAAATTTATCACATCCCTCCCTCCCCTCAGCAACTAACATAGCTACTTGTCTTCACTTCTTAGTTCCTCCTGCCAGGAGTTCTCTGCATGAGAAGGAAAAATACCGGTAGCGTTTAACCCAGGATCATTTGACAGAACAGGGTTAAGAAGTGACGTGTTACTTAGGTACGCCAGCAAAACTGGGGAGGGATGCAGCTGAAGACACTAGCTTCTTAAACCATCTCAGCCATGGCCAGAACACCAACCTGACATCAGTCTAAGACAACAAGCCTGTCCAAAGGCATATTTGCTCCTGTTATAGTAACTCAAGAAAAGAAAACAAACATACTACTGGTTTTTTAACACTTACTTCATTAGCTCTGGTAGAGAACACCATAGGCTTCTAACTGGTAATTTAAGGACATGAAAAATGCCAGTATCAAACTGAAAAGTTTCAAGAACTTGGAGTCACAAGCTTTACTGAGGCAAACAGATGTTGTGGTGTGGAGAGATTTCAGACCTAAAAACACATTTCAAACAGAATTTGGCAAGAATCTACTGTTATAATGAGCACACATTTCTGTTAGCAGCAGAACTAACGTGATCTAATTTCCTAGAGATTTTTACATTTCATCTCCTTTTTTCCCTTCCACTATATGGTATTTCCACTGGACAACAAGCAGACAGAGGATGCAGTTTGCTTGGCTTAACAGGCATCTAATGTTCCTGCAAACCACAACCACAGACTGAGTGGATTCAAAAGTTACAGGGAAAGACAAAAATGCAGTAACATACACATAATTTCCTTCAGAAACAAAGCGAAATACGCTCCCAAAATTATTTCATACCAACACAGAATGTAATTCCTAAAGGACGTTTAGCTTTTAGCTTCCTTCTGTCTGCTCCCCTACTCAAAAGACGGCCATCAGCAGACCTCATCTTATCAGCATTCAGCAGGAGAAATAATGAATAGCTGCATGCACATTCAGAATGCATCTTACTATGCGGCTGGGTGCTTATATATTGTGAATAAAACTTGTTTAAATTGATGCTCAAATACTCATGCACAAAACAAAACAACAAGTCTCATGTGTGTCTATGTGTCTGTGTAAAAATATACACACATGCACACACCCCCTAACAGCATAAACAGCAACCAAACAGATACTTGAAGTTGGACGACAGCTTTCAAGCTGGGGCATGGGGAAGGAGGTGAGTTAAAATCCATTCCAAGTGGAAAGAAAATAAAAGAAATAACAAGGACGAAGGAGTTCTGCAATAAGAAACATAAAACAGGAGGTAAAATTTCATCCTTTGACTGAACCGTTCTTTTATCAGCATTTCTAAATTTAAACTTAAAAAAGTATTACTCAAGGAATTTTATTAAAGTAGAAAATGTTCCTATAAAGGAAGTTAAAACCATTTTTTTCAATGCCATGAATGCTTTAAATTACTTTTGTACAGAGTACAAATTTAGATTTAACGATGTAACTAATAGCCCTTCCAGGATGAAAGTTCTGCATGTCTCCTTCTCTCTCACAGAGCAAACTCAGAAAGATTCGACCACTGTTGGTAGTGACATTTATCTCAACAATATCTCACTGAATTCACAAAGGTAATTTTACCCTGCCCCCTTAGGCACTGCCTCTAAAGCATTTCTTAGTGCAATCAGCTACACTAACAATATCTGAAAACCAAGATGCAGCACCGTCTGTAAACAAGCTCTCACTCACACATGAGGGAACTCCAGAAGTGCTATGTCCTGACACTGATTTACCAGCATAATAGTTTAATTCACTGCTAATGTAAACCAGATCTGACTACACAAGAAAACCACATTCCCACTTCAACTGTACATTGCTTATCCATTTAAGGAAGTTTGCATTGATTATTTCCTCATTTACTTGTTGGCCTACAAGGGAAACAGAACAGCATTCCCACCAAAACTTCCAAGTAGAAAGTAGCATTTCCTAGTCAGAGAGCAATTAAGGTGAATTTAAAGTAAATTTATGTGTGAGTATGCAATATTTGGTAGTTTTAAACACATTAAATGAGACCAGATTACAGTGAATTTGAATCATAATCTATTTAACAGTTTTTAAAGTCAACTTCTTACATACATAGTTGTTGCATCAGTTGAGCTGTTTCTATTTCTTTTCAAGAAATGAAAATTACCTCACCTCAGGTGGTATTAAATAAACATTCAACTATACCCACAGTCAAAGCAAGCTGGCTCTACAATTTTAAGTGTTGAGAAAGATTTAGCTAGTACTTTTCCCCTAACAAAGGAAAAAAAAAAAAAAAAACGGGAAAAAAGAAAACACACAACAACAAAAAAAGTAACAAGATTCATCTTAAGGGAAAACTGCACTTTTGGATGCAAACCGAAAATACTGAAATGTCTCAGATTTTATAACTACAAAGATACAGTGTACTGAAGGCACTTCTAAACACTCAATAGTGATATATATTAAATGTTAAGGTTAGAACCCTTAACAGTGATGGAGATGTATATTGGATGTGTCACGGAATATAAATAAATAGCCAGCATACACTTAAGAGTGACAACAACAGCAAATCCTACAGAAATCTGTGTAAAATCTGTAGTTCAACACATGCATAAATTGTGTAGAAATGGAGACAAATACTTAGGTCATTAAATCTGTTGGTGCTACACTAGTAAAGATGACAGCCAACTGCAAAAATATGCAGTCAATTAAGTAAATGAGCAATAAAACAGTAGATGCACACTGATGAGCAAGGGAAACAAAATCCCCGTTTTCCCTGTTAAAGGGGCTTCAGACAACCTTCCACTCATTCTGAGATCCTGGCATGACAGCAGGGTAGCTTTAAGAAACTGGTCCATGGTATAACAGCAGCTGGAAAAACAGGGTATCAAAACAGACAGAACGAAAACTAGAGATCATTATGCCACTTCATGAAACCCATGAGGGACTCACAGCTGAAGCAGTACATACAGTTCCCAACCCACCTTCCCCGGCATAAAAATATGGGGGGGGGGGGAAACGGAGGAAAGAACTAAGGGTTTGGAATAGCTTCTGTATGCAGAGAAGTTGCATGAAATAAGATCTTCAGTGAGGGAAAGATACAACTGGGGTGATTATGACAGAATTCTTAAAACACAAAAACTGCACCCCACCAGTGTTGGGGAAGACGAGCAAGGAACAACCGCTCACTGCCTCTTCCAGTATAAGAGCAACAGAGCATTAGGTGAGACCAACAGATGCCAAAATCAAGTCAAGGACTCGGAGGAAATAATATTCATGCAATAAACAGTTGAACGACAAAGCTCCTTGCTACAGATAGCTGTGGATGCAAAAAGTTCTGAATGTTCAAAAGGTACTAGAAAAATTCATGGGAAAAAATCAACAACAAAAATACTAAAGTCTATTAAGTTACGCCATGCACACATATGCTCCAGAAAAATAAAAGGGCTGGGTGGAATGCAAACAAACATTCACATTCTCCTGTACCACCACCTCCAGCTCAAAATCTATAGGCTACAGACAATCAGGCCTAATCATTCCCCTGGCTACTGCTATTTACTCTGGACTAGAATGTCCTTTGGTTTGACTCACTATAGCCAACCTTAAGCACAGCTGAAGCATGACTAAGAAAAAGAAGCCCAAGGAAATTGTATACTGCTCTGTTTTCTGTAGGTTTTGAACAACCGCTTCAAAGGGTTTCCTCTTTCTCCCCATATCCAGGGATGGACACCAAAACTTCTCTCCCGATCACGTCAGATGCTAAAAAATAAATACTTTCAGAAAAGAAAACTGATAAAAGCAGTAAAACAAAATTTTTAGGAAGAATCAGAACTGGTTAACGAACACACCATCTGGTAGGAATAATGTACAAGGAAGATGCTCTATAGAAGCATTCATGTCAAAAATGATGCCTGAACAGTTCAACATTGACCATCAGTTAAGAGCTGAATATGAAACAGGTGAAAGCAAAGATGCAAGAGAGAAGGAAAAACACCTTGAAGTCAAATAATGACTTCTTCATTTATTACTCTCTCACACATTTTTCCAGTACTTGGCATAATAAGACCATTCCAAACAAAGAAGCTATGACCTCTTTGTTCTGTAGTGATCTCGGCACAAATTAGAACTAGAGAAAGCATTTTGCATCTCCGAACTTGGGCCAGCATGACAAAAAGGCGGGGGGGAGGGTCGGGATGGCATGACAAAACATCCTGCTTCTCAACAAATTTTATGAACGGGGTTTTTTTAGTGTGCTCTCAAAATCTCTCCGCCTTGACGGGGGAGGGATGTCACAAGGCCCACTGACCTGGATTAGCCCATTGAAGTTCAATAGCATGATCCTCCACACTTCCTGGCAAGACTGTATTACAGCACTTCTAAAACTTAGATACACACTGTCTAATGTCTAGATGCTGTTTTCATAATGTAAGACTGTAAATCATTAAACTCAGTAGAAATAGTTCAGGGTATACACCTGAAATACAGACTTTAAATGCCTCTTCAGTACTTTTTGTAAAATAACTCCAAGCTCACATCTCCAAATTATACCTTACTTGTAAATGAACATAAAACATAAATGCAAACATAGTAAGTCTTTAATACTCACTTGATCAGCAGCAATATATTTAACAAACAATTCTCTTTCCAAAAGTTCCTTCAGGCTTTTGACAGGCAAATGTTCTAAGGTTCATTTTATTTTTATGAAGGATGACAGAAGAAAAGCTAAAAAGTTCTCCTCATTTTAAGAAACACACAGTATCAAAACTGAAGTCATTCTCTGTTGGTTTTGGGGCTTTTTTTCAAAATTAATTACCAAGCCACAAAAACTAGGATGGCTCTAAAGGCAGCTGTTAGCTATATTTCTGACAAATACGACACAAAAAATTATCTACAATCAGGAAAAAGAGCCACCTGTAACATTTCTATAAACAAACTGCAAGTGTGTTTGTAGTATTGTTTAAGGATCTGTATGTCACAGCTATATGATACAAACTTCAAGCACACATGGTAACATAGACCAAGGAATACAAATTTATTAGATAAAGTCTTCATAAGTTGTTTCTAGAATAAGTACCTACATGTGCGTCAATAAACCATAAAATATACCAGCGCTAAAAGTAAATACAAGAGTATAAGTTGTTTCGTTCTGAAAACTCCAAACGCACATACAACCCTTATTTTCCGAACAACTGTTTTTTCAATTTTTAAGACATAATTGGAGGGTGAGCTTAAAGGCCAGGTCTTGTCCCAAACACCTTGGTCAGTTGGGAGAAAATTCATAAGATACTTGGCATTTAGATTAACATTTTGTAAAATAGTTATATTTTACTCTTCAGCAACAAACACTAAATAAAAATACAAAACAAAATTAATGTGACCTTCAGCTTGCATCTCTTCAACACACGCAATTCTCACTCTCCCTTCTACCGTAGTGGCAATTCTTTTCATTCCTCCTACATTGCAAAGTTCTGTCCCACTACTAGAGTGACAGCAAGTCCATCTGTCCTCCTGTCCTTAAGAAAAGGGAGCAAGCTGTCTGGCACAAAGCAGAGGACAGCAGACTGGCAGCTGACCCACGGCTCAACAGAACCAAACAGCTTCCCTAGCAAATGGGGCTATGCAGATGCGGATTCTGACACCAAAGAGACAATACTTTTCCCAGGGATCTTCAAGCATTTCTGGGTGAGGGGACAGGAAAAGGGCTGCAACAGATGTGTCCAGAGTTTGTACACGTCAACACCTGAATCAGGCAATATCAAGTACCAGAACTGTAAAACAAACTACTGAAGCGAAGCTTCTTCTGATTTGCTATTTTTAAATGTGGACAATTTTAGACAACAAACTGCTGCTCTGCAGTAATAAACAGCCATAAATTTCCACTGGCTTCAATACCAAAATGGGTATTTTATAGAGCCATACATGAAGATGTGAAAATACAAACCATTTTTCCACTGCCATCATAGGTGATATTACCGTCAGCAAAGGTCAGAACAGATCATTAATTGAACTAACCATTTCAACCTTCCTCCTGTGATTCACTCAATCTACCAGACCATGAAATCAAAAAGAAAAATCACCTATTAAACCTTTATTACCCACAGAAAACTCAGGCTTCAGAAACTAAGCAATCTCTTTTTAGTGTCTGCAAGCGAAAAGAAATATTCTGAAGACATCATAACATTTCACTGTATAACCACACTTGTTCCAAGTCAGTTTATTACTCCTTCAAGCAGCATCAAAGGTGCAAATTGACTCTTCAAGTCATGAGTCTAATTAAATCTGGAAGTAATTATAGCAAATGTTTAACTTGAATCACATTTAACCTCTTATCCAACTTATTCCACTAACCTAACAGATGCATCTGCCAGCAAGTACATTTGATCCAATTACTTCCTGATGCTACAAAAGTAGTCATCAATATAGAATACATAACGCTTCACTGAGAATGACCAACACAGCTATAATACCTGGTTGTTTGCCCCACACCCAACTCTCAACAATCGATTTGGCCCTGTAAGTGGGCAGCGGAGTCTCTTCTTCATCTTTCTTTTCTTT
>Ga0181612_163713_pt1 | contig 17778 bp, 11 predicted proteins | sample HoacroProtozoa21_FD_119630 | JGI IMG/M metagenome (GOLD analysis project Ga0181612, IMG submission 119630) | Hoatzin crop microbial communities from Cojedes, Venezuel. Combined Assembly of Gp0051906, Gp0051904, Gp0051908 | reverse complement strand
CTCTGCGTTTTGGCCCCCTCCATCTGAAGATCCCCGTGGGTGGAGACAGCACCAAATTTTTTTTCAAAACTACCCCCCCCCCCCCCCCCCCGTGCCCTGTCCGGTGCCTTTCCCGCCTGGAGATGGTGAGCCCGAGATGGCTGGCGCTTCTTCAGACAGCAGTCTTGGGTGGTTTGGGCGAGGTGCGGTATGCGTAAGAGAAACCCCAGCCTTAAAAACGCGCTCGGGATTTTCAGTCACCCGGGATCTGAAGGGCACGTTTCCCGAAGGGTGGTTGTTTCAGCGGGGGACCGAGAGGAGGGAGTGGGGAGCGGAGCCCTGTTGTGCGGGGTCCTGGGCGCGGGTGGAGCCAGAGGGGATTCCTGCGGTCACGGTCGTGCAGGTGGAATAGACAATCTCCTCCAGATGTCTTTCCTCTCTTTCTAAAAATTTTGCAAGCATTTGAAACTGTAACAGGTATCAGAAATGAAAGTAGCGATTGTTTCCTTTCCGCTTCCTTTTATGAAGAGCGCAGGAGGAAAGGCTTCTTCCCAAACCCTAAAGCACAAGTCTTAGTTTTAAAAGCTGTTTGCAATTTCTGGCTTAGGCTAATAAAAAAGGTATTATTTTAAGACTCTTCTACAGATCCTTGACTAATGCAGCATTGCAGATGGACTTCCTTGTACAGGTACTATGATAAAGAATAATGATTGTGGCTTTGCTCCTTCCTTTGCAGTAATTACTGCTGTATAAGGGGGGGAGCTGGTGTTTAAACAGTAAAAGGAAAAAAAGAAAGTAGTTGCTCACTCGGGTCTCCAATAAATGAAAATACTAATTATTTCTGAGAAATGGAATAGGTTTTCCAGCTGTGTCTTTCTTATCAAGGATTTGTTTGGGGTTTTTACAATGGAGAGTGAATGAGTAAAATGAACTTTTGTGACTAGAAGTACAAGTAACGCCTGACACTGGAAAGGAACAGGGAGATTCTATATCACATATCTCTATTTTGTCAGTAGTAAAACTCTTCCCCTCCTGTTGGTTATAGCTGCTTTTTCTTGCATGCCTCTGAGAAAAATATTAACCAATGTTGGCAGAGGGTCTCACTGATTGAATATAGTAACTGGAGCAACTTAACTCCTGAGCAGTTGACTAGTCTCAGGCTGACTGACCTTCTAAAATACTGGAGCATGAAAATAAATGAGCATATGAATGTGGCTTTCAAAGCGAGCCAGCCAGCCAGGCTGTGTCAAACACTGTTACCGAGTCCTCCCTCCTTTTTTTTTTTTTTATTAAAATTTTTATTAAGAGCAAGGAATTTTAATTTCCAGTGTAACTAACTGCTTAAAGATATCCTTTTCTATTGGGTGTGTATTGATTACCCCTGTACCAAGGAAAGTCCAGGGCAAGAATTTACTGCTCTGTTTTGCCAGTGCTGTTTTCAGCTCTGTTTGCCTTGGGGCAGCAGACCTTTATGTACTTACATAGGAATGAAACGTGCATTAAATCGGCTGTTTTTTAAACACCTCTGGTTTGTGCTTCAAATGTCTTCTGCCTTCCTCCCTATACCAGCATAGCATTCACAAAAAAAAAACATAGGAAAGCAACCTAAGATCCAGCTGTGAGACTGTGACACGGCCGTACTGGGGCTGAAAATTATCTTGCTGTCTTAAATACTTTGTGAAACAGGATTTGGTTCACCTTTGCTATGCCTGTGGCAGTAGTTACATAATGAAACCCTAAACCCCAGTGATGCTACACCTGTAACAAGACAGAAGTTCCCTAATTACAGAGGACTCTGTGCCTGAAATTGTGTACATTTCACATTTCTAAAGGGTTGGCTGTCATAGATAGCACCACCCTGATGTTAACAAGGGAGATTTAAAAAGAGTATCTTTATAAAGAATTGGACGCTTTCCTTGTTGAAATTTGCGTATGGACATTTGAAGTCAGAAGAGACCTCGGGCATCACTTGGATGTGTTTAAAGCCTCGTATGATACTGGACTGGACAGCCCTGGGTATCGTACTTCGTTCTCCCACTGAGCAGATAGTGGTCATCGAATCTCAGCTGCAGAGTACCAGTGAGAGCCTTATCGTTATCCTCGGGTAAGGCGTTAATCTAAAGAAAAGTAACAACTTGTCACTGGCTATAGTTTTATTTTTAGCTGGGGCAGGGAAGGATTCCGTTGCTGTAAACACATGGGAAATGTGAGCGCTTCAGGGATCCTTCGCTGGTGATTTCACTCACACTATTGTATGCAAAGCTTTGCCACTGGCCTGCTTTGCTTTAGGCAACAGGATTCAGCTGAAGCTGCTGTTGGTGTAGTGAACTGGAGACAGAGTTTACTTTCAAGGGATAAGGCGTGTGAGAACCTGCTTCGTAGATTTCTCCTGAATACATTCTGTCTTGAGGCTGGCCCAGTGTGCTTAGCATCGTCAAATCCTGCGTTGGTATTGCCCTGCCTGTTTTAAAACAAGCAGCATTTCCCAAACACTGCAGAGAGGATGATGAGGTAATGACGATCTAGGCTTTTGCAAAAGGTCTCTTGTCTTGCATTGGGTTAGTTGTCTTCAGTAGGTGAGGGAAGTTTCTAAAGTATAGGGTCTCAGGAAGCTAAAAAGGCTGTTCTTGAAAATCCAGAAAGACCAGTAAAGACTGAAGCACAGTATTGAACCATCTTTTTCTGGTATTTTGAGACTCGGATTAATGTGGTCAAAGGTGTGACCTTAAGCATTGTTTCTGAGCAAAGTGTGATTTGGAGAATTCAATGTAGTAATTGAATTATTACTTAGGTGATGAAAATGTTGGTTTGTGATTGTTTCCTTTCTTTTTATGTGGTTGCTACATTTAATTTGAGATCTAATTCAGCAAACCATTTAGACTTGTGATGAAATACCCTAGTGAAGTCATCTGGATTGAAGTTTTACTGAATTGGTGCCTTGCCCATCTAGTTCTTTTAAAAACTTACGTACACAGGATTAATTATTTCACTGTTGGCAGTGCTCTCAAATTCTAGTGCAAGTTGTATGAATGACATTCAGTGTGTTTCTCAAGGCTCCAGCTTCCAGATTTAGAGGACTGAGAGAATCTTTGTTTTTAGTTTTAAAACTAATGGATTTTGTAGCTCTCCAGCCTGTAGAGGAAAGTTTGAATTGTCACGAATGCACCACAGAAACCAGGAAGTTTAAAACAAAATGTTGGGGTTACTTGCATTAAATTCCCTTAAATTCTGGGAGTCTCGCGTCGTTGTTAGCACTCTAATTACTGTGGTTGTAGCTGCATGTCTGTCACAGGCTGCCATGCTACCCTGAGAGTACCCCGAGCTTGTTCAAACTTACTTGTCGTCCATTCTGAAAATCTCAGTCAGAACTGATGTCCAGTGTCTATAAAAATGCTGTTGGCCTGGTTCTGTTTAGAGGTTCATACTGTCATAGGCTGGGGCGGAGGGGGTGTAATTTTGGGGGCTTTGGAAGGGGTTTGTTTTTTGTAATGGTCAGCATTTCTGTTTGACTGCTTGCACTATGATGACAGTCCCTCTCTAAACAAGGGCAGGAACATTTCCTGGTTACTGGATCTTAAATAGCCATGACTGTTTTGGACAGACAGGATTTTTCATAAGCAGATAAGGAATGTGCATCAGAGTAAAATGTATTAGCACATTATGGTAAGCATCTGCACTTATGATATGGAGAAGAAAAGTCAGAATTTAACTGTTGGCCAGTTTTGGTTTACCTTGGTTCCTAAACATCAAACATTGTTGCTTGTTACTTCAGGATGTTTTTGGCTCTTTCTATGAGGACAGCTTACAAATTTGCTGTCTGATTCTGGGGTTATGTGCTCAAAGCAATACCTCTTCAGCCATCCCGTGTGCTCCTAATCAACCTGTCTGTGAGGTTTGTCCTTTGTAGGCAGCGCTGAAATCTTACTTTGTATCACAAGAGTAGGACATGGGTTACCTCTAAAGCTCAAGGATTTACTCTGTATTTCATATCCTGAAGGAGGTGAGAAGAGTTCGGTTGCTGATAGCTCTGGAGCTGTGTCCACCATGCTGGGCCAGTTAGTTTGGAGATGCTTGTAAGAGCAGTGGCTCAGTAAAGACGTGTCATGGGCCAGCTGGTTTTGTTTAGCTGTGATCCTGTACAGCAGGTCTAAAGGTATGTTGCAGGAGAACTTAATACAAGGAAAAATTCATCAGGTTATTAGACACAAACACCTGGCCTGTTTTGGGAAGCCCTGTGATCTCACGACCACAATTTGCAGGAATTTGAATGAATTCCTACTCTCTACTTGCCTTGTTTTACATACTCTCCCTGCTAACTGTCAGAGGCTAATAGAGATACAGGTCTCTAGTCTGCCCCTGTACCATTATTTTTATAAAACCTATCCCACAGTAACACTCTGAATGACCTGAGAGTACTTTCAGATGTTTTTTACAGATGCTTAACTCTCCAAACTCAAGCGCTGCCGTGGAGTGCAGGCGACTGATGGTGCATGCAGGGCTGAGTGTGCATTGGTGTGTCTGTGTACAGCTGACAGATTAAAACAAAACTTGAAGTTCACTGGCCAGTTCTTCTGTTTTGTTTGTGTTGCTGAGAAATCGCTGTTTAGGAGCAGGCAAAGTGTGCGTGATGCTCGGAGTATAGTCTGGGCTTAGAAATCTAGCTTAAGAAATGGTTCAGGCAAAAAGCGTTCTAGAAATTGTATGCATAGCGAGGGTAGGGAGAGGCTGATATTGTGTCCTTTAAAAAATGTATGATAACTTGCTAAAAATTGTTGACTCTACTTACCTTAAATATATCGTGCAGTAAATGGGATAATGCTGTCTGTTTGCTGGCTTTTGGCTCCTGGCTTGTATAGTGGTTGACTTTTAGCCTCTAAATGTCTTCCATTTTTGCAGGATTGATCTTTTTGCCTATTAAGCTGGTCTTCAAACAGGAGTATTAATGAACAATTTTTTCAATCTCCTGCTACTACAGAAACTGTCCTTTGTAAATGCTAACATTGAACTTCAGTGGAGAAGTAATCTTAGTCAGCAAAACTATAAAAATAGTCTTTCTAAACAGACAGGCTGCAGTTTATCTTTGATGGCAACTCAGTGCAGTCTCTCTGAATTATGTGCCTCTGTCAAAGCAAAATTAAGTCTTTGGAGGTAAAATTCAATGTTAACTTCAGGGTATTTCAATTTCCTCCTACAACCCTCTGACAAACGTGTGATGTGTGAATTATACTGTTTTAAATATCTCATGAAAGCTAGCTCTAGTGTAACTGAGAAGTGATCATTTCAGTTGATAGAATCACCGCTGTCCTAAGGTGCCTTTTTGGTTTAGTATTTGGGATCTTCTGCCCAAGTAGTACTGTTCCTGTCACACTTACGCATGCTTGTGTCATGGTCTGATTTCTTTTTTTATTAATCCCTAATGGTACAGGCACATATCTCTTAAACCAAGCAAAAAAAAACCTCACTACAATGCATTGAACAGACCAAGCCACAAATCCTGTATTGAGCAACTTTCATATTTAATGTGTCTCTGAAGGTCGGGAGGAGCAGCCGCCTGTCGTCCTGCTGTTCTTGCTCTCTCTGAGGATGGCTGCCTTATTTTTGAACCCTTGCTTGTTACCTAGGCAATCCTACTGAAACAAGCAGTGGGGTCTTCTTGAAATTCATTAGATTCTTGACTATATCTTAAATCCACAAAGTTTTCCACTTAATAGAGGGGACATGAGAAGGGTGAAGGGACTTCTGCGTTAGCCATGGTTAGGAGGGGAAATTGTCTGTAAAGCATGCTGTATCTATTGCAGCAGTGCTGGGCAACCTCACATCAGCTGTAGCTGCTCCAGGCATTGTGCAAATATGTAGGAGTTTCTCCCTTAAAGCACGAAAACAACACAGCAAAGGGGAGAAGAAATAATATATATGAATGGGTGATGGCCTTACTGACATGTACCCCTGAAGTGTTAGGGATGATGTGAGAGAGAGAAGGGAAAAAGACCTTCCCCCCACCTCCTTTCTGCAGGTTCACAGGCTACTGCATGGCTCCTGAGCTTTTCTGAAATGAGCAAAACCTCCAAAGAAGCCACAGCTTACAACACAAAAGCGAAACCAGTGCCATAGTGCCTGCTGCTTGATCTTGTGTGGGTGGCTCTCTTAACCACTTGCAGTCACTGCCTTTATTCATTGTTCAGGAGCTTTGTGAAGCATCGGAGCTTGAGCTCCAAAATGAGTAACAGGAGCTTGCTGGAAGCAGAGTTGTTTGTTGTTGTTTAGAACTTGTGGCTTTCGTGTTTATTACTCCTGAATCTGGGTGTGCCTTCTGTCCTGGATGTAGATGGCCCACTGTGAAGCTTACACCTGGTTATGCTAAGGTTTTGCTGTTGGAGAAAGCAGAACAGTACTCTTAAATACTTTCTTCTTCATCAAAGTTTTGGCCCATTGATTGGTTTCTTGGTAACTTGGATTAATATCTTCATTTGCTTAGTCTTTAAATGTGGGTCTTGTCTATGATATCTATTGTCATCTGGAGCTATGACCTCTCATAATGTAGTCTATAAAATGTTCACGAACAGCTTTGAGTATAATTCTAGTAATCTAGTGTTTGTCTATAATACATCACTGAAGGACTGAACAAATGTGGCATGTCCAGTTTATACTGGGGACACCTGGATAAAGACTGATGCTGCAGTGTAAAAGTGCTGATGAGGAAATAACACTCACATTATATTGGATGTCAGTAGGAGTACTCGCCTCTTGCTGGTCCCTCCTTAGACTCTTTTCCGTCTGAACATCGCCTTGTAAGTCATGGGATGAAATCTGAAGTCAGTAGGAGTTTTCTGTGAATTTCAGAAGTGTCAACATTTTCTCTGACAGTCTTGCCTTCTAAAAATTATATGCATATATTTGTGTGTGTTTGTGTGTAGCATTTCAGAGGAGTCAAGATTTTCACTGATAACGTTGCCTTCTACAAATGATACATGTTTTCTTGTGTGTGGCTATTCAGTGCCACAGGGTTTGTTGTAGATGGAGCTGCTGTTGCAGGCTGTCTTCTAGACTTGGGCTGCTCTTTTCCAGCTTAGCGTTCTGCAGCATAGCTTTTTGGTTTGAGCCTGGGCACGTGGCACCCAGAGGTACAGCAGCTACTGCTCTCATGTCTGCCTGTCTTTGGTGATGCCTGATGACCAGGACCAAGAGCATGTTTCTACCTCTGTGGCTTCACTTAAAAACCATTATACTGAGGATGCATGGTGTCTTTTTATAGCCAATGTTATTAATAGAAGAAAGGAAGAATGTTCTTTTTATGTAAAAGCAAGGCTAAATCTTAATCATTAGACCTGATCTTTGTAAGAAAGGCTATTGGATGCTTTTATCATCACAATCCAGTGCTCTTTTTATGTGGATTGTGCTTCCAAGACTTGCTGGCCTGCAGCCTAGCTACGTTGTGTGGGAGCCTTCCCCACAGGACATGTGTTGGTGCTACGGCATAGACGAGGGAGCGTTCCTACGTACCTCTGGTAATGTCATAGCCCTCTCCTGGGAGGAAACGATCAGTGGGATAGAATTGTTGCTCAGTATTGGCAGATGTTATCTCACTGCTATGAAACGCTAATCAGCTTACCAGGAGGCTCTGGTTTCTCAGCCCTCAGCTGACAGCGGTAGGGAAGAAGAAGTAATCCAATTGAATTGGAAATGCAGACTTGACTTTGCTTCTCATGTCACCTCCCGAACCATAATAAAGGGAGAAGCGCTTGGGCAGCAGGACCATCTCATTTCATTAGTACAGTGTCACGGTAACGGTATCCAGTTCCCAGCTGGCTGCGTAGAATGTGGTACCTCGGAACAAACTCTTTTGAGGAATGCGTCACTGCTGTTACCTGGTCACAGGCAGGGTGGGTGAAAGGATGGGCTGGTAAAGAACAAGGCAATTTCGTGTTGCGAAGGATGTTTTAACGTATTGGAGAGAAAGATGAGCTAGGTTCTACTTGTTTTCCCCCTGTTAGTGCAAAAGGATGACTCTTGTCTTTTATCGTACTTTGCGAATGAAGGAAGAAATTCTGCCAAAGTGCTTTGGGAGATGATGGCAATTACAGAACTGAGCACTAGGAAGGCTTAAAAAAACTTGGGGCTTTTTCTCCAGTAAGCGCTGGTGTGTATGTCTGTTCCAGTAAGCATCGTCCAAATGTAAACCCACTGTTTTTTTCTTGGCTGAGTGAAATAAAAACTCTGTAAATGTTAAAACACAATTTTGCTGTGTAACACGATGGTGCAAAAATGGCATTAAGTTCGTGGATCTTTCACCAGGAGCAGCTCGCACAGAGCTGCTTCAGTAACACATGAGTTAGTTTCCTAGCACTGCTGCAATTAACTGGATTCTGTTTCCCTCGTGATCTGATAAACAGAATTCTTGTCTAAAAGCTAATAAAAGATGAAGATCTTTGAACTGGGTCAGTTGATCTCTCAGCCAATGGGATTTTATTACTGTTCATGATGTGTCATAACGGAAAACACAAGCTGAATCTGTAGGACAGGTGTGTGTGCAGGGTCCGTGCTTGTAAGTGTAGACCGGTTTGGAAGCACACATGATGGGGTACAAAACCTTGCTACACTGGATTTTTAAAGTCACCTTTCAGACTAAGACTAACTTTTTTAAAAGGTGCCCACGGGTGGTAGACATGTTCTAGAGCATAAAGGTATGCCTGTTATTAACTTGTGTGGGATCGTTTTTACTCTTTATTTTCTATTCCTTTTACAGTATTTTGAAGTGTAACATGTTGTTCTCTGTTTTCAGAAATGAATAAAGCTAGCAGCCCTACGTAATTTGCTGATGGCATTCTGCGCTGCATCGGGGTCAATAAGTCAAGAGAGTGTCATGCCTAGAAAACTTCTCTCAGATTCTGCTGAAATGGCATCTGAAATCTCTCCAAAGCACGCACTTGGGAGCACGGAAAGGGGAGGCAGTGTGGAAAATCGTGGCAGCCAAGCTAGGTGCAGAAATACTGCCTTGGTAAGTGTGTAATGAGCCTTACACTTAATGATACAAATTACATTAGTAGCTTTGTTCATGTCACAGGATGTTTTTTTTAATTAAGTGTTGATTTTTGCCATTTCTAGTCCTAAATGTTTGCTTGTGGTCTTTGTTAACAAACCGAAAGGCTACTCTGATTCGGTACAATAACTACTCTGATATGGTACAATAGCTTGTTATTCTGGTCTGATTGTCTCTGAGGGCTTGGAGAGTGCTTCTGTCTGGCCACTCCTCCCAGAGAACCGGGAACGGCAATGAGGAGCACACATTACGCTGGGCAGCTCGGTGCAACCACCCGCATGTGGTGTACATCCCTGTCCTGGCTTTCTGAAGTAGCTTGTAAAGCAACTTAAGGATAGTGTTGGTTCTATACGCTGTTTCTTGCTTAAGCTCCTTGTTGACACTCCTGAATGAAGGTCTCAGCTTATTCCACCTTCATATAATTAGGTGAGTAACAAATACATCACCATAAACAAAGCTGTCTTTGCATTAGTGAACATGAGTGTGTGGCCATTTAAATAGTATGTGAGTAATTGAGGGAGTAGGATGCACTTCTGTGTTTTTCCAATTAGGAGGATGATTCAGGCAGTGAACTCAACAGTACTGTTTGTACTGTGATGGGCTAAGCCTAGAAAGCAGGTATGGTTCCTTGCACATTTCTTTTTATCATCACAACCATTTGAAAAGCCTCCATTTTTAATTGAGCAAAGAGCGCTCTGGTAAACATGCTTTCCTTAAATGGGAATCTAAATCTCTGTCTTACCTTAAACATGGAATTAGGCTTTCCATATCTTTCCCTCTGGCCTCCCTGCTAGCTTCGTTTTAGTGAAGTAACTTGTTGCGGTGAAAGAGTAAACGATGAAAATAGGTTGGCAGGTTGATACCTGCATTTATCTATATACCTCAGAAATGCTCAGTGTTTTGTGCTACTGCATGAGCTTTTTGGCAACTGAGGCAATTCTAAAGATATTTCTTCTTGGTTGTTTGTAATGAAAAGAAACTCAGTTAATGCTCTGCTGCATCCTTAGGGCAGCTTGTGTTGCTAGTTAAAACACAAAACAAGCATTACTAAATTTAGTCCCTTAACTGTTTCTGATCTGCTGTAGAACAAAGCTGTGAGGTGGGGGAGGTTGAGAAAGTAGCCAAGTCACCATTTGGACTTGGGTATTTAGAGTATGTTGTTTGTTGTATGAAAACTGATTGGATCTTAGAGAATTACAGTGGGAGTCACACTTTGTTAAAAATTAGAGATAATTTTATGCAGAATTCTAAGTTAATTTCATGCATGACTCAGATTCCAGTTTTCCAGGTTATCAGACTAGTAGCCAATCGTGTTTCATTGGGTTTTATTCTTAGCTGCAGTAGCAGACATGAGACTGGTCTTCTGAAAAAATCAGTACTGAATAATAGGGCTGTGTATGAATCGGTGTGTTTGTGCAGTCTCATCCGGAGTCTGCTGTGTCAGAAAATGATATAGATTGCCTTGGTCTAACTAGATCTTATCATGTGATAGCCCATATGATGATGCATCAGCTAGAATTGGAATCCCTTCCTACTTTGTAATGCATTACTTTATAGATGGAGTAAAAGCTGGCTGCAGGTTTAGGTAATTCCCATCAGATCTGTGCATCAGCAAAAGAAGTTCCTGCAGCCTGCAGTTTGTCTTGTTTGAGTCTGTGCATGAAGAAAGTGAAGGATGTACTGACAAGTTTCATTCTGGTGCCACAGATCCCCTTCCCTGACTGTTCTTCCAGCAGCATAGTAGGTGGCATGTCCGATAAGGCTGGCAGCTAGCATGCATGGAGTAACAGGTTGGAGAGTGGAAACTCTCTTCAATAAAGGCATAATTTCACTTTCTGAGTTTGGGGGTGGGGTCTGTGGTGAACTCCATATGAAGGACATTCTGGCAGTTGTAGATGAGTAAATGGGATTCAAGTCTTTAGTGCTACGCAGATCTTTCTTTTTTGTGGTCTGATGTAATAAAACAGTATTGTTCCACTCACAGATGCCTTTCAGCACTGAAACAGGCTTTAGAAATCCTCAGGACAAAAAGCAATATTTTTCAAAAATTTCTTTTTCTACATTCTTGTGTAATTGTGTATTAAAAGCATGATTTTTACAGTCCACTGAGCATCAGGGGATTTTTAAGAGGAAAAGCTAGTCGCTGGAACATGGTCCTAGCGACCTTGACTTCTTGCTCCATTAGTTTTTCTATAAAAGTTCAGAAGGTGCAGAAGTTTTGATGGCTTGATGAGAGGGAGGCGATCAATAACTTTGTGTAGACAAGTAATTTCTTATTAGACCAACTCTGAGAAAGGAAGGAAGGGACAGATTTTTTCAGGCATACCAGACCTTAGCTCTGAAACAGAGGCAACTACAGACTTACCTGCCTCTTCATTTATTGCTTTTCTGGATCTGTTCACTTAGAAACACAACAGGGAAGGTCAGGGTTGACTTTGAATTTTTTTGATGGCCTTGCAAAGGAAAAAAGTGTAGCAGTGTTTTTTATGACAGGCCTATACTGCTGCAGGCTTCTTCCTACTCAATTACAAAAAAGAGGCTCTTAAGCTTCTCAGTGTCAAACTACATTAGTCACTAAATATAACCTTTGCGTTACATCTGTGGAATTCAAACAAACCTAGGGATGCGATAATAGAGACAAACACTTGGACTGGCGTTAGCCTACGCTGGCTGGTTGCGGCTGGTTTGGCTGACTGTTCTCGCATCCTGTGTGTCTGCGCTGGTGTTAGGTGCTGTGGAACTGGTTGCTGATTTAGGAGTGACTAGGAGATGGACATCAATTGCCATGTGCCAAAAAGGTCTTAAAACTCTGCGTGTGTGATTCTTACCTGTCAGCTTTTGTCAGTTCAGATCAATTTTGACAAATTTCTCAGCTGCTTCTTACCTACATGATGGTGCTTTTAGCTCGTCTTTGACAACTGCAGTCCTTAAAGCCAATTTTTTTTTTTTTTAAAGCAGAAAGCAAGGTGCTGATGTCCTATCTTGATTGCAGTAGAATGTTCCATCTAAATGATAGATGTTCGGGTCTGGATTTATGCTGCCAAATTTGTCATTGCAGCTGAAGACAAGAGCCTGCATTTAGATGGGAGGAATGTTTGGCTTGATATTTTCATCTCGCAGCACCCCCTAAAGCTCTTTCCTTCCCCTCAGCTTTTCTCTGTATCTTATAACCATAGAAGTTCTTATATAGGTGGACATGAATTTGCACATCTATTCTGGTTTCTTTTCAGTGAAGGAGGTGTCCATGCGTATGCTTGGCAAAAGGATGAGACAAGTGTACCTTCTCGATTCGTGGAATCGGTTGCACTATCCAAGGGGGAGGGGAAACAAACCCACTGTGTTCTGCTTGGCAGTTCTGACTTCCAAAACTCGTTCCTGAATGACACTCCCTGATGTGCAGTGTAGGAATTAACTTCCAGTGAAGTACATTTGCAACAATTTAAGGACACGTAATTCGGATATAAAACTAGGTCTTAGCTTTTTTTGAAGCAATTTGCCTTGTTCCGTTGACCAAGTAGGTGCAGACCGACTACTTAAAGCCAATCCTCCTTTTTCAGTGCTTTGCTGTGGTGATTGTACTGTGTATCTATTCTCAGCCATGAGTAACTGCTTTAGTTTCTAGGTGTGAGTAACATGCTGGGACAATAGTATCACCTATGAAAAGTCATACCAGAAGGTGCTGGTTGTACCTAAGTGAGCTGTGTCGCTTGGAACTGCGCTACTAACGAGTTATGCCAGTGCCTTGGATCTGCTGATATGGCTTCAGTACTATGTGCTAAACCTTCTGTTTATGAATATGTCTTACTGACTGATAGGTTTGAGGGACAGTGAGTTCCTTGTTACTCTCAATGGATCATGCTGTGGGTTAGGTGGATGGTGGTTTCTTTTTTTTTTTTGCCTTTGGCATTAACCAAGGATCTCTCTGAACCAAAGTTCATCACCACTCTTTTTGGTGCAATGGTGACCTCTAGAATTTGGTCAAGTGACTGTTTCTTTTAGTCATTAATGAAGTGGCCTAAATTGGCAGATGGATGTTAATCTAAAAAGATGTCTTGCTTATGCTGTTTGTTATTTCTTCAAATAAGCTTTCTCTGTAGCTCTAACAAGGCTTGATATCTAGTCACGGTAGATGGTTTGTCGCTACTGGGTACCTCGTATAGTACAGGTGACGTTTTGAACACTGGTTACACAGACAGGAAGAGCAAGTTTCTTGTCAGTACTCTGAGCTGGCTCAGTATCTTATTTGACACACTCAGATATTTAACTCAGGGTTGACCTGTTTTATTTTGTACTTATGATGTCTCTTGGAGCCTAAAAACTAGTTGCTGTGACCTTTATCCTTTTTAGGATCAGTACACATAATTTAAACAACCTGGTGTTCTAAGTGCACTGTGTTACTGTCTCTTTGCCCCAGCCTCCCTGAGGAGGTCCTGGGATTCCAGTGTGATTTTAGGAGTTACTGGAAAAGGACAGATTGTGTGTCTGTTAGCCCGCTGCCACCTTTTTTCTCATGGTTTGAGTGTGCAGAGTCTTGTGATGCTGAGCTGCACTTCAGGTACACTCAAGGGAAAGTCCCGAGAGACTCGGCCTTTTATTTTATTTTAGGAAAATAAAATTAAGATATTTTCCCCCCCTGATACTGATACTCTGCAGGCTTTACTGTACTATGAGGTCTTTCACCATATCTAAGTAGTCTGCTAAATAACAATACACAAAAAATATGAGAAGAATTTTTATGGCTGTTTGATACTTTCTAGAGATACACCTGTCTTTAGGTGGATGGAAGCTACTGGTTATAGAGTGCGGAGAGAGCTATGCTGTGCTTCATCCCCTTTAAATTGGTGTTAGTGTGACTTGGAAGCAGCATGCCATAGAAAAAGAAGAGTCATTGTTCCTACCAGCAGGGCAAGAAGTGGTGAGGAAGAGGGGCTGGAGGATCACTTGCTTTGGACTGTGACTATAGGAGGTAAAGAGCCTGACTCCTAGCAAATAATGACCTTTCTGTAAAATGTGCTAGTGAGAATGTGCATAGAGTGCAAACTGCCTTCAGGATCTCTAAACTGGATCATTCTGCTTCAGAGAGGGATCTGGTAGATAAAGATTATTCCAGCAGGTGGGCAGCTCTGCTCTGTAACCCTCACTGACAGGCACTCCTGGACTTCCAAAGCAGTTTCTTTGTACTCCACTAATTTCTTTTTCAAGGAATACTTGGAATGGAGTTTCTGAAGTATAAAAGCCAATTTTAACTTGTCTTGCCTTCACTGCACCTAGTGGGCAACATTTTATATATTCAAATACATACAGGGCTGTGTCCACCTACCACCCGTTCTTCTGTGGTTTAAGACATTATGTGCTGCATTCTTCCAGCCTTCCTGTGCAGTTAAACTCTCAGCGCTCCCAGCTTTATTCTGGACCCTGTCCAGATTGGCTGCATCCTTTCCAGAGTTCAGTGACTGAATCTGAACTCTGTGTTCTGAATGAGGATGTGCTGTTATTTCATCACCCTGGTTAATACGTCCCAGACTGACATTCGCATACCCGAATGGCACTCTCTTTCCTCTTTATGGCACTTAAACTGACCTGCAACTCCTTCTGTCTTGTATTGCCACTTAATCATTGTTCATCACTCTCTATTCAGGTGTCTTTCAGCTGAATTTGATCTCGTGGACGGCCAGCCCACTTACACGGTTCATGAAGGTCTCATTCTGTCGTGCCTAGTTCTTGCAGCAGCATCTCCCAGCATAAGAGCATCAGCACATACAAAATTCATTGTTTACTGTCGTTAGTGAAGTATCAGATAATAGAGATGTAGGGATAAATCTGTTCAGGACTTGTTTCATTATTTGTTTTATGATACATCATGCTACTTCTCAAAACTAACAATCTCTCCCCTGCTGCCCACTTACATAGGTACCTTGCAGTAGCTTCATCAGGGCATAGTTTCCTTACTCATCTCTCTTTCTTCATTTTCTATGAGAAATGAGGTTGGTGTGAAATTATTTGATTTTTTTTTTTTATGTAAAAAGTGTTTAGAGGCTTTTGCCTGAAATGTTTCCCAGTTTTTCTCAGTGTTGTTCTAACACAGAAACTAAAGGGAAAGAGAAATTATAAGCTGATCAGCCTGACTTTGAAAACCAAAGGGATGTCTTCAGAGTTTAACTAGATCTTGCATTGCTTTAGCTTGCTTTTTGAAGAGTAGGTTAGGAGTACTTCAGTCAGTTTATGATTTCAGTTCGTCTAGTTTATTTTTTAAACACTTCTAGATCATTTGTTTCCTGACTTATGACCTGTTGATTATATGCTTTGCTAACTATTATGAAGCACACAGGTACAATTATGTTAATAAACTGAAGAAAACAACATTCAATATTACAGTCTTTTTCACCACATTAAATGGTATTATCAAAATCATCAGATAGTGGGTTGTAAAGGAAGTACTTTTTGACACAGCACACAATTAAACTGTGGAACTCATTGCCACAGAATGCTGTGAATGCCAGCCATTTAAATGGGCTTAAACAATAAGATGAATTCATGTTAGAAAAGCTCATTAAGGGCTATGAAGTACACAGATGCAGATGCAACTGGGGAGTCCTTAAGCTGTGTATTGCTGGAAACTGGAAAGATGTAGGGAGGAGAAATATGAATCTATCCATTTTACAGCACAACTCTTCCCCCAGCCCTGTTCCCCTGTCCTGTGCAGCGCTGGTGGCTGAGGGCAGGCTGCCGAGCTGAACAGCCTTTTTGGGGTGATCCTGTGTGGTAGTTCTTGTTCTTAGCTGTGATTCACTTGCTTCCAACTTACGCAATGCAGCGGTGCGATCCATTCTGTTTCCCTTTTCTGTAAATAGAATGAGAGGTACTTGCCTTTTTCTTCTGCGCTGAAGCTTTCGGACCTGTTCTGATGCTCGCTGTTCCTGCATGCAGGGCTTGCTTTCTGCCCCCCCCCACCCCCCTCTCTTTTTACACGTAGAACTGCCTGCCTGGTTATTAGCAGGCTGAGGCCTGAGTGGTGCCACATCGCTCTCTTCCTCCTCTGTATTAGAACAGTTTGCTCCCTTCACGGTTTTTTGAGAAGCATCCAGTCACTTCTCTCCCATGGAACTGTGCCTATTAATTCCTTGGGACTGTCAAGTGATTGATGATGAATCAGTTGAATCTGCTGTTCTCCTGGTATTTTGCTAATTGAAGTGTAACTGTTGGACATGGGTAGTGCCATTCGGTTCTCTAGCAGTTCCTAGAAGAATGGTGCTGGGGTCTGGCTTTTTTTTAAGCCACTGCAGGTGTCTTGGGATTTCCCCCGCTATCCTCTTTCTGTCAAAGCTGTGCTGGTCTTAGGATTCTAGGTCTGGATATGATGATAAAAATCTCTGCAGATGCGTGTGAAAAATTGTGGGCCTCTGATATTAAGTCACTGTTTTGGACAGGTAGGAAAGGGATCTTTTCTATGAAACAGATTCTATTCCTCTTTTCTCCTTTTTCTTTGTTTCTTTTTTTTTTTCATCTTTTAAACCAAAGACCATCATAACAGACTCTTTCCTGTTCAGCGTAAGGAGGTAATGTTTGGCTGCACAGGGATCTAAAATATTAATGCCAGCTGAGCATACTCAGCTATTTCAGCTGTTTGCATCCCAAACTTCTTCTGTCCAAGCAGCCTCTTTTATTCTTAGCAAAGGCACAGTTTTCAAGTTTCAAATTTAGGCTGTCTTTTGACAGTAGCTTTTAAGTCAGTAGCGTTAGGTGTATGTGAGACTGAGTTTTGGGAGGTGTGTTTGTGTATGAAGAGTAGGGAGCTGGTGGAAAGTATGAGGGGAATAACTCCAGTAACTGAAAAGACTTTGCTTTGACTGTTAAAACAGAAAGGAGGCCTGGAAAACCAGCCCAAGAACAATATGGGCAGTTCCAGTACTTGGATTATGTGGAAAATTGACTAATTACAAATAGACTTAGTAAGCTTGGTTAAAACTGGTACCAGTTAACTACAACAAAATTTCTCCCATCTTTCTGAAAGCGTTACTATATTATAAGTAATACAGGCAGGTATTTCATAATACACCGGTGTTCTCAGAGCAGAGGTAAAGCAAGTCACTGCTTCCTCTACATCTCTGAGCTCCTTTGGTGTGACCCACTCGAGTAGTTTTATTTTCGTTGTGCTTGTGTGTCTAAAATGGGATTATTTCCTTGTCTCACAAACCAAACCATGCCTTGCCTGAGGGAGTTTGTAGCCAGGCTAGATGCCTTGCATCTCAGTAGGGTGACCTGCCATAATGCTGCCTGATCTCTAGAGCTGCTGGGGTTTGTTTTGGTCCTTTTATTTTTTTTCTCCCCTGAGGAAATGTGACATTGGTCATCTTGAAGGAAAACTGCATGAGGAAAGAGATCAAAGTGCTAGCTGAGATGAGGCTGGCCTTTCAAATCTAGGTATGCCATTTACTGTGTAAATGTATTTGCAAAGGGATGGTTAGTCATTTTGGATCCTTCACCTAAAGGGAGACTGCTCATTTCAGCAAGATCCATGAGGGATGGTAAGTCAGAGCGCTCTGCTGACCAATCCTCCTGCAAATCTTACCTGGCGTGGAAAGGCGCTCAGTCTTGCAGCGCAGAAACGGATGAAAGGAGGGGCTTCCGACACTCTTTGTTTCGGTTCGCATGCTGTGTTGCTCAGCTCTTGATCAAAGAAGTTAAGCTCATGTGGGAGCAGTTGTTCTTTTAAATGAAAAAAACGTCGTGCAAGCATTTCTCTACTGCACCGCAGTCTGGGT
>Ga0181612_160254_pt1 | contig 17778 bp, 16 predicted proteins | sample HoacroProtozoa21_FD_119630 | JGI IMG/M metagenome (GOLD analysis project Ga0181612, IMG submission 119630) | Hoatzin crop microbial communities from Cojedes, Venezuel. Combined Assembly of Gp0051906, Gp0051904, Gp0051908 | reverse complement strand
GAAATTTACTGAAAAACAAGGAGTTGAATTTAGATTACTCAAGTTATATGCAAAACCTCTAACTATTGGACCAGCCTTCCCTTCACTGCAAAATAAAAGAATAGAATAGATAACAATGTGCTCAGGTGACTGTTAATATTCTCTACATTGTATATTTCTTTAACTAAAATGTTCATATTTTTGGAAACACTGATATTCCCCAATGTCCTTTCATAGCCCATCACCTCCTCTCCCCTCTATGCCACTTCCAAATTTCACTGCATTTAAAAATGTCGTTGTTCACTGGGTGACACATCCCAGCCATGTGGGGTGGCAGCTGAGTCATCTCCCTGCTGTGAATGAGGTATGATAGTGACAAGCAACTTACAACTGCACAATCCTTTTTTGGGCACATTGTGTTGGAGGCTGCTCACCCCGTTCTATACAAAGGGATGGGTGGGAGGAACACATTGGGGTGGAAGAACTCCACACACATAAAGGAGAATGGAGACATTAGAGGTGGCCCTAGCAATCAAAATACATCTTCAAGCACAGTCAAAAACTAAAGGGCACCTAAAGAATCAGGAACAAAGACTAAAAACCCAGGAATGAGTCAGACATTCATTTGGGTTGACATTCTGCTGATATCTACTCTAGGCACTGAATTAAGGTGCTCTACATCTCTTGAAGCATCTATGTCTCTCCAGAGAGTCTGTGGAGATACCAGGATGTAGCATCACATCTTTGGCATTGATGTCAGCTTAAAATGTTCTCATCTTCCCCTACCAATTCTACCTCTTCCAGCTCTTAAGGAGGTTCACCTTCTTCTGAGGTATGCTAATAAGGCTGTTCATAGGGCTTTCCTGGACACTGAACAAGTAAATTATCCTAAGTAAAAATGTGCCTTTTGTGTGGGGGAAAAAGGGCCAGAAATCCCACCAGCCAACTTCACTGTTCGAGACAACAGACCAGTACCTCAGATCCAGTTTCACAGGTCGCCTACAATTCCCAAAGAAATTTCTGTTTGACTATGTCGTCATACCCATATCAGAGAATGTTTTACAAAGCCAGTGATCATAGTGTATCCAGGATCATTACTGCTGCCTAAAGAGCAATGGACATGTACTGATGAATCAGACTGTTCAGTCTAAGCTGGGATTTGATGGGTACATGGGAAAGAAGATCTTCCAGACAGGTGATAACAGGTTGTTCCCAAGTACGCTACTTACACATGACATGCATGATCTTGCTTTGAGTCCTTGAAGCCCTAAGCCTTGTGTGCTGCTGTGTACGATGGAACCTGAACCTGTGGTGCAAGCCCTGGTGCTGAACACCCATCATCAGAACTCATCTCCTGCATTCCTGTCTCACATGACATTCCAGTCCATCTGGAGCAGGGAACCTTGCCATGCATCTCTAGTCATTAGCTCCTCAACCAACTAGCAGAAAACCTCAGTGAGGGAGCATTAAAACTACACTCCAGTAAACCTGGACCTGCAAGAGGGGATTCAAGACATGCAGCCAAAAGCAGACTTGATTTAATCTCCTCAGGAATGAGCGCTTCTACCCAATTGTGTGGCGCTTAGATCGTCATGATATTATTATGCTCTGGCACCTTCCTTGTTCAGGTGTGCTTTGCATTCACATTGCACCCGCACACCACGGGGAAAAAATGTTAAATACGTTCTCCCTTACCTATACTTTCCAGAAAGCTCTTGTAATAAAGGACCTCCATTGCTAGTATGTCTCCATTTGCTGCAGGCCAAAGGCAGAGGCTGGTGAATCTTATTTTGAGAAGCAGAAATATGTTTTCTGCTCAGAGAGTAGCAGTCTGCTTTTAAACCAAAGACGTGGGGCAGTCAACGTAGATATATACTGCAGGAAACTCACTTGATGAAAAGCCACGTCATAACTAGATTTAACATGTACCCACATCATTCCTATAGCTTTACTGTAAATGTGTTCTGTTTGTGCTACACAGGAAGCTGGTAATAACTGCACACGAGGACAGGATTTCACGCGTCTCTGAAAACTACTTGTCAGCTGCCTAAAAGCTCATCAGTGAGTTTGAGGACCTTCCTCTACCCCTCTCCATTGGCTCTGGTCTTCTTTATTAGTAGAAAAATATGGAGCCACCTGTTCCACCAAAAACCAGAAAACTAATGTGATGAGATCCTTCCATCTGAAGGATGGATTTGCTTATGCAAGTTGGATTCAGCAGGATAGCAGATGAGCTGTGTACATCTACTTTGCTCCATAATGCTCAGAATCTGGCAGTCATGTTTCCTAGATTTGAAATGACAGTTTTAGGCATAATATTGTCCAATGTGGTATGTAGTTAACAAAGAAATAAACCCGGAACTTACCACCGAATGGAAAACTTTTTGCACATTTGTTTGTATCTCCTTTCTCAGAATTAGGAAGTATGTAAGAAGGATAATAACAGATAGCATAATGATGTCCTGGAAATTATATTTCCTGAAAACTTCCAGGAAAACTTTGATTTCCTCTCCAGCTTGCACCATGAGAGATGTATTTCCTCCCACCAAATAGTCCACCAAGTTATTGGACCTTCTATCAGCCCAAGTTATGACTATCTAAAAAGAAATAAAGTAAACACAAGCAATGCCAGAGTCTCACTAACGACTAAGGACAGGAGGCTTTCTCTGTTCTGTTAGCATTCACCACTTAATTATAGGCCAGTTAACTATGTCATGATGACCTGAAGACCCTTATCAGAAGAAACTAAATGTCAGTTATTCACCTCTTCTATGGTCTACTTCAAGTCAGCTCAGAATCAATTTCAAATTCTTTTAAAGTAGACCTTGTACACAAATAATTTATCACCCCTTTCTTGCAACTTTGGTTGAGCAGTTCTTACTGCGGAGGCCATACTAAGTATCTGCAATAGGTTTGACCTCACAGGATACATCCCTTGTGTAGTCTTTGTCCAGTTCACCCTCTGGAGGGGACCAGAAGCAAGTATAAGAACAAAAAGGTGAATTCAGTGCATTGAAGAACATTCTCCCTGGAGTAATTGTCTTGGCTGCACAAAAGCAGAGAGAACCTATTTCTGGGACTTCTCTAAGAATCTCAGCTTAACAGCTGACCCTTTCATAAAACCTAGTTACAAAAAAGAGCTGCTCCATCATTCACACATCACTTCCTCACCTTTGGCTGAAGTAACTGGAAAGGGATCAATGACAAAGATAAAACTTGAGAAACTAGACTTTTATTCTCAGAAGGCCCAGGAGTTACATTTTACTTGTGTTTAAAAAGCTTTAAGAAATGTTAAGTATAAGTCAATACAGACAGTGAAAGAAATACAGGTGGACTGCCCCTTGCTCCCAGGAGCAGGCAGACAAGACAAGGGCACAACACTCACACAGCACAAAGAGATCTGCAGCAAAGTTAATGCCTCTCTGAAGTTTGTAGCAGGCTATAGTGCAATTGCGAACCTAGCACATTGTGTGAGCTGCTGTCATCTGGCTAACTGCATGTATCAGTGCATTTGGCACCACTGAAGACAGCATGGTAGTAAGCATCAAAGGAGAAACTGTACCAGCAACCAGCTTCTTGAAAGACAGAGTCACAGTCCTGGACAACTGTCCACATGCAGGTCTTGTGCAAGCAAGTCAGCAGGCACATCAGCAAGCCTGCAGGCTGCATGAGAGGGACATGGTGGATCTCCAGCCTTTCGCCATCCCAGGTAAACCAGAGGACATAGCTCAAGCATGTAAGCTTGATAGCGGGCCGTTATTGACAGAAGTAACAATTTTGTTGCCCTGATACAACTGCACAGTTGTAGGCACCCAGATGCTGCCTCCTGGTTAATGAACAGCAACTATAAACTTTCAAACCAAAGGTAAAGAGCAGACAGAAGCCCAGAGAATGCCAAGGAGAATTGCCTTGGCTGCAGGCAATGGGACTGCAATGTATCCTCATTAATCACCCTGTTTTGATGCAGTCCTCATAACACCCCCATTAATGTGAGCATGGACTATGGGGCTGAATCTAGAATGCAGGAGTTTTATTTTAAAGGTGCAGACTGATGCTTACAGAGACCCAAGATGAGAGTTACAGGTCTGGCACTGTTCATCAGGGCCCCTTCCTAGTCTCTCCTTCCAGCTAGAAACAACAGTGTCAGCACAATACAGATCTGCAACAGTGTGCTGCAGCGCCTGAGAAAGTGAGGCTTTCCTGGAGCTGCGTAAGGGTGAGCCTGGATGCTGACCTGTGTACAAAACAAGAGCTGCTCTTCCAGGAACCGCACCACTGTCCTACAACACTAAGGGAGCCACTCCAGAGTGACCTGCCTGCTTGGAGACGAATAACAGACATGTGCCTGGTTGCCCTCAACAGCTCTGCACAGTGCTGCCTCCATGCCAAAGCCTTCTGCCTGGGGCTGAAGCAGCTGAAGGTCAAAATGCCCTGCCATGATGCTTAGCAGAGCTGGCTGGCTGCTTCACAAACAGCATCCCTGCACGTGTAGGAAAAGACAATGTTAAGCCCTGCAGCACACCTTTGTGGGGAGAAACATTACTGAAGAATCACCAGATTCCCAGCAGCACCTGCTAGAGGACCCAGATTTGTTACATTTCAAACCTCTAACTAATGTCATCCCCAGTCCTCAGGAATCAGGCTTCAGTGTTTACAGCCCTATAGGCACCCCTCTTAAAAGCCTTCTTGATTTTCTACTCTCTTTCTATCACGTACCTAAGCAAACCTGGTAGGTTTATTCTGTAGTCCCTTCCGCACCCTCCCCTCCCTCTTCAAGACAATTTTCCAATGAATTTTTTTCCAGCATGTGCTCCTTCCTGTTTCTCTATCACTGCTGTAAACGGGACTTTTCTTCTTGACATCAAGAGAAGCAAAATAGGGCTTCCCAAGATAGTTTTCTGGCTGATTACACAGAAGTAGTGCAGTAGTCATAAGCAACAGATAAGTAGCTTTAGCACGTCATTCACTTCTTTGGGCTGTAGAACAACATAAATATGTTAATACACTCAGCTCTGTGCTGCTTCTTGCCCTGCAGAGCTCCACAGCAGCCTTGACTCTCGGCTGCAAACACCTACACGCACCTTGGTGGAAAGGATTCCTGCTCTGCCTTCCCTAAGGACCACAACTGTGCACCCAGCACCAACACAACAGCCACATGACACTCATAGAATGCCCTGGGACATCACTAAACCACGCAAGGCCAACAGAGGTGGTGACAGCTGGAGATATGTCCCTCAGGGGTTGCCGTGGCTGTTGAGCAGTGACAGTAGTGTGGCCCAGGCCACAAGGATCTGAAGAGTATTGGCCATAAAGCATAGTCTTCAGCTTTCTGCCTCGGACACACTTCCCATCCAGATCGTGCCTTCCTCGAGGCATACTCCCTCCCTGAACACAGGCACTCACTGATTTTTTTTTTCCCCCCTCAAAAAAATAAAAGACCTTCCGGTGCTCCCTTGTGTTCGTGTTTAGGTAGGAAGTAAGCAGCTGGAAAAAACCCAGTCAGATCAAAAAGAAACTTGTCCAAAGGGGTTCAGGCACATAATGCTTAGAGAATGATTTCCTGAACACAAAATATCTTGATTTACTGGCAGCACAGAAAGCATATGTTTTACACATTGCAAAAGCACACAAACTACAGTCCTGGTCAAAGGGGCATAGGTGGATGGAAGGATGAAGAGAGAAACAGGAGGATGGAAGGACAAATAGAGGTTCAGTGGAAGCAGAACCCTGGTCTGCTTTTGGCTGTAGAATATTTCATAGGGTAACATTATATGTGTGTGTATAGAGATATGTATTTCTTTCCTATGTGCCCATTATGGAATTGTCATAAAACAAAATGTTTATTGATAAGTAATTCTTCCAGAGAATAATTTACAGTTACATGCATGAGTCATCTCCTAAACTGCAGTAGCATCTAGACCTCCATTTCTGTGCTAGTTCATAAGATTTTCATGCAGTAGCACAATTTTCCTTGTATTCCTATGACTGCAGGCAAGTGTTTAAATATTTTACAGATAGAAGCCCATTTTGAATGAATTTTTTAAGCCAAGTTGTAATGTTTCGTCTCCTATTTGCTTTGAAGAGTTTCATACAGTTAAAGAATGCCCTGGCTGGGGCTTGAACTGAAAAAGCAATGGCTCTTTCAGCTGTTATGGATACAAATGAATTTTGCACTGAATGCATATGATCACTTTTGAGATTCTGGTTACACTGGAAACACTGAATTACAAACATATTTCCATTTTATATTCCCTTACTAGCTGCCTTCCAGCCTCACATACCTCCCATCATGACCTCACACAAATCTGAGCAATGCGGAGGTGCAGACCATACCTGTATGAGAAACAGATTCTTAATGAGGTGCCTGAAAGGAAGGAGGCAGCTGGCATACATTAAGCTATTTTTGTATACAGATTTTGCATCTATGTCCTTTACTTGATGAATGGCTACCCAAGCCTGAATTAGGAGTTTCCTTGAAAGCACAATCCAAAACTGAGAAATTGACAGGTAGTTTGAGAATGGAAAATATACCCTGGAAAACTGATCAAGTAGCATGTTCCTTGAACCACACAAGGCAACAAAGAAGGAGAAGAACTGCTAAGCCAGATCAAGCCCTGCACAATGTTTGAAATAATCCAGGTAGAAACTCTTAGAATGTGCTGAAGTAAACAGAAAGGAAGCCTTTGAGATTTACACCCTTCAGCCCTTGCATTTTCCACTCATTCTTCAGCCCCTTGCCAGAAAGAATCCCCAACTAAACAAGAGGTTGTCCTTATCCTGAAGTCTTTTGAGCACTTTCAGTTCCCAGCTTTTACAGGGACATAGAATTTTAGCAAAGCCCTTGAGGTCTGCTGTGTTCTATGGTATTTTGCCACCCAGGAAAAATTGGGTATTTAGTACCAAAAGTGTGTGACAATTGACTGGAGTCTTTTTGGAGATGTGGTGGGAATGGAGAGTGGGCCTTCCATCATCCTTGAAGAGCACATAGCTATAACCTGTTTGCCATGACTAGAAACAACAGAATTTGATGACCATTCAGACACACATTCCTAAATCAGCATTAAGATTTGCCATACGAGAAAAGAATACACAAGTCCGCCAGTTTGCTACAGAATTCCCCTCTGATGTCCAAAACTTTTTTTCTTTCTAGAACCAACTTTCACTAAATAATTTATATTCTTTCTTTCTTTGTTATGTGCTGCCTTGCAAACGCTGAAATCAATCACGTCTAGAAACCATCAGATCCAAGTAGGAGAGGATTATGCAACTGCATGTCATTAGTGAATCAATATCGGCTCACCAGGCCATGTGCTTGTCAAGGTTGCATTGATTTCTTTAACGCCACGTTGTTGTTGCAGCTGGCCTGTCTAGCAGATCCATCCATGTTGCAGTGTCTACAGCTGAGGAAGAAATGTGTTTCCAGTCCCAGACTGACTTAATTGTAACAACAAAATCCTGTAGAGCCAAAAGTATGTTATCTAGCAAAGTGGGCATTTCTGCGATTCTGCTTTACTCTTTGTGCAACTGCACTATTGCCCATACAGCTACACTCACTCTAGGAGCATTCTACCAGTACAGAGTATTATTAAAGAGCTCCTACACAAGTACAGTCTATAGATTCGCCTCACTGCTTACTAGGCTGCAGGATGCTTGGTAGCTTCCCCCCCCACCCATGACAAGCTTCTACTCTATATCTGAACCACCATCGGCCTCCATGTGTTGTGCTCAACTTCAGCAAATCCGACTGCTACAATAGCTTGTGCTTCCTCTGGCTGGACACACGTAGCTGTTGAGGTACCTCATAGAATCCTCTGTTCTGAAAGCACAAGAAGCTACAGGCACTCAGCGCACAAAAACCACATCACTCTTAATGGGAAACTGAAGAGTAACATGTCTGTAGGGTATGATCCTAAGAGTTTCAGCTTTGGCCATTGAGAAGTGGTGCTTATTATCCATTGGGTACACAGTGGGAAGTAAAATAGGAGCAATTTATTAGAGTCAGGATTGTTCACCACTGGAAGTATCACCTTTTACTTTTAAGTCAGGGATTGATTAAACGTGTCCTCCTAGTCTTTTATGGCATGCCATTTATGAGATACACTGAACAAAAGCATTTCAGAAGATAATTATATGAAGGACAATATGCAGAAAGTTCTACATTTATTAACAGATCATAGTGGTGAGTTGCAGAATACAAGCACATAACCTAGCAGCAAAGACCAGGCCCAGCAAGAACTGGGAATAACAACCATTTCACACAGGAGCATCATGTCCCAGGCTCTAGAGTGGTGTCAGATATTCCAGCAGTGTCTTACCAAACAGAGCCATAGAGCCAAATCAGGGTGCAACATAGGAGTGAGATTGTTATTTCTAGGCAGAGTACAGCCTGGCGGCAGGCAGAAGGACTCCATGTGCCAAGCAAAACCTGTTAGCCAACTGTCTCTGCTCTGAGTGTGAACATGTTGCTTTTCTTCTGCTTGGATTTTTTTTTTTTTTTAAATAAATGCTGTCCTTAACCTAGGGGAAAGCAGCCCATTTCTCAGTGATGCTAATAAAAGAACTCCTATTAAACACAAAATTTAATAAAAAAATAAAAGCAGTCACATAGGTAAAAACACAGCAAAAATTGGCTAAGGAAGAAGCCCGTTGTAGGAAATTTGGAGCAATCAGAGAACACAAACCAGGTTGCTTATCCTGCCAACGTAAAGATACAGAAGGAAAATGATGAAATAGTTCCCCTGGTTAACACCTGATTCACAGTTGTATCACTATAAAGCAATGATGAACAACTGAAATGGAGAGGTAGAGTCCTCACAAAAATAACACTGATGAGGAGGAAAAGATTAAAAAAAACTTGTGACTAGTTAACACAAGCTTATTCCATTCCTCAGTCAAGGGAGTAGGGAACAGAAAAGCACTCCAAGAGTTTGGAGAAACCATTCTCAGAATAACACAAGTGAGAAGTCCCTTTCTGCTCTAGATGAGAACCTCGTGAACCAAACATTGACTTTTTTTTTTACCAGCTCTTTTCAAAACCCGTGAGTTGATTATGTGCACAACCTAGTGCATCTTGGGTGTCAGCTGTAAAATAAATATATAGAGATGAATAAAATTCTTGTAACACTGGCTGCTGCTGAAGCACAAGCATCTCTTAAAAGATTAGCAGGGGCAAAATTTTGAAAGAGGTTGGACCTCACTGTCATTGCATCCATTGAACATTGGGAGTAGTCTATAAATACCAAAGCCAGTGCTCCAGTCATCTATGTAGTGCTTTAGTTGAATTAACTGAGTGACTACTTCAACCACAACCAAAACCCTATCTTTAAGGGGAAGGTTTAGTCATGTGTGTAACATTTCCACTAAGTCTTTCCTGTCTCCTAGCTTCCCACCATTTCCAGCAATACTACTCACAGAAGCAAACTCATCACTGTTCGGTGCATTACTCCAAGGGCAGGGGAGTCGGTCTGATAGTCCAGTGAGGACCCCTCTGCAGCAAGGCAGCCAGAGCAGCACAGTGAAAGACTGCTCTGGCACAGAAGGGACCTCCCAATTCATCAGTGTTGAGAGCTAGCCTGTTTGTTATCTCTCAGATTAAAGCAGCTCTGCAATGTGTGCTGCTTTTAGCAAAATGAACTGAATTCTAGTGCTTAATTCAAAGTAAACCAGTAAAAGCATACAGACAAACCCGCTCCCACATACAACTCCTGGGACAGCAGCCAGGGTTGACTTTCATGTCATCCTAGCAAGCAGAGGCTCTCAGGAATTCAGTTTAATTTATTGTAACACCTCTGCAGCAAATGCATTGCAGCAACCCCAGCATCAAGCAAAAGCAGCTACAGTAAACCACAATATCTCCATTCTAAGTGCACGGTCCACTACCAATACATCTAGAGAAGAAAATTCCCTGGTTCTGAAATTAATGTCTGCATGCAAATCTTGCTCTGGGCAGTACAGGTTAATGGTATTAGCCCACCCACCCACATGCCCTCTGACATGCTCACTACAATTTGGAAATCCCATAGGAAGCTCCTGGCCAGCTGTCCCTCCCACCTACTCTATTGCTTTCTTGAATTAATTTGGTCATTAATTTTTTTTTTAATTAATTGGTCATTTTCAAACCAGCTTCATGAACCAGTGAAGGCTTCAGAGTTATGAACTCCCTCAGAAGAGTTTCAATACAAGTAATAGGACAGAGGAGAGACCCCAAAATTAATGTCTTCTCCTGGGGAGGGTTTTCTGTTGGACATCAGAAAATTCAGCCCTTCCTCTTCCTGGCCTCGGTCATACAGATGGAAAACACAGAAATAGAGAGTCACAGCCACGCTGGAAAATGGTCTTCATACCTGTTGCTGCTCCTGGCACACTTCTTGAAAGTTAAAGCACCTTCTGCGAGAGTGATTTCAAAGGTGCAACTTCAGCCTGGGGTTTGGGTACGCACAGGAATGAGCACACACAAACTCACATGGACTGCTCATGACAAGCTACTTGGTCTGCGTGTCTTGAAGACAGGTGGGAAGGTGTCACTCCAGTACTGTTTCCAAGGGCTTTCTAGGCAAGAATTTATAGCTGGGTTTTTTTGAAAAGATCATCCCCCAAATAGAGCAGCTTTTGGAAGAGGCTGACAATTTGTATAGCAGCTACAGTGGAAAACTGCACAAAAGAGAGACAAAAGAGAATGGTGCACTGAGCTCAGAGCAGTTTTAATTGTACACGCTTAAAAACAGCAAGGCAACATCTTCCATCAGAAGCTCTTTGTGGCTGGCAGCTGGTGCCAGCTCTGCCATTGACATCTTAAGTGTTTGAGGGCAATTACTTCTGCTTTGCAAACCTCCCTTTTTCCTATCTGCAAGGTGGAAAACTGAAGCCAAAGCTGGCTGTTGACACAAATGGATGCAAGTTCCCTGTTATTAGCCCATCCGTCAAGGATGTGAGAGATCTAGCTTCACCTCCTTGTTGTAACATGGGCTTCTTGTAAGCGGGGTCATACAGGCCCCTGTTCGTACTACCTCCCCTGGCACCAAAGAAGTTCTTGGATTTCTACTGTGTAGTCTAAAAATCAAAAGAATGACGAATTGGAAGCTACTGTAGAGCTTAATTTAGTTATTATGCCTGTCTCATTTCACTGACTGGTAGCTAGAAATTTTTCCTAGCTAATCCCTCTGCCATATTGCAAGGTGCTGATGACTTGAATACATTAATGACTGAAACAAGCAGAAGTACAGAGAGAGAAATGACTGTGAGAAACATAAAAATCATTAAGATCACAAAGCATTTGTTAGTGTTCCATATGTAATTTATTGTAACAGCCCTTAGTTTACAACTAATGCTTTCTTTATAAAGGGTTAATTAATATGATTATGTTTGAAACGAAGATAGGGAAAATTATGGCACAGACAGGAGGCCAGCAGTAGGTTAGGGAACAGAAGCCAGATTTTTCGCTGGTATCTTTGCTGTGGGCTTTAACCACTAGAAAACCGTACCTGAGCTGTGGACAGCACAAGCCTATTATGAACACGAACACTGTGTGTTACAGCTGGCTGCACACACCTCTGGAGGAGGTCCTATTGATCTACTCGAGAGGACACTAACATTTTAATAACAATTTAATTTAAACAAATTGTTTATGAACTATTTACAAATAGAAACTTAAAGTGTGACTGGAAATAATTGAAAGAAAATTTTTATTCTGTCCAATTTTAGAGCAGAGACAAATCTGTAGTAAGTGCTAACAGCTAGAAAATATAAAGATAAAAATCCAAAGATGATTCTCTCTCCTATGAAAGCTGGGAGGAATTTATGGTATTTTATTTTCACAGAACTTTATTGGTTTAATATTTGTTAAATTGCTTAAGAATTTTATGTAAAATAGATCAAACAAAAAATCCAGCAGATGATTTCTACAGCCTTCTAGAAGCAGCATAGGTTGTACTCACAAAATACTGTCTATTGATCACAGATGAACAAAATTAACCTCCAGGAACAGCTTTTTTTCCAGACTATTTGGGGTGTTTCTCCTAAGCACAACAGAAATGGTTATGCATTTCAGAGAGCAAAACGAGTTAATCCGTGTTAGTAAAAATATTCAAAGTTCCCCAGAAAATCAAACCAATTAAACCCACCAGACCATGCATAAAATCAGCTCTGTGGTTTTGCTGCATGTGCAGTAAATGGCAAAACAGAGGGTTAGGAAGCCAGGTTTTTTTCAACTGAAGGGTGTTTTACCCAGGTCTGCTTTACCTGATGTTGTGGAGGATTCAGCAAGCAGAATCTCAGCTGCATAGACAACCCTGAACTGAAGGATGCCGAAACCTTCAACTAATGGTGGAATTTTTAGCCACTCTAAAGTGACGGAGAAAGTTCACCATAGCAGTGTCTGAGGACCACTTCCACTGGACCTTACAGCAGGCTCCAGAGCAAAGACCTTCATTTCTATAGCATAAGCTGCTTGATTCTGTAGGTCAAGCAGCAGCACCACAGCCCACTGCAGCATCAGGCAAATCAGAAGGGGTTGTTTATTGCCTGAATTAAAACTCTTTTGCTGGGGAGGAGACGTGTAGAAATTTAAACAGCACCTCTTAACATTTATTAACTTCACTGTTGTAGCTTTGGCCCGTGGCCAGCAACAAAGGGCCACACAGTCACTCTATCACCCCTCCCCCCACTGGGGTGCGGAGGAGAACGGAAAGAAAATGGCAAAAACTCATGGGTCGGGATAAGGGCAGTTGAACAGAACAGCAATGGAAGCGAACAGTAACAACAACAATATTGAGAAGGAGAATACACAAAACAAACAGCAGAATGCACAGAGTAACTCTCACTGCCCAATGACCCACACGCTTCTGAGCTGCAATTTGCTTCCCCCCAGCCAGCTCCCCACTCCAGAACACAGCATGATGGCACATGGTATCGAATACTCCATTTTGTCTGGCCAGTTTGGGTCAGCTGGCCAGGCTGTGTCCCCTCCTGGCTTCTGGTGAAAATTAACCCTGTCCTGGCCAAACCCAGGACATGCACTCAGTCTCACGACCTATTTCTGTCATCCCAGACAGAACATACAGCCAGATGTAGCCTTCCCGTCAATCAGCGCCAAACAAGTGGGAAAAATATTAGTCCTCTGTAACCACAATTATTTTTTTATCATAGAGCTAGAGGAAATACCATGCTACAAATACACAGTATAGTTATTAAAATTCCCATCTTTATCATGGGTTTTTAGCACTGCTGTTAAGGAAAAATAAAATCCGTGTTGAAAAATTTATACTGGAAGAATTTAGCATTGGAGGAAAGTAACGATGTCAGCTCACAACAACAGAAAGCCTATTCAGAACGAAAGGATTTCTTGCATTGCACCCTCTCTTTACTCCAGAACTACCCGATTTAACACCTTCTGAAAGCAGCGGGGAATTTGCTGCTTTAAATTGCTTTCTATGTGTTCCTGTGGATCACTCCTACGCGTGCTCAGCTGAGCAAAGGTGAAACCTGTCCCGAGGGAAGGTAGGTCTAGCCTTGAAATCGGGCTATTATGCTGCAGAGTGAATGAATAGTCGCCTTTGGCAGCGGATTGAGTGAAGCTTCCCAAGAGCACTAGAGTCACTGTGTTGATATCAGGTCCACCAGTTAAAGAGGGGACAGTTTTGTTTTTAGAACATGAGTTGCTCTGGTGAAGCAGTTCATAGGCTTCTGTACGAATTTGCCTTGTTCTGGATATTCACCAGCCTAAAAATGTCCTCAGATGACAGAGTGGGTTGGATCCTCATGTGATAAATCAGATCAACACAGTGACTCTCAAAAAGTTACAGCAGTATAGGATAAGGCCCTTGTAAAATGCCTGAGGCCACTTCAATCCTACAGAGACCAGAGTCCTGCTATGAGCACCCCAGCAGTGGCAGGTACGGGACTTCAGCCCTCCTACTTTAAAACCCATAGCTGCTGGCAGTCAAGTTCAGAAGGGAATCCCCTTGAGCAGTGGGACCGCAGCAACCCAGCCAAGCAGCTCAGCTACTATCAGGTGGACACCTGGGGAAAGCATCTCCCTCACACAGCACTGTGAAACGACGGTGTCCAGTGCTTGTCAGTAGTCACAAGGGGACTACTCTTCAAAGGACAGAGGGACAAGGTAGGGATGAAGAGTTTAATACATCTCAATAAATTTATTCCTTACCTGAGCAAGCTTTCAGAAATCAATTAGCACTCAGCAACAGCTCTAACTGTATAATTTAATCTCAGGGCTCCTTCACAGCTCATATGACAATAGAGCTCTGTCCTGCGTTTTTCTGGGGACCGCATATTATTCAGCACATTATTACAATAAGCAGGGGCACAGTAAAAATGGATGAAACAAAATGTATTCTGAGTGGGAAGAAAAATAATTTTTTCTTTTATACACTCCCTAAACAAAGCCTTAGAAATAAATTTATTTTCTACATGCCGCACTCCAAATACAGTTATATTTAAGATCCTCCATCCCACTGCTACCTTGTTTTGATCTATAGGTGCTCATATCAATGTTCAGGAGTCTGGTTTGCTAGCTTTCTTACATTTGGGTGGAATGAGGGAACCACTAAATGTGCCTTTGTTTAGTGAGGGTGAAAGAAACGGGAGTCCTGACTCGGAAACTAGACTGACTGTATATCCACACGTGGGAGGTTCTACAAATGAATATGTATGTATTGCCAAAAGAAAGAGGCAGCTTTGGGACAGACTGCTGACTCAAAGTCTTGCATACAGCCACTTTGGAGGAATATAATTATATCAGGAAAGTGCTTGGTCCCACCAACATTTTCTTCACCTAACCTACACAATCTTTCAGACCTCAGAAACTGACTAAACTCTGAGCAAATTGGGAACTACCAATCCAGGTATAGACCTACCCAAAAGAAGTAAGCATCTCATGAGACCTATAGGACTCAAAATGGACTAGCTAAATTCCCCCAACACCCGTATTGTTGTGGTGTGTTTAATAAAGTCTTACTAAATTTAAAAATGGAAAATTTTCTCCCGTCTTTTCAAAGAAAATGTTTAAATCGCTGATCTTAATGTCTCTGTCAAGAAACCAGATATTTCGTTTCTGACAAGCATCAGCCTAGTTTATTTTTAAAAAATTAGGGTAGAAGAGACAGTGAAACAATGCACAATAGATGGAAGCTACCCAGTAGGTCCCTGAGGCTGGGATTTTTTCAAAGATGCGCATGAAGAGATATTTAAATTCTACTGGAATTTGGCACTTCAAACTCGAGGCAAAATTTGCTTAGCAAGTCACATAGAATTTAACTACACAGGGACAGCCTATTGAGTTATGCCAAGCTGACAAGTGTCAGCATGGTTTCCTACAGCCAGCAGTATCTCAGCCCTCATATTAGCAAGAGCTGTGTTACATTCTGCTTCAGTCTGATAGAGAGCCTGCCATTTCAGAGCAGAAACATCCAGGCTCCATTCCTCCACTAGCACGAGTTTCCAAGTGAGCGACCTATACAGCAAGGAAAGATAGGAAACCGGGATAAGTGAGCGACCAACATTTATTACAGCCTTTTTAAAATGTTTTGCCCATTCCAGTTTGAAACCATATTAATCATATGAAAGACCAAACTCTGGGCAACGAAAATGAAACAGAATAGCCCAGAAAGCTTCTCTGGAATCTGGCTGAAAAACTTGCAAACTGCAGCCCAATATTACAAGAGAAAACAGAGTCCATATGAGTCTCTAGAAGAGAGAGAACCAATATGGCATTACAGCCAGTAAGTCAGCAAGCAGGCCAGACCTCAGCCCTCATGCTCTGATCAAGCAGAGGTCTCTGTCTCACAGCTGGCAGAACAGGAGAAACACAGCAGCACACAGCACAAATGTTTGATTATCCTTCTTAAAACGTTCAGTTCAAACTCCAGCCTTGCTCCATGCAGACACATTTCGGGGGCACATCCTCCCATTACCAGAAGCAAAAGAAACAGAGCTTTGAATGTAACCAAAAATAAACTGCCTGCTAGAGAGGAAGAGATCATTATATCTTTTGAAAGAAACCAGACATTAGGGGCTTTGTTTCACTTTGTTTAATGTCTGGTATTTGATATCGACACTTCAGAAAAGAAACTCCGCACAACTAAAGTTGGGCGGGGTGGGCTGTTTTATTTTTTTCTCTCTCTATATGATACTTTGTTTTCCTTGCAGCTAGTGGCATCATAACAGTCTCATCAATTACAGGAGACAAAGTATGTTGCTGTCATCATAAATACTTTGCAAAGACAGGAAGGGTAGGATACTTCGTAGCAGCTGTAAGTATTTGGTGAAAAAAGACCTGGGGATCTGTATACCAAAGACTGTCTTAAGCAGCATCTGTGTTTCATGAGCATTGTCCAACCCTTTAAACATCAAAAATCCCACACCGTTTTGTTAAAAAGAGAAACATGCCATGCACCACTAATTGAGCAAATCAATACACAGAGAAGGCCATGAAGGGAATGAAATGTTTTTGACACATACAAACAGTTGTTTTCAATGTGCAGAAGAGGAAAAACAACCCAGTTGCCCTTTATACTTTAATTAAGATAACCTCAGGAGCAGAAGCTGAAAGACCTTTCCTCTGCACCCTCCTCACTATTCTGCTCTTAACTCCCTGCTGTCTGACCATTAGTAGCAGCCAAAAGCCTGTGGACACAAAACCAGTCACTGCAGTCTCTCAGAAGGGATGCAGCCACCAGACAGGTTCCCACCAAGCTCCAGAGACAGCCTCAGAAATTCATGAAAAGGAGTGATGGATTGTTGCCATTACAGGGGCTTGTTATAAAGTGTATTTATAGGGTCCAATCACAAGAGGTATCTGAAGTCTTTCGTAATTTTTTCATTTACAAACTTCTACATTTTCTTTAAGATTTTAAAGCCTCCATTGTCTCCAGAAAAGCCTTCCAAGGAGATTCTTACAAGACTTTTGCAGCCAAAGGACTAACAAAGGCAGCAATTTAGGCAGAAATCTTTCTCCAGAACCTTTCTCTGGGCTGATGAACACCCATGAAATAGTGCAAGACAGCTTGCTTTGAAAACACTGTAAGGAGCTCCATGGCAGCACAGCTTTTGAAGCCACTGAGACTTACTCTTTCCCAGAGCTTTCCTTGCAATGCAAATCTCACTGGTGCAATGCAAAGATGAACAATCTCCTCTGGCTGCTGGAACTTTGGGCCTCTATTGGGTAGCTCTTGGTGCAGTGCTTTTCTGTCCTGTTTGTGCCTCTCTGGAGGACAGGCAGTGAAGGACCATTGCTGTGAACTGCTGTGTTAGCAAACAGCAGAGTGCATGCATGATGCCTTACGTGATCTGCATCTAGTTTCTTGGTGCCCAGTAGAACCATTTGCAGAGACTCATATTCCTTAAGAATGGCACTAGCTTAGACTAATATGTTGGAGCTCTCAGCCTGCTTTCCTCAAACAGCCTAATTTTTAAAGGCATCCCAGTGTGGACTGACAAGAAGCCATTTCACTCTTCCAAGGACTTTCATCCTTACCTGTGATCTCTTGTTTACTGCCAGCTCTCAGACCCCCCAGGCTGCGGTTGAAAGGAAAAGTAGTTTTAAGGAAAATTACAGCAACCATAGTTTGAGCTCAATTAAAGCTTGTCTGGCTGTCCCTATTGCTAGACAGATAAGGGAATAAGGAACAAAATAATAACATGGGATTTTCTTCCAGTCAGAACATGAGATTAAGAGAGCTGAAGCCTTTGAAGCAGCGTATGACCAAATCAACAACACACGCACTGGAAACCAAGGGAGCTAACTGTGGCACAAAGTTAGGGTGAGATAAGACCATGGTGAAAATT
>Ga0181612_131456_pt1 | contig 17778 bp, 11 predicted proteins | sample HoacroProtozoa21_FD_119630 | JGI IMG/M metagenome (GOLD analysis project Ga0181612, IMG submission 119630) | Hoatzin crop microbial communities from Cojedes, Venezuel. Combined Assembly of Gp0051906, Gp0051904, Gp0051908 | reverse complement strand
GCCCAGGAGAAGTTGCAGTCTGCAGTGCATTTTGCTCATGAATGGAGGAGGTGTTTTGAAACCCTGCTGACGCATTTTGCCTGCAAGCACTGAAATGGGTCTTGAACTTCATAAATGCTAATGCCAGTGGTCACAGGGCAAGGTACCTCGTAGGGGCATGGTTTAGTGGTGGACTTGGCAGTGTTAGGTTAACGGTTAGACCCAATGATCTTAAAGGTCTTTTCCAGCCTCACTGATTCTGTGATTCTACAGAAGCGTATACATATGGTGGAAAAGCTGTAGACATGTCTGGAATTAGATGAGCCAGGCTCCTGGGGTTAAGTGGTGAAGTCAGCTTTGGTTTGTGGCTGAGCTGTGCCCTTTTTGGTACCAACCGCTCTGACGGGAGGCTGGAGCTCGGTCATGCCGATGGATGGTGTGGTTGGAGGGGATGAGGCATGCCCATCGTACCGTAGTGGGGAGCTGCGTGCCGATACGGCTTTGCTGGGCCCCCCGCTACACCCCGAGGTACGGCTGCGAGGTCCCCTGGGTGCAGAAGCCCCGTGTGCTCTGCGTTGGCCCAGGTTGTGCCATGGGCTCCTTCTCTGTCCCCCGCCCAGGGTTACCACCATGACTGGAAATGCCAGAGACCCCAGGTGGTGTTTCTCCAGCTTGTCAGTGCTGGCTTTGGACTGGCTGTGTGGCTCACGGGGCCTCACCCCGCGCCAGTGCCTGTTTGATGAAATATGTTCAGTGGTGTCAAGTACTGCTGCGTTAGAACCCGGCCCAAATCCAAAACCAGATAATGGAAGTTCTTTAGCGATGATGGTCGACCTTGTGAATATGAAGCAGTGTCAAACACTGTAAAGTTGTGCTTGGGTTGACAGACAAAGATCAATATTCATTGTAAATGCAAGAGAGAGAAGGGACACTTTGCATAGTTCATAAATGAGAAGGATTCCTGGAGAAAATTAAGAAGATTTTACTAGAATTATTTTTATCCTTCCATACCTTTGTGGATGGAGTTTTAGCTGATTGCTTTGGGCTGTGCTGGCAGGGAGGGGTGAACAGTCTTTCTAAAAGAAAATTTGAGGACAACTTCAAGCTCCCACAAGCAGCAGTTGATTCGAGTCTTCACCTAGAGATTTATAATTAGGACCAAAGCACCACTACTAACTGGAGGAAAAGAAGCAAGAAGTCTGTAGTTAAAAAATGTTTAATTAACAGTTAAAAAGGATTATACAGAAGATATAATAGCAGAGACTTTGTTATTTGGCAGTATATTGGGCAGAAACAATGATAGCAGAAGGCCTGGCTGAACTCGTGCTTCTGTGCCAATAACTGGGACTATGAGCAAGATTTCCTGTCTGGAGAAAATGTATATGTGGGATTTATATAGGTCTCGTGTATGTGTCTGCATGGATGTTTATCAAGTCAGCTGCTTTGAGAAAACAGGGCCTATATTTTCAAAAATAAACAGATGACAACATTAACAGTCACGGATGTGAAGGCAAGAAGGAACCGCTGCGAACCACCGCTTTGAGTGTCTGCCTGAAGCCTTCTGGTCACTCTTCTGGAAACATGGTCAGAGGTAAAACTGGGCCGAGCTTTGTTCTGCCTCGGTCCTCTCCGTGTTTAGAGGGGCTGACCGGTCAGTCGAAGTCTGCCAAAATTGGGGTGAGGGTTTCATTAGCCTTGGATCAGGCCCCTCAGCACTGGGTGCTCCGGTTGCTTGACAATAGGTAATTAATGGTGCTTTATTTTTCACGTTTCCAAGGCAACACAAAACCCCAAGACATTGTTTTCCAGTACACGAGCAGCTTTTGGCTGCTGCTGAAGAGTTCCCCTCTGCCTCATACGAAGCTGCTGTAAAGGTACCAAAGCTGTATTTTCTGTCGTTGCAACCGACGTACATTCTATATCCACAAAAGTAACGACGATCAGACGCAGCTGATGAAATGATCTGTTCTCACTGCAGAAGAACTCGTTCCACCAGCTGAGAGCTGTGTTGTTCAAATAGGTAATTAGTGTTGTGACAAGCGTGACTCGAAATGCCTCCATTTGGTGGCAATGTTAGGAAGCGTGACAAAAATTAAATTATTTGTCTGCTTTACCCATGGCCCTCCTTGGATTGCTAATGAGAGAAATTCTTGTTAAGCAGATGTCCTTTTTTGATAGACTACTTTGCAGGTCCTCAGCTGGGAAAGTGATTTATTATTTGTATCATAAAGGGTATGAAGGAGAGGGCTTTCCCTTATTTTCTCTGCCTCGTTTCTTTTTATGTCTTTAGCTGATGTAACAGGTCATTGCCTGTGTTCCAGCACAAAACGGAAAGATCCCCTAAAATGAAGTCGCCGGGGAGAGCAATCCCCATGAACGCCTCTCCTGCCCGTCGATATTCCTTCTCAATTAACGGGCGCAGGGAGCGCGTTTAGGTGCTCAAATCTCAGGGGAGCGTTCGCAGCGCCTTCCCTGGAGGTGACCAGAAAAATCAATCTGCTCTTTCATTTCGGGCTGCAGAGCGATGAGTTCAGAGTGCCTAAAAATAAGTCTCTGGGCATGCTTTGCAGCACCTGCCTGGGTGTGCTGCAGCCCGGCAGCATGCTGGGGAGACCACCAAGACCCCCCGAGTCCCGGGGCAGGAGGATGCTGTGTTAAGCACTCAGGGGACAGCAGGGAGCTGCCCAGAGCAGAGCTGCCAGCTGCTTTTATTCAAACAAAGCATTTTTATGTTTGCATTTTTTTTTCATGGCCAGATGGTTTGAAGTCCCACCTTTGACCCAGGGGCGTGCAAACCCTCTCCCTGTGCTGCTGGAGGATTCCAGTCCTGCACCCTCAGCTGGCAACGACCGGGGGGATGTGACTCTGTGTCCCTCCCCTTGCGGCTGGGTCCCTCTGCGTTCCGAGGAGCGTGGGATTTGGGAGGCTGGAGGCTCAGCGGGCAGCAAGGAACTGCGCTCTCTCAAAAGTTGCTCTTTCCTGATGGACAATTCTGGGATGTCCCCTTGTCCTGGGAGTTGCTTTGACTTTAGAATATCATGGGCTGAATTAATGAACATCTTGAAGTTGCATCCTTTCTGTTGGCTCCTAACGGGATGCTTTTGATTCTTCCCTTTTCAGCATTTGCCAACGCCTTGATGTCCTCTCACCCAAAGGGAATTAATCGCCGAGATGGAATGAAGAGCACAGCACAGAAAGCGGGCATGGGCTCTATAGACCACATGGGACTAATTATGCTCTTAAAGGGTAAGAAAATAATCTTAGGTACATTGGGAAGAAAGCGTCTTAGTAATGCTACATAAGGTTACTGGCGTCTCTCCTATATTTGTGTATTTAAAAAGAGAAAAAAAAAAAAAGACTTTCAAAGAAACTTCTTGAGATACTTCCAAAAGATCAGCAAGGAGCTCAAGAAAAGAAATTTAATACCAAATGAATTTATCAAGTTTTCTTCACCCTTAGAGATGGGAAAAAAAAAAAGGAAAGATGCACATGAAGGTCTTGCAAAATTCTAATACTAAAACACTCTCTCGTGCACAAACTGAAAAGTCTCAAAACAGAGAGAGTTCAAAACCGAAGCAAATGATGCGCATGGTATGACCGGAGACAGGCTAGGGTTATTTTAGACTCCCAACTACCTGTAGTTGTGGGAAGTGTACTTACACACAAGCATACACATGTCCTCCAGAGTTGTGCCAGGGGAGGTTTAGATTGGCTGTGAAGAAAAAATTTCTTCACCGAAAGGCTTGTCAAGCACTGGAACGGGCTGCCCAGGGGAGTGGTGGAGTCACCATCCCTGGAGGTATTTAAAAGCTGTGTAGATGTGGTGCTTAGGGACATGGTTTGGTGGTGGACTTGGTAGTGTTAGGCTTATGGTTGGACTCAATGGTCTTCAAGGTCTTTTCCAACCTAAATGGTTCTGTGATTCTGTGGTATCTCCTAGAGATAGCCGTATTCCTCTGGCAAAGAGGAGATGCTCCCTGCTGCTCAGGCCGCGCACACCGTGCTGGCTGCAGACGTTGGACACAGAGCAGTTCCCTGCTGTGGGGAGGACCAATGGGGCTGTCCTGGAGGGATGTCCTCTGCCGAGTGAGCATCTGGCCCCATCGCCTCGTCCGGCAGCCAGCACTTTCTGATGGAGTGGTGGGGACCGGTCCCACCGACGCTAACGAGGTGTCCGCATCCCAGGCTGACCTCGGGAGAGACGTCCAAGCCGAAGGGGAGACGCTAACAGCACCTCTGAGAAACAGCTCCCATACACGCCGGGTGCAGGCAGCGCCCGCTGGCTGAGGCTGTTGAAAGAGGTGCTAAGCTTGGAAGAAGAGAAATGTCTGTCCCATTTTATAGGCTGTGCGTTGCGCTTCCCTCCCGGTGAGACCCCAGCCGTGCGCACGCCAGGGAGGCAGCCGTGAACTGTGAAGTCTTCGCAGAAAAGCTCCTTTCTAAGAGGCCAAGACCGACAGCCAGAGGTAGAGTGAAGTGCTGTGCCATCTCCCCCTGTCACGCTGCAGCTTGCTCTACGTATGCATGGGATTTAAAGAAAAGTGGTGCCTCTTTGTATCAAGGAGGCTTGATCAAACAACAATAATGTACATTCAGTTATAGCTCTGCTAAACGTATCGTTTTGTATTGCTTTTCGGGGGCTCAAAGTATTAGCATAAAACAATCGAGGAGGTTGTTTTTCCTAAGAGAGCAAGTGCCTGTTGACAAACTCATTTTATTTTGACAATATTCCATTGTTATTTATTTCAGACAGAAAGCTGTCAGATTAATGCGCTCCCCCATGCAGGACAGCTTGCTTTATTGCCGGTTATTAAGATATAACATATATAACCTGACAGGCACTGCCCACGTCTGCGTTCCGCCAGTGAGAGGCAAATTAAGTCGAAAATGGAGATCTCCAATATTTCTTACGGCTAACATGGTATTAGTTTTGAACTCATTTTGTATTCATAGAGGATTCTGCCTGTTTGCAACACAGCCGACAGAGTAAACTGTCCAAAGTAAAAGGGTTTTTTGTAATTCTTATACCAGCTACCTCTGAGAATTTCAGACTTCAGCAGCACAGGAAGAGTCATGAAGTCTTCTCTATGTATAAACAGTTGTCAGGAAAGAAGGAGAAAGCCCTACGTTATCCAGGTGGCACAAGAAACCCTTCAGAAATCTTGGGGGAACAGCGGTGCAGGGTGAGAAACTAAACCCACACCAAAAATAGCCCTCCCCCACCAAATCCCAAAGCACAGCACTCCTGTCCCCTCCGGTACCGGCTCCCAGCGACAGCCCTCACTGCTTCTGGAGGAGACTCGCGCAGTTACAGAACCACGGAATCACTAAGGTTGGAAAAGACCTCTAAGATCATCCAGTCCAACCGTCACCCCGACACCCCCATGCCTGCTAAAACTTGTCCTGAAGTGCCACGTCTACACGTTCTTTGAACCCTCCAGGGATGGGGACTCCACCGCTGCCCTGGGCAGCCTGGTCCAATGCCAAGGGAAGGTTTTTTCTTTTTATGTATCAAATTCTTTTTGCTTTGGTGCGGGTATCGAGCTGGTGGCAGGCGCCTCGCATCCCATCTCCTTTTCACAACGACAGTCTGAGTCATTGTCCAAAAGCCCGGTCTGTGCTGCAGTTTCCCCAGGAACCCCGTGGTGTGTGGCTCCGCGGGGATGCCGCAGCGGGTGCTCACCCCGGGGCAGCACCCACCTCCCACCCTACGACACCGGGCTCCTCCTCGGCCCGGCCTTTGGCTTTGCTCTTCGGTAGCCTTCAGCGCTACGGAACAGCTTGGAGGAATACAGCTGCGTTTCTGGACAGGGTATTGCAAAGAATATGCTTTACACAGTAGTGTTTTCCTGCAAACTGCGATTCCAGCCTGCTCCTACCTCTGCCTTACTGGATTGCAAATAATAGCAAATGTAAGTGGTAAAGTGCTGGCTGTTTTTTCGCAAGTGTAACTGGAATGGCAGAAATCCTTCCCCATCATACACAGTTCCAGTCATACAGGCGATGTTATTCACATTTCTTTATTGTGTTTTTTTTTCCTTTTTCTTCTTCCTCCCCAGGACTGAGCTGTTAAACTCTGTTAGTGACAGAAGCTGCTCTGGAGAAGCCCTGCAAGAGGTAGGCTGGCTCAGGGGCCTGTCACCTTACCTCTTACCAGCTCTTCACTTCTTCCTCCTATGCCTTCCCAAGAACAACTTACTTTTTTTTCCAACTCTCCCTGGAGAATCAAGCCAGATTTATTACTGCAAATAAACGTTAACTGAATTAACATGAGAGGAGGAATGGAGGTCAGTTTAAAGGAAGCCTAGTCTGACCACGGGGGGAATACAGAGCAAGGCTGGTGTCCACCTACAACCATCCGAAAGGGAAAACTCATTTTACTGCAGAAGAATTCCTTCAGGCTTGCCTCTTGTGTATACACCTGTCACCATGCTGGGATTACTGTTAACCCTTACTGCAGCCTCTGAATAAGCTCCCTACTAACATAGGTGGAAGCCATCCTTACCATCTTAAAATTCACCTGTGTTCCCGGTGAGAAGGTTTTAGTGCTAGAAATTCTCTGGCTTTATGGGAAGCTGAAGTACAGAAGGAGCAGGCAATATGCAGGGGGGAAGAGGCCATGCCATTTAATGCTAAATAGTGATACGCTAAATAAATTATACCAAGAACTAACTCTTCTTCAATAGGATTACATTATTTTTTTTTTCATTTCACAGCAGAGGAAACAGCCAAATTGGATAGATGGGGAACAAGGAAAGGGAGGGGGCTTTTTGTCCCTCGTGCTGCAAACCTGTGGGCAGAGGCAGAGCTGAGCAGCTCGAGCAGACCCTCGGGTCCCTGCCCCAAACATGTCTGGCTCCTCCGCGGAAAGGCCGGGATGGTGTTTACACCCTGACACCTCTCCTCCTGCCCAACTGCTGTGGAAGGCGGCCTGGGTATGGCCTGGGTATATGTGTTAGGATTGGAGTCTCTGGGGCAGCAAAGCTACTGCGAAGGGAACCACTCCTGTCCTGCCAAGAAGTGCCAGTTAGCAGAAATGCTGTGAAAAATGTAGCCAAGGATGTTTAGATGCAGTAAATCCCCGTGTGTGCAAATATGTAACATGGACAAGCAACGCTACTTTGAAGTACTCCAGTATCCCTCAATGTAATAAATATTTTATTAGAGTAATAGAAAAAAAATGCATACAGATAACCATAGGATACACACACAACTGGAAGTTTAAGGATAAATTTCAAACTTTTCAATATGAAACAAGGTACTCGGTACATATCTCATGGAGATATATAACTAGACATTAAATAATACAATGTAATCGCATGAAAATGGCAATACAGGAACATGGACTAGAATTCCGTGAAACAAGAAGAGAAAGATTCACCCTTTGTTGCATGAAATATAACTATATAGTTACAAGTAACACCTGTTTTCCATCTCCCCCCCCACATTTGCAAGTGTCTGAAAACATCACTGGTTAGCCACATTGAAAAGCAACTAGCCATTTACACCTATATATATGTACAGTATATACAGATCTTGCTTACTTCAACAGTTAGCACAGATTTTCATCGGGATGGGATACTAATATGGTTATTTTCTATTTGAATGCATACCAAGGTATTTTTTCTACACTGCTACCGTTAAGTTCATTAATCCTGGTTCTCTCCCTTTATATTTCTGTGTGCTGTAATAATACTAAGATTTAAAAAAGCAAAAATTGATCTCTTCAAAAGGGTATGCGTTGTGTCACATCAACACTTGCTCTACCGTGCACATGGGCCGCTCTCGTCTAAAAGGCTGATTCAACTAAACTCACAACTGCAGAAGTCGAATGTACCAGGTTTAATGTATCTTTGATATATTGCTAGAAAGCAAGCATAGCTTTCTCTAGAATAGCAAGCCTGAAGTGTCTTTGTGTAATTTTTTTTCTTATGAGCTATAGTATTGCCATAAACTTCCCAGAATCGTACGACAGTGATGGGGAGCGTTGGAGCGCCAGCCCAGGTGAAAGAGTTTTGTACTGGCTGAAGAGCAGCAGGAAGGAGAGCGAAGAACATAACACTGAGCTCAGGGTGAGTGTACAGGGCGGCGCAGCAGACAGAAAAGCAAGGTAATTTGGGGCTGCATATTTGGAAGCACCACATCACAAGGTAGGGAGGTGGTAGTAGTCCCTTTTTGTAAGGCCGTGGTGCAACTGCATTTCAGTAATGCTTACAACTGGGCACTTTTGTTAGCGAAACGCGCTGATAGGAGTTCAGAGAAGGGCAATACAAATGATCCCAAAGGTGGGAGAATTTGGTTATGAATAAAGAACCTGGCTAAGAAATATAAGGTGGGGATATAAGGAAATTAATTTCAAAATCTATTGATGGAGAGGAAGGTTAAGTGTTTGAAAAGGTCCATAAACGTACACTGCGATAAAACAGAGAGCCTTCTTTGAAACACGGCTGGGAAATCATTTTTTCAAAGTAGTAGTGGAAGCCCTGCCTCTCGGATACCCCGGTGTGGACTGTGTGCAACCAGCGTCCACACTGTGCCTTTTCCCTACCTCCCAGCTTTGAGTTCTTGCTAGATTTAGAACAACCTACATAAAGGGCAGTGAGAAAACTGATCCAAGCCCACTGGGTTATGGCACTGCCTCAGGAACGGCCGCCTGGGCGATGGGTTATCAGCCGGCTGAAACGCCACATCTCTCGTTTCGCCTTTCATACGTAGAGCGCTGGTATCGTGACAACACAGAACGTACTCAAACCCATTCGGTGGTGCTGCAAAAACGGGAGTTTGTCACCGAGCCGAGCTCTGCCTCGCAGCCCTGGTCACCGTGCCACCGCCCTCCCTCTCTCTTACGCTGTATCTGAAGTATGTAATATGTAAACTCCTTTGGTTCAAGTATTAAGGCATTTTAGATTCCTTCTTAAAGGATTTGCTAAACTTGTCGTGATATTTTTACTTCAACCTACAGTGAAATATAAAGAATTTAAAAACACGTCAGTATAGAAGAAAAACATGCATTAACCGCTGCAGTTTTTTTTAAAAAAGCACTTTTCTGTAGTAACTGATTCCTTTTTTTTCTTCCCCCCAGCAAATGAAAATGTATCATCACAACACTGAATTAAGAGTCAAGGAAAATACTGTTGGTAAGAAGCTGGATACACTGAAGATATTCAAGACTGATGGGCCAGAACCTCTTGCATCCATACCTGTGACAAATGAAAAAGGTCAGGATTAAAGGAAAGCATGAGTACCTGGCTCTGTCAAATTATTACTCTTCCTAGATACTAAGAAAAATTACTGTAAATTTTTATTTCTGACAAGCAATTAAAATTTACAAAAATACACTACATCTTTTTAAACTACACAAATGTGCTGCAAAATGCTGACACTGTACGATTGGTCTTTACTTTCAAGGTAATAATAAAAAAAAGGAGAAAAGTAGAAAGAATAATAATCTAACGTTTTTAACACTAGTTTGTATCGTAATTTACCAGCTCAATAGAATGAAGTTTGTCATGCGTAAGGGCATGAAGACTGTTAATTGCTTTCCTTTTTATTACCTTATTGCCATACAACATACGAGCATTAATTGTTTTTTTTCTCCCCATCAATAAGGACTCAATTCCTGCAGAGACAAGCTGTGGCAACTGCTGTGTGTCAACTGCAAATTCGGTAACGACTGACTACGGTAAGGCACGACGTGTCTCTCGATACCGTGGCTGGTAGAAAGGAGGTTCCGACGGTGGCAGGGGACCCTACGTAAGCACGTGCCAAAATGCGAGGGATTCAGCTTCAACCTACTGGCTAGTCTGGGGATCAGGATCCGATCGCTGCTCGTGCCGTCGCCGCCATCCGTTGTGGCTTTCACTTCGATGATGTAATCTTCGTGAAACTGGAGCAAAAGCTCAGCCGTTGTCTTGTCCGTGCTCAGCACGTTCATATCGGTCTGGCTGCTGGTCCTGTACAACACCTGCAACGCAAGCCAACAGCTCCACTGCGGCATTTCTGCCACCAGGACCTGCCCTGCGATTTTTATTTATGTTTCTTGGAAACATGGGTTCAGTCTCTAAAAAGATGTGATGAGAGAAAAGATCTGATTCTCGGTTAATATTATAGGGCAGAATTACATTTAAAGATTGAAGGTAACATCAATCAAGCTCTTTTATTCCAGCTTTAATCTAAAATGGCACAACGTATGATGACAGCAAATGAGTAACATATTCTGTTGAGTATCTTAATAATGTATTGTTCTATAAATTCTCGCACCATTTGGAATCTGTTATTATCTAGATCAACTGCTTGTGCCAATACGTAGTTTGGGAAGGAGAGAACATTACAGACTATGCTGGAAGATGTTCTGCAAGTGCAGAGTGATTATTCTGTCAGGAAACTTCAGTGCATTTGGTGTCCTACGTCTGACAGAATGGGAGCTACATCTGAACGCCACATTGCCCGCTCAACACGACCAGGCAAGATGAGAGGTATCTCCTGGTAGCGTCTGAAAAATAGATAGACCCTGTGCATTCACCCGGTGGAGTTCCACAAATTTGATGAGCAGGTAAGCTTGGGAGCTTCCCATTGCAAAACCCAGCAACCCCAGCTGCCCCAAAATAACGGCAGTAATGATGGAATGGAAAAGGAACACAAAGCCACTGGAATTACACACATGCTCCAACCTGGAGACTCGCTCCCTAACACTCAGCCCTGCTATAGAATGCTCTGGGAGGGACACGGCCGTACGGCTCACTGCCACAGCGACCGCACTACGGCTGCTGCGGCAGTTTCCATGTCATTTGTCGGCTCTTCTCTTCCTGGCAAACCAACTTTTGCTGACCGTACTGCCCTTGCCTTCTGGGATTAAAATGACCCACTGAGTGCTTTACTTCCGTATAATTAACCAGCTTTATCAAAATTCAGCTTATCCTTGGGTCCTTGGCAACGTTTGTTATCCACAGGGGAACCCAGAAATGTTGTGGGAGACAGACTGCGCAGTTCGCAACTCTCTGTGGTATGTTTTTAGGTCAGCTAGCGTCTGTGGAACTAGGTGGCTTATCTAACCTGTAAACATGTATTGCTTGCCAATACAACTCAGAACACTGCACAGTCAGATCTTCAGCATAAATCTTTTATGCGGGAATATGTCATGTGGGATCCAGCTGTACGCAGGTCATCAAGAGCATCCTCAGCTATTCTCTTAAACCCGCTTAAGATACATAACATACTTAAATACTGTTACGTTTGTGCGCTCATCACATTTAGAGTAGATGTACCAGTGTACTTTCCATCAAGACAATGAGCACGTCTCATAGGAGGTAAGAAGAAAAAGGTTTAAGAATATCAGTTTGATATATGCAGTACTAATAAATAGACCTGGCCAGCAATGGAAACTATACCCATCAGCTAAATCTTGGATTATCTGGTTTCCTGCAAAATGTTACATGTCTGTGTGTTATACGTTTGTAATGAGTGTTACACATGTAGTGTTACACATGTTATACCATCCAAGTGTTAGACATTTGGGTAAGTGGGATCCCAAGAGCTGGCAGCGATGCCTGCAGCTCTGGGCTTGCTTTGCCTGAGGAGAAGGCGTTTAGTGCACCAGGAATGGTGAAAGGACCATGGTTCACGGGACGTTGTTAGAATGAGTCAAAAGCTATAAAAAGGAGACACCACTGAAACGGTTCAGATGCAGTATAGTGCATCCTCTGAACTTACTGCCTTGCAAATGGACAAGAAAAAGCAAACTGTGGATTGCTTTCAGGTATTTTTCTCATCTGTTTTCAATTACCTTATACCCAATCACCTCGGACTCGTTCTCCATTGCTCTTACTTCCTCCCAGCTGAGGATTACTCTGGAGTCGGTGACATTCCACACCACGTTTCCCGGCGGCTGACTGGGTGCTTCAAACGCATAATAAAAGCATGACTTTAATTTAATTGGCATTAGTGATTTATTCTACAGTAGGAAATAATAGTTCAGGTAATTGACTGTCATTATATGTCGGATGCACAAGCAATTCCAATGCAGCCTCGCTGTTTGTACACTTTATGGTTCAGAGACTAAATTGGAAAAACAGAAGGAAAAATAGAACGGCACATGAATGTTATTTCTGAAGTTGCATTATCTGTTGATGGTCCTTCATTAAATACAGCCAAAAGCGTATGTCTTAGGACACGGGTGATCAATTAGAACAAACTCAAATTAATGATGGTAACAGGCAATTTCTAGTTTTAGTATACTACCAAAAATAAGCAAATACTTCACAACAGATTATTTTTTAGACAAATTTAGTCTTAGTGAATATTGAAATCTACACGCTACGCTGACTTAACACATTTATAATGTAAAAATATTTGACAGTTTGTTTTTTTTTTTGGTTCTTCTTTTAACTCAAGACGTGATTTTGAACTGCAGTCTGTGCCATCTCAGTATCTGCCAGTTGGAACAACAGCGTGTTTCAGCCAACAAAATCTATTGGGGTTTTTTGGTTCATTAACAATCTGAGACTGTTATTTTCAAAAGGAGTAGTATCCTTTTGCCTGCACACTTCAGTATATCTTGAAACTGCCAAGCTTTCAGGGAAGGCGAAGGTAAGTACAAACCTCTTAAGATGCCTCAAGTTGGTTTCCCAGAAAATGGGTCATGCAGTGACACAATCAATGATTAAAATCTTTTCTAAATGTGTTAAGGAAAACAATTTACTGTTGCTGTCACCTAGTGGAGGCAACTGCTGCTTAGGTGGACCGTGCTAAGCTTTGATGCTGAAGGTTCCAGTATTAAACACTGACAGTGGATTTAAACACTCCTATCCATCTGCTTATGGGGTTTTTTTATCTTTTTTTTTCCCCCTCTCCTCTTATTTTTAAACTCTCTCACACAGGTAGCTCCCTACCTTCTTTCCATGAGCAGTCTGATCAAAACCCACCTGATTATACTTCTTAAACAAAGCAGACACAAAAATGTAAGAGCGAGACTTAAAAGGATTATTCTAAAGTCAAACCACTGCTCACAGGTGTTTGGGTTTTTTTTGCAGTATTTGCCTGGTTCTATATACTGAATAGGATTTAACCTGATGCACTAAGAGCCGCTTTTTGTAAATGTAAGAGGAGATTGTTTTACTCCCGAGAATTAAGTATTACAGCACATGCAAATAGTTTTCACAGAGATATTAAAGCTGAATTTCAAAAGAAATGAGTCATTCTTTTAAATCCACAACAAAATACTAATATGACATCTGAAAAAATGAAGAGCAATTATATATAAAAACTGTAATCCTCTATCTACCGCTTGACTTGTGGGAGTGATTCAGAAGGCTCCAGTTCTCTTCAGATACCCAGGTCTGCAGGAACCTGCAGTGTTCAGAGCTGCAGATTCTCATTTGCAATAGGTCAGACCCTGAACCACCACGTCACCTAAGCACCCGTCCCGTGCTAAGCGTGCAAACGGCTACCTGGCTTTCTCTGAGCCCCCTGAGAGCTGGGGCAGCTAGTATTTCTCTGAATTAGAACCGATGGACAGAATATTTTGTTGTATTTTAAGACCTCCTAAATAAGGAGTAACTGTAACATCTTGCCTTATAAACTTGGGGAAGTCTTCCCCCAGTTACCTGCTATTTTATATAGCGGTATTTTATAAAACAAAACTATACTTGCTATTTTTTGCTAGGAATATGAATATTTATTCCAATATAAAATCAAAGATACTTTGATGGTCAAAGACAAACAATGAAGTTTCAATCTTGAAATATACTGCCAATTGAACTTCAGTATTTGTGCTTCTTGATATGGTTAACAGTTACTAGTAAGAATCTTGTAGGTCTTATGGTGAATGTAAATGCAATGTGCACAGAAATCCTTCACGGTGAAAAACAGATCAATCACAAATATTCAAGTTAAGGTAGAAACTAGGATTGATCAAAAAATCACACATTTGAATGAAAAATCAGTTTCTGCTGCAGCAGTACAGAGAATTATTTGTCTTAGTTAATTCAGCTACTAGTTAGCAAAATCCTTCAGACTGACACCACACAGTATGGCAATGTTTTTGCTCTCTCTTTTCACGAGCAAAATACACAGGCATAGTGCAACTAATTTTTTTAGTTATTCTAAACAGCAGAGACCTTGACTAAGGGCCTGATCCAGATCCTGTTCAAATCAGTGGGATCAGATGCTTGTCCAGTTCGTGGTCACTAAAAAAGGACTGAAAAAATCACCGAGCTGACTAGGCTGGCACAACCTCTAATGAGTAGCCAGCAGCCACATGGATGATTAATTAGCGAAGGCTATTCACCATGTGTCAGGGACGGGCTACAGGCCGCGAGTTCCTTCAGATCAGCCAATTTATGGTAGCTATACGTATAATATATCAAAACTCTAGCAAGTACAAGATAATCTGAGTTGGTTTAGTCCTCAGTGACAGAGTGTGACACTCATTTCTGCATATAATCATTTCTGATGAACTAGCTTATTTCATAATATTGATGATGCAACTACTTTTGGTAGAAGAATGTTAATGATTATTCCAGGGAGTCTGACCTTTCAGACAGACTTAATTGTACATTCTTGGGGGTCTGACAGAAATACTCCAAGATTGATGACCCTGAGTCCAAGCTGTATTACAATGCAAGAGCACACTAAAAATATTTCCATTTGTAGAAAAATTAGTGCTGCCTTTGACAATCTGTTCTCCAGCTTAACTTCTCCTTTTAATAGTAAAGTGGCCTCTTGTGTAATTTGTTCACGGGGAAACAATGGACCTGAAGGCTTGTTCTGCATGAATTCTATGAGGATCACTGCATTTCAAAAGCCATGCCCTAGAGAACTTACTGAAAAATTCAACAGGTCCCCATTTTTTTTCCTTGCAAACAACTGAATTTTTTCTTTTAAAATTCTTCCAGTGGCTAGAAGAAGAGTAAAGGTTCTATGGAGAAATTACGGATCTTACTTCAGCTCCACTGGCATAGCTGAGTTCTACTTACTCATCCTGCTAAAGCAGCAGAGGGTAGAGAACGGGACAGCTACGCTCCATTTAATTGTGTAACTAACTTCTCTAGTCTGGATGAAAATTTAGGTCATTTGTGCATATTGTGAGTCCCAGTAATGCGCCTATTTTTCATTTGCCTGCAAGTGCTAACACACCATTATGTCTCTCCCCACTTTACATTCACGATACTTACGTGTCTTTTTTGTGGTCGCATTTACTGTGGCACTAAAGGGACCGGCTCCGGCACTGTTATAAGCACGGACAGCTGTGTAGTATGCTAAGTTGCTCTTCAAACCTGTTATTCTTATTGATGTCTCATTCCCTGCAGCTTTTACTCTGTTTGAAGATTCTTCTTTTCCACCGTTATTCCAGTACCTAACCTAGTAGATATGGAATAAAACCATTTAAAATCTTGCATGGAATGGGCTGTTCACCCACCGCATCGCATTTGACTCCTTTAAGTGCATTTTGTTTCTCAGATGAAAAAGGTAGAAATACATTAAAGTTTCAAAAATATGTTTACTATGTAAAAAAAATTCGCATCCATCTGCCTTTCACGCTTGCCGCTCTTTTTAGTGTGACTGTAGGAAAAAGGGAACTGAAATATTAGATCTTGCTTGAATTAAAAAATGACAAGAGGAAAATCATTACTTCATCTAAAAAAGTAAACAAGTTACGCTCAGAAAACTGTATTTTACAAAATAGTTTCTTTGCAAGTAAATGTAATTCTGAAAAAATATGTCAGACAGACACATGATTATCAGCACAGGAAGCAAAACACGATTTCATTCTGTGGCCTTTGTTTTCAATGACACTTAGAAGAAAATAGCCTTCTTTGGGATGTACGTGGGGTAGGAAGAAAGCAAGATGCGTGGCAATCTTTTGTAAATTTATGCTGCTGTCCTGCAGCCCCCGTGACCCTTCTGCCTCATGAGCCTTCACAAAGGAGAGTATTTTAAATGAGCTTACCTCGTAGCCCAGTAATCTTCCACTACTCATCTTCCAGGGAATGGCTGTCCAGGAGACCTCGATGACCGAGGACGACAGGCTCGTCGCAGATACACCGGAGGGTGCTATGCTGGGCTCTGTATGCGGAAATCAATAAATGAGAGATCAGCAGCACTGGTGACTGTGGAAATAAATACATTGGTATTCAAAGTGATCTCATTTCTATTAACTGTTGCTATGTTCTCCGATGAAATATCTTGTGTTAAATTTCTGGAGGTAACTCAAGCAATCTGGAGATAACCACATACCTTCTTCAGCTGAAAAAACTGTGGTTACTGAACTGAATGGCCCTTCTCCTTTATTGTTATAGACACCAACTTTGACTTCATATGGTGAAAAGGGCAAGATGCTTTCATTCCTAAAGACATATCTTGGTGTGTCGGGAGAGGTGACCACAGTCTGTATCCACGTTGTGGTGCCGAAAGGGCGGAAAGCAACAACATAGCCAAATCCCTCTCCGTTCTGTAATTCTTCTGGGATGGGCTGTGAGAAAAGCAAGAGATGGCAGAAGTCTGTGATGTTACGTACAACACTGGGGATACTTTGCAGGGTGAAAGCAAAGTATCCCCAGTGTTGTACGTAACATCACAGACTAACATACTAACGTACATGATTGCAACTAGGTTCTGGTACTGAATTTGGGATCATTCCATCAACAAATTAACTCTGGTACAGCAGAGCAAAACATCTTCCTCTTGAACCTATTTTAAGATTTGCACTTTAAGAAGAGAACAACTTTCAGGTATATTCCTTGTTATCCAGTAAATATACTGCTTTAAGACACTATTCAATAAATTACATTTTTTTTCCAGTTTCTGGTCACAATTCATAGTTCATAAAAAAAATTAATAATTGCTTAGCCAATTACTACAGAATCCAACACTACCTTTGTACAGTGGCTTAAACCTTCGTCTGATGTGATTATGATTAAGTAACCACACAGAGTAGTATATGTTACTATTACTATGTTAATACTATGTTAACATTTTTTTACTCATTAAAAACAGCCCACTTAACATGAAGTAGCCCCTGACCGTACAGCTAGCACATGTGCCCAGAGTTAACAGTAAGAAAGCAAGAACTGCAAAGCTGCCCTGAGAAGCATTGTTCTTCGGCTCAACCTTTGAGCAACACCCCTTCCTCTTCCCCCGCCCTCCTGCACCCTTTCCAGCTGAACATTTGAGAACAGAAGCAACCTCAGACAAACGAACTAAATGTCCTCCTGATTGCCATCTGGCACAGTAACACAGGAAAGCGAAAGAGGGAAGGCAAACGTGCATAGCTCACAGTACAGAATGTTACCGAGCACATATACATCCTAGATGAGAAGCTGCTGCAGCCAGGGAAATTCATCTTTTAAGGAGAGTTTGAATGAAAACAATCATTCTCTGAAGAAAATTGCTTGCCAAGAAAACTTACATCCCATGTTATGACCAGTTCAGACCTGCTGCCTCCTCCCCCACTGACTTCAGAGGGGGGAATTTCGGGAACTGTGAAAAGGAAACGTACAGCTGTCTGCACAGTGTAGCGACAAGAGATGACATCATATACCGTTAACCTCCTGCTCCAAAGCTAACCTGCCTGTATTCATATTGCTTTTGCAAATCGAGGGCAAGGCTTTTCCGGGCAGGGTGGGCAGCGCTGGAAAGCCCCGGCCCCATCCTGCACTCACCCTGCTGCTTTCCATCGCTGGGGCAGGCGGATGCTTTTCTGAGCGGCTGAAGAACCTCCCTAGCTCGCAGACTGAACCCTGTATGCTAATACTTATGAGCTTCTAAAAATTTGAGGCGTGCTTCATTTTTTTTTTTTTTTTT
>Ga0181612_126037_pt1 | contig 17779 bp, 9 predicted proteins | sample HoacroProtozoa21_FD_119630 | JGI IMG/M metagenome (GOLD analysis project Ga0181612, IMG submission 119630) | Hoatzin crop microbial communities from Cojedes, Venezuel. Combined Assembly of Gp0051906, Gp0051904, Gp0051908 | reverse complement strand
GGACTATATGACCCACAGAGGTCCCTTCCAACCCCTACTATTCTGTGATTCTGTGATTCTGTGACATACATTCTTAAAATAAAAGTTCAGATACCAGAGATCGCTTAGCACTATCCCATCATTATAGGCTGACTCAAAAAACTAAACGCACACAGGAGAAAGATATTACGTTGTTAAAACCATGGCAGAAGAGCTTGTAATTTGACCAAAGGGCTGTACCTTATCAGATACTAGAGAAAGCAATGACAAGGAACTGATTTGTTTAAAAAAAGCAACCAGCTCAAAACTGAAGAGTCCAACAAGTTTGTGTCCAGATGCAGATATCTATATACAACGAAGATTTCTAAGCTCCTGTCAGTGAATTTAGCCAATCAAGATTTAGTGAATCCATTCCAAAGTCTGGAGAGCTATGCAGCTGACCTCCGCTTGTGTCTGCTTTAGACTGACCTGAACGCATCTTCAGACTCCTTTGGCTTTATTGACTAGATATTCATAGGCTGTAATAGTAGTGGTCTTCAGTGGCATTAGACAAATATATTTAGGCAACTGAACTGAGCCCTGAAACCTATCTTAAACTTTATTTGTTCTACTGATAGTAGAACTGCTAGCATTTCTGTGCTCCCTAAACATTTTTCTTCCTGGTTTTTTACTGTCGTCATTCTGCCATGATCAGATTACTGCAACAAGAACATCTGTCACTGCCGTCTTTGTAGGCTGCTGTCTCTACACGTTTCATATGTTTCTCTTTACCTGCCACATTTTCTTGCATGGTCATGTGCATATAATAACTACGGACACCCTTCAGCATGCACCACAAGAGATCACCATATCTTTAGAATACATGTGAATAAGATTACGTTGAACAAGGTTTTATTTTAACTGCATGGATTTTTCAGCAAAATATATGTGTGAAACTTCATAATCACTATGAAAGCGCAAATAGTATTTAATATATCTAGGATTTTGTTGCCTATCACACACTATCATTTCGCTGATTCTTTAATGTAGTCACATGCATCTGTTCAGATCAATAGTCTTATAAAAATATAGCTGAAGTTTTCTTTATACATATTTAAAGATTTTTAAAGACCAACTTTTATGACAAAGATGTAGAGAAAGTATTTTTTTCAACGTGTTTTTTTTTCTAATATGTTCATACACATAGTGAGAACACAATTTTAAACAACAAGCTGTGACAGAATGCAAAAACTATTTGAAAGAAAAATCCCTTATGATAAGCAAATATTTTAAATTCAAGTTCCCGACCTTCAGAATGAAGACTATAGGAGCCACCAAAGCACTTCCCTGTGCTCAAATGAAAAAAGCTTTGGAAGCTTGAAAACAAGGACCAATCTAGCAAAAGCAAATAATACAACAAAAAATGAACTTCCATAGTGACCAGGATCAACAAGGGCATTTATGCCATGTGACCAATGGTGATTTGATGCCTTGTGAGAAGTATTCAAGTGCCAAAATATAGAAGAGTTCTTCCGGTCAGAAGTGATTGATGTAGTGCATGTGAATAATCAACCACATCAATCAGCTTAACCCATTTGTTTAAAGAAGGAGGAAGATAAACCTGGAGTTCAGCCATAACTTTTAAATCCCAAGGGTGATGTTAGCTGGTACATGGACATCTTTGAGATTCTGCATTAGGCACAAAGCAGTAAAATGTCCCCAAAGATGCCTCTGAAATATGCAGAGCCACAGACTTGCAGAGATTAACAGTCAGAAAGATGGTGACTCTTGGGATGGAGAGAAGAATCTACGCCTGTGCACATACCACGATTTCAACCTACAGCATGACGGGACGGGGCAATTAAATGAGCCTGAAGCTTGCATTAGATGAAATTCTGTTGCCCACCTACAGTCTGGCAGGATTAATCCTTTTTCCCTGCCCACCCTCAACCCTTGCACAATTCACCTACCCAAATCCTGTTTGTTCAGGCTTCATTCCAAGATGAGAGGAAGTATTCCCAATAGGCAGACTGCAGACGTCAAGTATTTATAAACAGGGAGGAAGAAAAGAATCTGAAAGATCCTTCAGCCTACTCACATAACTATTAAATTCACTTGGAACGTAGTGTCACCCCCTGAATGCACTGAGAAAAGGAAGCATTCAATGAGGAAAATTTAATAAAAACAAACATATTCTGATAGGATTACAGCATCAAAAGTGCATATGTTCCACATGTTTTTATTTCTCTTTAAAATTAGAAAAAGTATCTTCGCTTGATGTATCCTGTAGGGCACTAAGCCAGAAAACACTATTATACTATTTCTTGCTTCATAAAGAATTTCATTTAAACTATGAACCTTGTGATAGGTAATTATATGCAGGAAGCAGAGCACATATGAATTTTATATTTATGGTCTACACTGAGGTCACAATTTAAATTCTAAAAACTGCCTTCAGAAATACCAGTTAGTGTGTCGTTTTTATTTTAATTGCATTTCCTCCCCTCTGGTACATCATGATCAACTGAAAATCAGAACACATGTTTTATGTAACATATTTAGAATCCAGCATAAACGATTACCATCCATATAAACATTAAAACCATTTGGAATGTTGCTAATGGAGAAGGGGGGAGGTCATGGGAGGTACTAGTAGATCCTTTCTCCCAGAAGAAGAAAACAGCATTAAAAAAAATCTGCATGCTCCTCATAACAACTGCTGCAAATGAACTTCTCTCCCTCATTCCACCGAACATCACCAATCACTGTATCTTTTTATTTCCAACTACGGACACCTTTTTTTAAAATATTTATCAAATTCTTTTTTTTCTTTCTCCTTCTTTCTTTAATTTTTTCCCCTTTTTTATGCCAGTGAAATAGAAATATGCCGGTTCCCTTCATTGCAGTAAGTAAAGACACCAGAACTGGTTGGGGCTCAGAAAGCACCTAGTTCCACATCTTGTCCAGCCAGGAATGTAGAACCATGGATCTGCCGGTCCCATAGACTGCAATTGTGGGGGTTTTTTTTGCCAAGGGTCTGTTTTTCAGAGTCTGATACAGAATGTAGTCTTGAGTGTAAGAGCTGAATCTGGACCCTAGTGCTGCCCTTGTCCTGGCTGGATACGTTGCCCATAAAGTTCGAAGTGCCCTTTGCCCACTGACTTTTGTATGTGGGCTGCGGCTGATCTCTGAAAGAGTGGCACTGATTATTCTTACTCAAGATGATTGGGTGGTTACAGTACCCTCGTGGAAAGGAGATGTGTTCTGTCCAACGCCATGACGTGCCTTGCCTAGAAACTCCATCTTCTGCTCTCTATGTCCTGGTTTTAACCAGCTGTTCTACAAAAAGTGGGTGGGTACGCTAAAGCACTCGTCTAGACTCCTGTACTCAAAGAGATACACAAAATCTATTAAAGGGAGGTTCAATCCATCGTAAAAAACAGATCAAACCCCAGGCAGGTGGGACAAATGACTGTGAGGCCTGCCTGTTCATGCTACTGAATGCACAGGACAAGACCCTAAGAGTTAGAAGACTGCAGCCAAGTGAATCCCATGCTAAATAGTTGAATAGCTAAATAAACATCTTTCAGATTATCTTCATTCATGTAACCAATGCATTTTAGCACTGGCTTGGAAGAACAAGTTCCTAAAAGGAGCAGTTTAGCTTCTTTGATTCTTTTAGACCTTGGTCTCTTCATTAGGAGTGATGACATGACTAGACGTTGGAATGACATTTTTATGTGACTTTTTCACTTAAAATGCAGTGAGCCGTCACTTTCTTGTGACAGTTCAGGTAGGCAATCAAACAAAGTATAGATGGTCAGATAGTTTCAAATTATTTTAATATTTTACAAGAAAAAATCTGTTTTCTGATTATTTCTTATCATCTATTCTAAAGGAAATATCTGGATGTTCAAAACCCAGTCACTGTGATTTGAACAGGATATATACCTTTGACCTTGAATTTTAAAATACACTATATAACACAACTCCCTGCCATCTAGTTCCTATCATACCTTCCTTATTTGTCATAGAAAATTTTTCAGTTGACTTAACATAGATACTTTCCTATGCTGGAGCTGAAAGAGCCAGTTCCTCAACTGGTACAAGTCAGATTAGTTGTATTAACACAAATTGAAGCTGACTGATTTATACCAGCTGACAAAAGAGTCCTGTATCTAATAAAAATCAGAAAAGCCTTTACATTTTACCTGACACTTACAGAGGTTTTAATCAAATTCTACATTTGCTTGTTTGATTTTTGACATAAGAGAAATTTTGTCTTAGTATTTATTGTGCCTCAGGATAAAAAAAAAAAAGTGGCAAAGTGTTACAATTTCTGAGTAAGATATCTATGTGATAATTAAAACCAAAAAAGAGCTGTGACCAATAGCCAAATCAAATTGTCAGTTGACATACATTTGAAAGCAGTGACATCTTATTATATAGAGGGCTTACATATTCACTCCTTTCTCAGTAAAAGACTTTTCATAACATGAAGATAACTACACATGGGATTAGAAATATTTACCCACATGAAAACAAATGCTAGCTCTTTTTAAAAATTAATAAACTATTTTGAGACATTATTATCTGAATTTCCTGATGCAATCATAAGAAACACTGAAAAATAAGATCCTGATTCTTTACACTTTCACTACATAATTAGTGATCTCCATAGACTTCTGTCGATGCTAACACTGTGATGAAAGTTGGAGATACAATTTTGAATACGAAGACATTACCTCTGACTAATGAAGACCCAGAGCCATAAATCACTAAGAAAGGATGAGGAAATATTTTGAGAAACTATAATAATATCAGTTTTGTTCTTGGATTCATCCCTATGCATTTTGTTATAGGCTATGTGTTGATGAGGACCGTGGGCTAGGTGGACCTTAATATGACCTGGTAGAGTTACGATTGTGCTCTTCTGTTTGCCTACAGACAACTGAACAACATGTAACTCACTGTAAACAAATTAAAACCTCAAAATACTACTGAAATAGGATTTTAAATTGATTGAAAATATTTAAAGTGATTTCTATAAAGTTCATAGTGTTTCGTTTTAAAATGTCTGATTTTTCAATGAATTTTTCAAAGAAATACAAAGAAATGAAAGACAGTGCATTTGGCAACAGTAACAAATTTTAGCTTTTTTTTTAGATTTTCCAACGAGATAGAAAAATAACAAATTTTCACACTTAATTTTAAAGGCTTTTAATATCCTGGAGAACTAGCTATTTTCAAGGGTGAAAGAAGCACTTACAGATCAGTCTAAGCAGAATCAGAAATGTCCCTTTTCCCACACGATCCTGGCATTTGCACAACAGCTGGCAGTACTGGCACTTTCAATCTGTAGAGTGACTAGATCTTTGGGAGTCCTGAGAGTCTCATAAATCTTCTTACACAATAGGAAAACATTAGTCTTGTGTCCTTGCTCTCTACCCAGCATAATACTAGGGATATATCAAAGTATGATGTCTAAACTCCAGAAACCGCACTCCGTAATTTGTGCAAATGTACAAAGGCAAACAATAGAAAAGACAGAATCCCGTGAGGCAGGGTAAAGACTATTATAAGGAACAGTATCTAATTCATATATACTACAATTTCTTTTATAGCCAAACTGTAAATAACTTTTCATTGTAATATGTCATGAGGCACAAGAACATATGCTGTGCTAAATTCCAAACATATGACCTCTGCTGCATTCCTTTCATCTACTCATTATATAATTCTGTCAGCAAGAACAATCAAGTTTGATGTGTGTAAATGTTCACAGGATTGAGCTGAGATACTCTTAAAGTTCATTCCCTTAATATTGGTTCCATTATTTTGCATGGAAAAGTAGTTAATCTCATAGAATGGTAAATATCAGGATCTCTCTCTTTTTTTTTTTTTTGGTAAAATCACTATAATAGTTCAATTACTTAATTTTTTACCATTATTTTCTCCAGAAAGAAATGATCAGCAATACTGAAGTTTCTTAGTTAATTTCCATAGTAACTCAGGATACGCATTTGTTGGCTGATCCAACAGAAATGGAATGTCAATTCATGCAGCTTTACAGCAGTCAACGGAAGCTGGTCAATACATATCTGAAGAAGAGCTGGTTTTCAATATCAAATCTTTCCACAGCTCCCTTCTTACACACCAGTAACAAATATAACTAGATCTAACGAATTCAAGATGAGCGTGAAAATACAACTTTTAAAGATAACTCAAATTCCACAGTAATCAGACCATCGTGTTACAGAACTCAACACGTTTTACATGAAAATTACTGTCCTGCTGTATTTTCTAACACTTCTGAAGTGTGAGAGAGAACTTTTTAACCTAAACAACTAACAGTTAGCTAAAGCATCTCTAATGGTAAAGGTTTACCTGACCGAATAAAACCAGTGTAGATGTCTACGCCTCAGTTACTTCAGGCTCCTGTTATAGTCAACAGAAAGAAGCAGACACATTATCCTTTGCCAAACAGTGTCCAAAACAGGCCAGACAAACAGTGACCTCAGAGTGCCAATTCCTCTCCATTTCACTATGTAGCATAAGAAAGCATAGCCCTGAGAGTTTCACTGTTCTTACCACATTCCCTAGAGCTGAATTTTTATCCGTATTTTGATGTGTTTATCTGAATAAAATGGAAAAGTAAGCTGATCTTCCTTTTTGGACATTATCATTCTTTCAAAATCTTTAATGACTATTACAAAATGAGTGTTCCTTTATCGTCTGATGATCTTTTTCTTTTCAAATAAACCATCCTGAACAATATCTTGCCTTCAACTTCTCTTTTTCTTTTGGAATAGTAACCATTTTTTCTGAAGAAAAGGAGAGATAATGACCCATAATTTTGATATAGTTTGTAATAATTCATCTAAATTTATCTGATATAGTTTGTGTCTTAGGAGAGCTGAAACTAAAGACAAAGACTCTGATATGGATGTAATATATGCACATGTTTATTTCTCTGAAGTCAAGACATTTGCAGTGGCAGAAAAAAGAACAGAATCATGCCCCAGATGCCAGTGCTCTGGTCTCCAATATTTTCTGACACCTTCTGTACACCTAATTACATCTACTCTTAAATTTTTGTCTAGGAGATATATAGATGAGTCATTTTCAAAGCCAATATTAGAGGTACTGCTTTATACAAACTGCAATGGATCTAACACAAAGAACAACTCTTGCTAGGCAGGAGCAGGAACTTAGCCATAGGTCTCCTTAGGAATCAAGTGGAATATTCAAAGAGTAGCTGCTCTGGTGTGTTTAATTTCTCATTTTCCATAGAAATATTTTGAAAAGTTTTGGAATGGAAATGGGAAATTTCTTACAATTTTTATTGAAGGGGAAAACCATTTCCTCTTTGGTTTCACAAATAGCTACACTTACTTTTTAAACTTCGTATTTATAATTGATATAAGTGAGTATGATAAGATAAAATGAATACTTAATGAATCACTGACCAGCATCAGCTTTGAAAGAAGAAATTATTTTGTTAAAACAGAAAGCAAATGACTAATTAGTGAGATTTGTTTCCAGTTCTGAGATTCATGCAAGTGAATCTGAAATATCAAAAAAACTGAGGATAAAGGTGTTTATGTTTATATAACCAGCATTAGCAGAAGGATCTAAGTATTGGTAATTTGCTGCAGCATGTTCATATCCCAAACTGATAGAAATCCCTTCTAGAATAAAACAAATCAAATATTTACAGTAGATACACAGGAAAGGAGAAAAATATCTGCAGCTCTCATAAAAATTCAACACAGAAAGGCAAAGAGGTCCATTTTTTATGTATGGGAGAAACCTTCATCGAGAAATGAAGCTCCAAGCAACATTTGATTTTCGTGTGTTGATGGGTTGAAATAGTGGAGAAATACAGTTGAAAAATCTACAGCAGAAGCTATTTTAGTGTTGCACTTGTTTTATAACTGGCTGCAAGCAGGTTTGCATTCAAGGATGGATGGTCCATCCATGTAAGTTTTACATCCAAGCAAATTTGGTTTTTCCGCTTCTAAAACGTTACTTTCTCATTCACAGCTACTGCCTCTCCAGGTTGCAGTAATTAATCCTCTTTCACATCAAATAAACCATTGTTACACAAGTTTGTTCATTCTGAAGTTCATGCAGATACAGTCTCATCCCACCTGCACTATGTGGTTTGCAGCACATTGCACTGCTGTAACACGGATTAGCTGCTGTGTAATCTGGCTGAAATGTTTCTGCAGATGCAGAGACAATACTATATCTCCCATTTTATACCAGAAAGTGATTAGTGCCTAATAAGCCCAGAATCAGCTACTCTTAGCAATTTGATGTTCCCAGGTTTCCTGTAGAAATCTCATCTTTTGCTTCTTACTTGGAAAGCTGCATACACTCTTCAGACAAGTAGCAAAATGAAGGAAAAAGGGGCTTCTACAGACATGGAAGTCCTTCAGTGGATCTGGGCAGAATAGAACTCTCAGTAACCCCCCACTACCTGCCTGTCATGTCCTTCTGGCAGGGAGGACACGGAAGATGGTACAGTGCCTGTCACTGCAGTTTTCCAAAGAGAGGATCAGCAGCAAATCACCCAGGCAAGCCATAGACAAATGAAGACTTTCCTGGACTGCCAAGAAGTCTCAAGTCAGGTTTGGAAAGAGCTCCTGCATGCAGCGTGCTCCTGAGCGTCAGCAGCAGAGGAGCTGCCTCGTGCAGCATGTCCTCTTCCATACACCACAATTAATGGTATGGTGTAACAGCATGCACAGGTCTGACCCATTTTTCCCAGGTACTAGTCATCTGCCACCACTTTGGGCAGAAGCAGGAACCTCTCTCTGCTTTCTGGCCCCACTACGGCGCTCTTGCTCTGGGTACCTCCCGCACCGTGGGTTGCACCTGACATGCGTATTGAGACGCATGCCCAGTCACCTATGTGCAATGCTTCTGCACCTCCTATTCAGGGTGCAGGGGTACTTACCGGCCTACTTCCTCCCTGTTTTGGCCCTGGTCCTGGCCCCTTGGAGTCCTCTCACTCAAGATATCAGAACCACGGAGCTGAAATTCAAGCACTTTACACAGCAGGCACATTTATTCTAGTGGTAGGTGCAGAGAAAGAAACGAAGGGAAAGGTATTTCTAGTCATATAGTTGTAGAAATGTAGTGAATTGCAGCTAGAAGTAAATATCGCAAGGTAATTAACTAAAATTAGTCTGCAGAAGTCTTCCAAAATGCCTAGAGGCTGCAAAATATTTTTAATAATTTCATCAGGATTCTTAACGTTTTGTGATCAAACCAATTATCATAATTTTTTATTGGTTTTCAGTGGTCCTTGAAAAGATTTAAACACATCCTGTATAGCACATGTCATAAACTGGGCACCAGCCTAAATTTCTTTCACCCAAACATATCTCACCTACACTAGAGAAACCTCTTTAACATTTCCCATGCACAGCTCAATCAGAATTTGCAAGTACTGAACATCTCAGGAGAATGACAGATCTTATCAAATGTTCCGACTAAAAAGGTTTAGCAAAGTCTGGATAAACAAGCTGTGTTTTACTTGCCTTATTAAACTATATTTTCGAAGTTCAGCCATCGCTAATCATAGTCTGATATCTTGTCAGAGATCATTGCGAAGAATTCCCCACTGTAAATAGAAGCTTTATGAACACAACTAGTTATAATACTTTGGATTTAAATGGATATATTTTTGGCAAGGGGGTTCTGTCAGCATTTATCAGGGAGATGGCCGTACATGTTATGTTGTTTTGGTTCCACAGCTAATTTGGACAGCAAAATGAGATTTCCTTGTAATGAGTACAAAGCCACCTGCTTTGTCTCTTTGGAGGGATTTAAAATATTTAGCATATGAGGTATAAGTATATCAGAAGAGTTCTCATAATTATCAGCAGGAAAGATGTCTAGGCATAGAGATCTCCTGAGTAAAAGAATCAGTATTTAATAGCTCCCTTAATCTCACTTAATGTTAATGGACAATTGGAGGAAACTACTCATCTGCAAATTACTTTAGCAAATTAAACGCGGCCAAACATCTTTGCTTAAGTGATTCTGAAAGCAAGTCATCCATCTTACACAAAATTTTAGAGAAGTATCCGTAGTCTGAAGACTGAGTCAGTTTAGCAAATGAAAGTCACTTATGAGCTCATATCAACATATTGCATGCTCAGTCCATGCCTAGCCAGAGCTCAGTAAGCAGTCTCTTCGCCAACAAACTCTGCTCACAAGCACTCCACCTCAAGAATTTATGAGAAGCAGAAGTTTTTCAACATTGTGCTAACTCCATACATGTTGTCTGATGTTTTTAAAATCATTTTCTCCTGATGAGACTTGCTCAAGTTCATTGCTGATGTTTTGCACAGTGTTATCATACCAAGAGCTAATCATTTTTATGTATGCTATGCCATCTTCTACTTCCATGAGGACATCACTGCATTTCACAAATATATTCAAACATCTTTTAATTATGAAATGTTCCTATTTAGCATAAAAACACATGTATTTAGCCACTCGGTATATCCTAAAGTTTTTCAGTAAGGTCAGTAAATATTACTCAGTACCATCTTACTAAGAAAGAAGCTGAAGTACAATGCAATTACCCGCTTTGCAAAGGGTACCTGTGAGCATTGTCCTGAATCCGTGATCTGTCTTTAAAAACTAACACATTGCACTTTTAACCACAGTGCACAACTTGAGAGGGCTTGCAATGATCAGGCAGCAGGTTCGAAAAGCTGTGAAGCCCATAGTTTGTCTTCACGGAAAACATGACACTGTCAGGGAAGGCATTGGCACAGATCACGAGGGAGTCCAAACTCATATGAATACAAACATAATACAGCTACCTGGAGGGTGTTGTTCGTTGATGGCTATCAGCAGCATGGAGATGGTGGGATCTCCGTTTCAGGAGGTCTCTGAACTGCTAATTGCCAGAAAAACTTGTATCAGGGAGATGTTACTGTACATATGGTCTGCTTGAAACTCTTCAATAAGCTTATGGCAGCTACTGTTGGAAAAATATTAGCCTGTCCGGAAAGTCCATCATAAATTTCCATTACAAAATGAAGCTGGTCAGCAGACCTGTTGCAGACAGTGAGGATGTAAGTTTGAAAACTGTGGACCTCATTTATTTCATGCTTGACTTATCTTCCTGCACATATTGTTCCTCTATTTAAGGTTTAAGTCTTGCATTTCGGTTGAATGCAAATTTCTGTAAGTAGAATCTGTGTATACTAATCAGTTGCTGTTTGTGGGTTAATTGAGCTGCTTATGTAACCCTTTATTTCATTACTTGTTTTAGCCCATGAACATCTGTGTGAAGTTTTGATCATTGACCTAAATCCACCTCATAAAGTAAATCAGAGAACACCTTGAACAGTTGGAGACTACATTCATGCCTAGCAAATTCCGATCACTTTTAGTTAAATTACACTCAGCATGAATTTTGACTGAAGTGTTTATTTACTTTGAAATGGATAAACAATTTTTAAGTGCCTACTATAAACTCCGATTAGGAATCTGATGATAAATTAATTCTTCATGTAGCTCTGTTGAAACCAGTGGGGATGAAGTTCATCTATTTTAATCCTGTTTGAGAGGGAGGATTTGGAACCGTATTATACATTGCTCTCTGAGTACTCGCCTTCTATAGTTTAGCACTGTAAATAGCATAAAAGAATATGCATATGTTGGTTATATGATGGAGAAAAAGGGGTACCTGATGTATGCATAGTACATCAAAAGAGACCTGCAGAATTCACAGAACTATACAAATTATTAGAAAGAAAAGGATTTAAATTATTTTTTATTTCTGATAGTGCAGAATAAGATCCAGGTTTAGACATGGATATACTCTTCACCATTTCTCTGACATGCTAAAAGAACTGTTAGTATCCCGAAAGTACAAGCTGATCAGTCACCACAGATGGGTATTAAAAGGCCAAGTTCAGCCCTAACATAAAGCTAATTCCATTGTACAATAACAGAATTAGATATAATTTATGAAATTATCTCATTTAGATTATTGACTCCCAGCTTTGCAGGCAGACAGTACACTTAAAGGAAATGCTTGTCTTGCAAAAGCAAAAAATACACTCAACTTCTAAAATGATTTCCTAGCAGATATGTTGAGTACATGTAACTTCAAACACATTTTTAAAAATGTCATAATTGAGTGTATATACAATATTCTACTTTTTTAGCCAATTATTCTAATCTAAAAGTTCATGTGTTTGTAGGTTTCACTATTGTCATCCTGTTACAAAGAATCTAGAAAATAAACCTGAGCATGTAAACACTGGATTAAGCTTGAGCTTCTCATTTTTCCAGAATTCATCAGATAAATTCAAAATCAGATTAGTATCATATCTTTGAACATTTGGTTCATGTTCTTTACAGTTCTTACGTATTTATCAGCTTTTCATTGAAGAAGTCTCTGGTGTATTTTTAATCTCTTTTTAGTTCATAGTTTTTCAATTTTCAGTTGAGATGAACGATAGATGTTTAAACACAGTTTGCAGTTGAATTTAAAGAAGCAGTTTCTCTTACTCAGACTAAACTCATGTAAACATAAGCCATTGTTCTTCAAATTAGGAACAGAACTTCTTAAATAGAAAAAAGAACGAAATCTAGAGTATGTCTTGAAGAAAGAGAGGCAAACAAATTAAAATAATTGCTCCGATTTGTGCAAAACCGTCTCACATCAAGTTAGTTTTCACTTACCACTGACTAAACTTCTCCTTTTTCATATATCCTTTGCTATGAAATGAAGAATATCTGACATGCAGGACAAAGAAAAGTATACATCACACTGAGTAGCTTATGATGTAATCAGGAAAATATTACTTAATGTAGAATCAGGCCATGGCTGAGTAAATCATAATCTTATCATATCCAAATACAGAATAACCTCCTTTTTTGATGGTAAATATTTCAATGTGGGAAGTGAAATGAGGAAGGGTAAGTTGTTAGAACCAGACAAGTATTGCAGGGGAACTTCCATTTGGCTTCACCCTCACATGACCACAATCTTTCACAGCAGTGCAAAGCCAACAAAAATAATTAATTTAGTCTGTAAACCTTGAGTAAAGTTTTTGGTGAATCAAGTCCAAACGTCTTTTTGCATGGTAAGAAGACTCATGATAGAGCTTGTTCTCTCAACAACTACTGTCAAGCTTAAAAGTATATCTAGGGTGAAGCACTGCTTTTCACAGACTGTAAGTGTCCAAATTCACTAATGCATTTCCAAGACTCATTTCCTATTATTACCTTCCCCTATTTTTCTGCTCTGAAACTTAGGGAAAAAAATTATATGGATTATGTTTTTAAAAAAATTCCTGAACTCTGAATGCTGTACTTCACCTGTGGCCTTGTCACTGTTTTAAGACCAGAAAACACAAGCAAGATTCATGGTTCAGTTGCTGCTTCCTCGTTTCTCCGCAGGGGAATGTTGATCAAGTTTCCTGCCAGAATTTCTTTCCCCAATCCACTCTGTTGTATTGACCACTGTGGTGGCAGTAAACTCAGGCTTACCCACCTGCACAGCAATGGAAATCCTGGCTAGACTTAACTTTATTTCCGTTTTGACATTGTAGTCTGAATTATGTGTATGCTGTGCAATGAGAAAAGCATCTTCTACCTGTGAAATCTCTTCTGGAGATCTGATGGCCCCAGTCTTGTGTAGCACACCAAAGGAGGGAAACATGGTGTGTCCAGAGGTTTTGGCATAAGTCTTGACTAAGTATGCACATACATTTGTATCTTCCCCAGGTTAGCAGACCATAGCACATCTGACCAACATGCCAACTGTTTTCCCTTGCTGGCTGAAAATTGTAACAGCGTGTGAGGCATACCAAATACCCTTAAAAAACGCAAAGTGATGTAGCAGGCTCCACCTCGCCCGTGTGCTGGAAACAGTGAGAGTCCTCCATGAGGAAATGTCACTACCGCTTGTGTTAGAGACCCGATGACGGCAACAGACCAAAATCTTCCGTGCATCACGCATGGACAACTGCCATTTGTATCATCTTGAGTTGTAGCTCACATACAAGTTTCATGGAGCTCATGTCTGAGCCTTCACCAGTTAACAAGAACCAATTATTCAGACAAAAGCTCTGTTCAGAAAAGTAGCTAAATATTATGCCAAGCTAATTCTCCCTTCGTGGAGAGCAGAGAAGCAGGTAACTGTGTAATAGGTCAAAACTGAAATTGCTATTCAGCCTAAAATAGTTTATAAACAGATAAATATTGCAGAAAATTGTAATTCTAAATGCTGACGTGAATGGGATTTTGGCAAATCCATGTGATATCTCTGCTCTACTGTCATGCTTGGTCTGACAGCTGCCATCGCCTGACAGTCATTTCAGTAAACATGATTATTATTATTGTTCCTACAGGTAACTATGTTTTACACCTACAGTGTATACATTTCTTTTTCTATTTATAACAATAAAAGCATGTACCTCTTGAAGAAATGCTACCTATATTTACAAAGAGGGGTGGGGAAGCCAGGTTAAAACACCAATATCTTGCTGACTAATAAAAAGATAAAAGAAACAAAACGGTGCTTATGACAGTGTGTTTTTCTATGAAAGTTACTGACAATTTATACAGATAAATGAAGAAACCCATCACACACGTACAGCTCTTCGTTGCAAGAAATACAGCAGATGCTTAAAGGTTTTAGACAGTTAGGACAGAATAAACTGCAACTAAATTTAACACCAAAAATATACCTAAATTGTTCTTCTTGATGCACAGTCCTGGTGTCCAAGCTTTCTAGAGCTGCAGCAGAGGCAGATACCTCTGATAGGCAGGTGCCTATCCTATCAGCCTAAATTAGATAGACTGGATTTCATCCTTAAGTTTTTCATCATATTATCGCATCTGCACTTCTCTGAGCTTGGAAGCAACCTAGGACGTGTTTGGGGAATTGTTTGGGAGTTATAAAGCCAAGGACTACTTTAGTATTATATTTAGAAAACACTAAGATCAAGCAAAGGGAAAAATTCCCTTCAGTCTCAACATCCTGCTCATCTTGCAATTACAAATAGGAGAATCAGTGTTCCTGTAATTGGTGCACCAGTGTTTTTGTGATAGGTGTTTGTTTTCAACCCAAAATTTTGCAGTCTTTCACTGGAAAACGGGCAGCATTAATACAGGCCACAGACCACAAGAGGAATTAATTTCCAAAGAGAAGGCTGCGCCATAGGGCGGTCTCAGCATCAGAGCCAGCCACCTTTCCCCAGGTGTGCCAGGAGTCACTCACAGGAATAAGGAGTACAGCCACCACCGGCATCCTCCTGAAAGATCAGGTCCTCAGGAAGCTGACCCAAATGCTACCAAAAATAATACAATGGCTGAAGGACATGTGCTGTCATGCACAGCTAAAGAATAAGAGGAATTTTTTTGTTGTTTAATTTTATTCTTCAGGACTGGAAAGAGCAATTGCAAGTCACGCTCGTGCTGCCTAGGGAAGGGACAATATCCGAACCCATCCAAATGACAGCAACCATGTCCCAGCACACTGTGCCAAGCAGCACACTTGTTCTTGACTCCAGGAAATCCCATGTCAGTGGATGAGAAATGTAAAAGTCATGCATAAGCTCTATTAGGAGCTGAATCCTCAGCTGATTAAAAGAAAGGAGTCAATTCACTGAAGTCAGTGCAGCTGCAATAATTTATATTAGCTCAGAACTCAGCCCTAACCTTCTTTAATGCATGTGGTTTTATTTCTTAATAATTTATTAAGCATGGTTTAAACGACAAATCATTGATGCTGATTCCTGTCAGAGAGAAAGCTTTCATGCTAACTGCATTGTGTCTGACAAGGCAACACATACGGTGGTCCGGCTTGTATTGTACACAAAGAACGGGATTCAATTGCTTAAACATTGGCATCTGTTGCCACTTGAGACATCTCAGGCGACCCCACCTGGTCTCCAGCTGCCTGTCTAGGAGGACACAGGTCTCTTGTAAGTCCTGTGACATACCTGTCAGCCCCATGCAGATGTCTTGGCTGTCCTGGGGCATATCAAATAGCACTAGATGCATATGTTCGAGCTACTGAATCCCTCCCAAGGCCTGCAAAAGATTATTAAAATAACGTGTGTTGCACATCTCCTCTTGATTCGTTGTCTGCTTCTTTTACTGTTTTAAAGAACCTTTGCTACCAGACTTGAATTTAGTAGCATTTTTAGTAAGATAAATTTCTGAAGCAAAGGGGTATTTTTTTTGCGATGCTTTACCTGTGCTGAGGGCTAAGCAATATATTAAATATTATGCAGTTCAGTAGGTCAAAAATAAAATAAACAGGTAGCTCAGCTATCTAACCCCATAGCAGACCATCATCTGTAAAACTTGCTAAAATGACAGATTTTTTTTACAAGTTTACTAGAAGTGGGATTAATTCCCTGTAACTTTGGAAAAAGGATTCAGCACCAGACTGCAGATATCTAAGAACAAAATGTAGATAGGTGTCCACATCTGAGACAGGTGTGAAAGCTCTTGCAGTGGTGGATGGAATCTACAGCTCAATTTATAGATAGCATGAAGTACCATATCCCACCTCCTGTGGATGAAGATCTTCTGCAGACCCACATTACATCTGATGGACAATGTCTTGTGCATTTTAAACCATCCCTGATTGTGGTAGATACTTGTATTTAGGCAATCATATCCTATCCAGTCAATAGAGTGCAGAGTCTAGAGAACTATGTGCTCATCCTGAGGAGGGCAACTCTTTTGATCTAGTCTTGACTTACATATTAATAAACAGATTTGCTAATAACATTGTGACAGCTCTGACCAAATGTTTTAACAGATTAACTGTGACGGCTAGAAATATATATACATATCTATATCTGTAGAACAATTTTGAATACTGCTTTAGAAACAGGATTTGCTTTATAGGTTCAATGCATCATTAATACACAGTGTGTACCTAAGCACCTGATACAAATAGTTCTTATCTGGCAGTTTGTGTTGGCAAATGAAAGCTTCATGTTGCGTATTCTGGAGACCCACTCAACCTTAACTCCAAAAAGCCACTGGGGAAACCTCTAATCCACTCAGTTGTACTTGATTTTCTGCTGGTATTTTATAAGTTTTGTAGACCTAGATGGGAAAATAGTCCAGCCTTTCTTCTGGCTGCCTGCTTTTCTTTTCTTGCTTACTTTTCTGAGTGTAAAGATTTCATTGCTCACTGAATAGAGAAGGTTCTTTGAGTCAGTGAGGCAGTACCTCCATGCCCACCTAATTACCTTACTGACTGAACAACTGCAATTCTCTAGATGATTAAGGTTTATTTGAATAGTTAGATAATCTTCATGTGAAGCTTTTTCGTGAGCCCAGACTTCTGATGGTGTCATATCTATCTCTCTTTGTGCAGTTCAAGTTGTTGTCTTAATAACAGTCAGTACAGTTCTTAAAAAAAAAAATTAAAAAATTCCTGTGGGTTTGATTTGGAAGAGGTGTTGGATTTAAATATTAAAGACTCAACAGTATTAAAGGCTACAAAACAACAATATCATTGAATTGAATAGATTCTAGAGAGCATTTTGATATATAATTTATATATGTAAATTATTTAGTACTTATGCAAATTAGTCTATTATGAAGCACCCCTGTGCTGTGAATGGCATTTCAGCCCATGGACCTATCAACTAGTAATAAAATAAATATTGAGATAAATTTAGTTTAAATTTATGTATACTGATGACATTAATCTGTAGAGAAAGTTCGAGAGCACAGTGCCTGCTTTTTGTACTGAAGATTTAAGAAAAAAGTAATCTATGCATTTAATGAAAAGGCTTTAATAATG
>Ga0181612_112305_pt1 | contig 17781 bp, 7 predicted proteins | sample HoacroProtozoa21_FD_119630 | JGI IMG/M metagenome (GOLD analysis project Ga0181612, IMG submission 119630) | Hoatzin crop microbial communities from Cojedes, Venezuel. Combined Assembly of Gp0051906, Gp0051904, Gp0051908 | reverse complement strand
TAAAATAAAATAAAATAAAATAAAATAAAATAAATAGTACTCAATTTAAAAATAGAGTTCTACTGAAAGTTAAAATTATTTTACAAGATGATATTTATGATTTCTTTTTAAATCTTCTTTTCAGATTTGAGGATATTGTTGATATATTCCATTCTGTCACATTCAGGATCAAGTGCTTTGATTTTTTTCCTTTTCAAATCACTTTTAATTTGAAATATTTTAATTATAGCATGAAATGGAAAATAATTAAATTGTGAATATTTTTTGTCAAACTGAATATTTTTAGTTTATGTGCTGTTTTCTTAGCATTTTCCTTTACAAAGAATGTAGACATTTTCTGATTTGACAAGAAGCTAAACTTGGAAACCTCAGAAATATTTGGGGAATGAAATAAATTGTCCTCCAACCAGTTTTACTGTCCAGGCTAGTCACAGATGGTGATGCCAAGAAGTTCTTCAGCCTCTTGCTCTGAATCCATTGTTTCTACGTGGCACTACAACCTATGTTGTCCCTAGCATTGCCCACTTCAATTCCTTCTGTACTCAATTATTATATTAGGATAGAATTGAGATAATAACAATAATTGCTCCTTTTCTAATAACACTTCATGTGTTTATGAACAATCATACACATAAGGGTTATTTTCCAAATAATTTCTCATTTTTGTTGTTCTCTTCTGAGTTCACCAATTAGTATGTATTTCTTCTTTTAATGTGGTGTTCACAACAGCATGCAGCGCTCCAACTGAGGCTTATCAAGTGAAGTAGAGCAGAATAATTACCTCATTTCTTTTATGCGTGACATTCTTATTAATGTGACTCAATGCAGAGCATTTGCCTTGTTCTGCCACAGTGTTGCATTGTTGATTCATATTCAATAATTAGCCACTGTATATACACACATTGCTCTGTAAATTCATGTGCTAGCGTGGGTTGTCCCTCAGCTGCCAAAGGCAGCAGGCAGGAGCTGCAGAGTGCTGGGCACTCTACAAAAAAGAGGTGTGTAATGTCTCTTCCTAACCAGACTGCTGACTTCTGTACTCATATGTGATTACTGGTTTCTCAGAAGATTTACAGTATTCTCAGTATATCCCAATTGTGAATGATTTCAGAATGGTGTCTCCAGACTACAATACCTCATCACTTGTCACATCTCTCTTCCAAAAATGAAAATTCCCCCTTCCTTTCCACATACATATTCTCCAGAAGATGTAGAAAGAAGCAATGGAATAATGGAAACTGTCCTTTTCCCAAGAAAAATATTACTGGAGCCATTGTAACAATATTCATTAAAAAATATTCTTTTCAGTTGTTGTTCCAGTACTGTCCCAGAGCTCATGTCATGGGCTGCACCAGTGCAAAAGACATGAATGCAAGGACTGTGGTAATACTGGACGTTTCAGAGACATCTAGGGGAGATCTCTCTCATGAAGACTCATGGGGTCATTGGCGCTATAGCTCTTTTTGGACCTCGTTCTTCATGCCTGCACTCTGGCATCAGCTCCCTGAACAAGCCTCCTAGAAAAGTGTCTCAATGGTAGCAGAGAGCTCATGGCTCTCACTCTATTGTGAAGCATCTGCCAGGAGAGAGAGTCGCCCTGCCTGAGAGGATGCAAAGCTTTTGCTTCCCCAGAAAGCACCACATGTGAGAAGAATAGTCTTGCAGATACATTGATCAATGAACAATTTTCTTCCAGAACAAGCCTGGGGCTCGAGTTCAGAGAATGAAAAGTTTGAGTCTGTGTGGCTTTTGACAGGTCGCATTAAATCCACCTGGTTGCCCTGGCAGGATCCTTGGTGAGGTGACTCTGCCGCTCACCTGTGTAAACATGTTTTTCATTTTTGCCCTAAAGGCTCAGGTTTAATTTCGTTACTTGAAGAGGACATATGCACACAGAAATTAGGATTGTGCTGTGTTCACCCTCCCAGGAAGGGTACTGCTTCCCTGGAAGTGGTGGTGGTAAAGGGATACTAAGGTCTGTCATGCAGGCTCACCTCCAAAAATGAGATGAGCCAAAATAATTGGTCTCCATGTTTTGCAGCTTCTCACATCCTTGCTGGGTGGTTTTATACATAAAAGAGACAGGGGCTGTGGTCACTCTGGTCACTGTATCCTCACCTGAAAAGGGCTGTTCTGCAGACACGGATTGCAGGAATTTGACCTGTATAGTTTGAAGTAATGACTTGAACTTGGGTCTCCTGCACTCCAGGTGAGTACCCTGAAAAGAAGGCTGTTACTGTCCCTCTCCCACTGGTCTGATAAATACTTAATTACTTCTGTAAAACTGAAGTAGCTCCAAAAATATAAACTGAACCTACAGGCCTAGGATGTGGAAACCCATAAAGGGAGCCTTCTCCCAAACAGCATCACAGGAACATGGTCTCACACACCTCCAAGGAGAGCTGTAAAGCCAGCAAGGCATTTTCATTGTGTTCAAACTCCTTTTCCCCCTGGTTCTTATGTAAAAATAGATAAAACTTTTTTTCAAGCAATTTTTTTTTTTCCAAGAATCTTTCTGAGAACCTCAGTGAGACGTATAGTTATAGAGATGGTATTGCTAATCAAAGACATTAAAAACTAGCTCAAACTCTTCTTTCAAATAAGGGATTACCTTAAAAATGGAATGTGGGTGCAGCATATTAGATGCTGGTTTTTAGGAAATCTTAAATGATTCTGGTTCTCTCTGCATTTTCTTCTAAAAATGAAAGCTGAAGTACTTGCAGTATTCTGTGATCCCTGGAAGTAAGTCTTGGGAAAAGCACAAATCACAGTGCCATAGTATCTTCATTTGACAATGACATAAACTATGATTTTCAAAGACAGTTGAAGAAATATGGGGGGCAATGTCTATTGAGTCACATTTGAAAGTACTAAGTACTCAAATTCCTTTCAAAATCCTGGACATAAAGTATTTTACATCTGCAAAGTTAACTGATTTACTAAGAAATATAATACCAACTATACCATCTGCTAAGTCTGGATTCTTAAACACTCTGAAAGCAGGGTAGAATCTGACAAAAAATGTCCCAGATCCATATCAAAAGAATTTAAGTTGTTATGAATTTGGGTCAGTAGTTACAGTGTTTTACAGTAGGAAAGAAAAATGGCAGACACTGGTTAAATACATTAGAAAGTGTGTTTAGACACCTCTGAGATCATGAATCCCAACGGGAGCACTGTTGATCTAAAGATCACAGAGAGATAGGACCAGGTCACGTGCTGTGTCCTCCTGAAAAGCTGTTGAGAGATGCAGTGAGATCAGTACAGGGATAGCTTCACTGGAGGCAAATACATGGCACAACAGTGTTCCCTTTAAACAGACATGGAAAGGAAAAATACAGCAGCATCTCTCCCTGGGCTGGTGGAGAGGCAGGCTCTGGTGAAAAGACAAAATACAGTGGCTTGGTCAGTGATCAGGAGTTTGGAAGGGGGGTAATAAAGGCAAGGTTAAGTGATGGAGGCAGAAAGAGAACCAGCAAATTATTTTAGAGCTTGTAGGGCCCCACTGCTCTCACCATCTTCAGAAAACCCTGGTGAATACTTGCTTACTTGCTTTTACACATCTTTTGATGGTCATTGAGGTTGGATGCAGCAAGGGCTCACAAGAGTCTGCTTGGGAGCAGGCGGGGGAAAGATGAGGCTTGCTCTAAAGGCAGTCCAGCTACAGCCGTGGCACAACCAAGTCAACCTTAGTAACTAGCTAAAGCCAGCACCGCCTACAGTTTAGCAATAGTCTCTCAGCACCCAGCATGGGCTGCAACACTGGGTTTAGACACTGAGTAAAAATTTAGGCAGCTGGTTTGAGCTGGGCTTCATGGTGAGGTAACTAAGCTTATTTACTGATGCTCCCTTGAGTGTTTTTTACCTTAGCACTGCAGATAGACCTAAGCATGGCCAGAGATACTCATTAGTGGTTCAGGGACTATTTAAAATATTTAGAAGTTTGGCAATGTGCTCCCTCTGGAAATAAAAGCAAAAGGCATTTGTTGGCTCTGAAAGCCTCAAAACACTGTAGTGAATTAAATGACTCCTTGTTTGAAATGACAGTATGAAAATGAAAAGACACAAGAATCCTGAAGTCTTCTTCACGGATTCAGTAAAACCGGAACATAGATCTTTTCCTAAGGAGGGTTGTTTTTTTCTTCCTTACAATATTATTTACAGTATTTAAAGGCCTTGTAGAGCTTTCACAGTTGAATTAGCTTTTTATCGGGAGCTGCAAACCCTCTGTAACTACTGCTCTGGCGTTATCCCACATTTGCCCATCAAAAGAAAACACAGAAAGCTGTTTTCAGAGTAACTCATTTTGCTAACATTGAAACATTTGACTAGTAAACTACCCAATTAAAGCTCTATTAACTTGGATATTTTATCTCACTCTTATTTTCAAGAGTCAACAACCCAAGTACAAGGAGACTAATGACTTAAAATTCAGCCTTCTATGTACAACTGATGGAGTTTTGTTCCAGGGCTACCTCCTTCTCGATTCATTCAGCGTGAATGGCAGATTCCTACATCGTGTCAAGTTTCAGATCACCATAGAAACAAACTAGGAGGCAGTTTCATTAATCATTTAGAGCACAAGAAGTCTAGGTCAGTCTGATTGCAGCATATAGAGTATCATCCTAGCGCCACATGGGACTCAGTTGATTTGAATTAAAAAAGATTAAGCTGCCCCTAGGACGCTCAGCATCATCAGTTTAAGTTCTCATGTAACAGTGGTCTCTGGAGCCACATGGATTAGGAGACTGAAGCTATGCATTTATTTTTCAGGGCTCAGTGAAACATTAGATGAGTGCAGGTGTCTGAGGGGAAAAAAGGACAAAGATCACATATAGTTTTTTAGACTTGTTGCTGTTCTTTTGAAACTGGAAACAATAACTCAGTTTTATTTCTCCAGTGACAGTTACTACTCTTTTTTGGCCGTGCAATGGTACATCTGTTACCCAAAGTTTACAATTTAGATTTGTAAAAATTTCATATTATGAACCATAATTTTAGCACAGAGCTGCAAGTTGGGCATAGAACAGTTTACATGAATGCTGACATTTTTTTTCCTGATGAGGTAAAAAATACATGAAATAAATACTGGTGACGTTTTAGTTTTGCTTGAATTAAGATTTATTGCTCCCAGGAAACTGACTTACAGGCAGCTACAAATCAACTTGACTATGAAATAGTTGTATATGTACACCACAAAATGAACCCCCCCTTCTAAAGTACTCACCTTATTTATGGATCTTCCAGTACTTCAAAGACCTTCAGTAACGTAGTCCAGACTGGTTTATTGCTTCATAGAACTAAGATATTTCAAGGGGAAAGTTGTAGGTTACAGTATATTAGGACTCCTTCTCCTGGGCGGTTGAGAATCCCATGATGCTATATGAACTGTTGATCTAAAGCTTATTATAGCATGACTTCCTACAGTATAATTCTTAAATCTTTTAAGTTATACAGTACTGTCTTTAATCCCAAGCGTTAAACCTTAAAACGGAACTAGCTTTCCAAAATTCAGAATACCATCTGTGAGCAGATGTAATTCCACTTTGCTAAAGTAGAGTTCACTTACACGCACGGGTTGTCTCTGACCTATTTCAGATTAGATTTTTGAATTTTCAACAGATGTTTTACATAGAAAAATCGGGGAGGAAAATCCCACTTCACGACATTCTTCATGGAGAGAAAAAAAGTCCTGTGGACCGAGGTACTCCACTTTACTCAAGAACCCCAGAAATAACCCACCCTGTGCATTTTACCCATTTGCCCTTGCCATGTCAGTTACCTGGGCTATGATAGCATCGCCAGCCATGAAGCCTCCTGTTACAGCACATCTAGCAGTGCGCAGACCAAGTCAGGACTTTTTTGCTGGTGTGCTGTCTTTTCTAAGTTTATCATTCTGGAGATTTCCAGGGGAGAAATGTCATTATGCTCAGGAAGCATTTTTACTTTCTCCTAGCACAGTGCAACAGACTGATTATTCCCCTGGGAAGGGGAAAGTGAGTATTATCCCCACCTCGCACAATTGGAAGTTGATACGGGGTTATGCTGAGGGAGGTGTCTCGGGCTATGAAGGAGACCATGGACCAGCATTACAGCACTCCTGTTCTCCTACCCAGTGCCCAGCCCAGGCCCTCCTCCTTACAGCTTTTTGTCAACTGCCCTTAAGAACATGGAGAACACAGGAACTGAAGCATACACAAAGACCCCTAATGGGAGACACGAAACGATTCATGTTAGCTAATACTTACTGAGTGTCAGCAATGTGCTGGTTGCTATGCAAACAGAAGAGAAAACATGGTCCCTACACGGTGACATTTACATAGTCTGCTGTGAGAGTTGCCACACAGCCGTTTCCAGCCAGGCTGGAGAGATTTGCCATCCCCTGGTCACCCATGAGACAGCTCAATTTGCCAGTGCAAGGAGGTGTAGCTGTGGTACCCTGCCAGCAGCAGGATGGTGGCCAGGCTGTATGTTTGCTGAGCTCCAATAGATCCCCAGGTGAGTAGCAGTCACCATACCCACACATCATTGCTCCACTGTCCTGAACACCCCAGATGTCTTCAAACAGCCTGGACATCTGCCTTCAGCCACAAGCAAAGCCTGGCAGCAATAGTCCCTGTGCTTGTGACCCTTGTTCAAAGCCACTGAGCCTGAAGGGGCACAAAAACCTGTCCACAACATAAAGTAGCGCTGAGCCAGTGGTGTGGGACTTGCCACCACCTCCTCCACCTCACCAGGCGCTGCCGTATCTCAGCTGCTCATTTGTTCCCATTTGTTTTAATATTACTTCTTAATTACTCTTTCTCTAACTTCAGTGCAAGTATATCTCCCTGTAGTCACTGGTCCAGCTCCCGGTGCCCCACAGTTAGAGGATGGAACAGGAGGTCCTCTTCCTGTGCCTTTCATGCCGGACTCCCAGCCCTGGGGACTCAGAGCTGCAGCTGCACTGCTGCAGCAACCATATGTACCCCTCCATGCCCAGAAACAGGGAGCCAGCTCAGGCATCTCAAGGGCTGTCTCTAAAGAGAACCCAGCTGCTGCTGCGGGTTGTTATGAATCATATCTTGGATGTGCTGCTTTATAGATATCTTTTTTTTGCTCTTCATCTTTGTGGTCAATGATAATTTTAAGGCCAAAACCTACCTGCTCAGCTCTATAGACAGTTTATAAAAGGTGCTATGGAGCTGAAATGGAGAGGATTTCCTTTTACTGCTGAAAGCACGTCCTCCCTCAGGGTCTGGGCAGTCCTGGGAAGCTGTAGACTTGCTCCTGGACTCCTGCCTGCTGGAGGGGGACATGGCAGGTTTGCAGTGACACAGAAGCCTGTGTGGGGTCCCTGACTTCTGCGGCTGCCCAGAGCCACCAGAGAGAAGACAGCTCCTCCATAGCCCTTTCTGGCCAGGTAGTTGTGGCAGTACTGTTTTTTAATAAGCATGTAGCAAAATGAGTTGCCCTGACAAGTCTTGCCTATGGTCAGCCTCCAAAACACTTTTTGGCACAAAACACCAAAAAAAATTTCGCTTTCACGCAGCTGTGTAAAGCGAATATAAAACATTTTTGACTCATTACACTGGCTGACTTTTGTCTTATTTTCCTGATTTCACTGTAGTACTAAAAAAAATTATGTTTCTTTCTCATTGCACACAGAGTGGAGCAGAGCTACCAGAAGGTTATCTGGATTCCTGCACATGGATCATCATCTGAATCCTGTGCCTGTTCCCAGCCTTTCACTGTCAGGCATAACCAATGCCTGATGTAAGCAATAATTTGAAGATGCTGAGGTGTCAAAAAGTATCTGAATCCTTCTGTCAATCCTTTCCTCATTCAGCTATTGACCCACAGCTCTGTTTGAATTTGGGAAGCCTGAGGTCAGAGTGAAAAGCATCGTTTTTCTTGTAAGCCAAACATATTTGACTGAGAAAAAGTGACCTAGTAATGATGGGGAGGCAATTTTTAATGTCACTTTTCAGAGTGCAGGAATTTGTCTAATCGTGTGGCCTTGGAATATGATTACACATAACACATTCACATTACACAGGAAGAAATACATTTGAGAGAGAAATTATATGTTTCTCTTCCATGCCCAACATATGGAAACATGTATCAAACAGGAAGGTCTAAACTCTACCAGTGCTCAGAATCTGTTGTCAGTGGAGGAATAATTAATTTTTTGGAAATTTCTGGTGACAAATGTACTAACTTGAACTTCAGTGAATATAGTTCATCCAGCTTAATAATATGGGGTTACAGAAAACATGGGTATAAAATAAATCTATCTGTCCATACACTAATCAGTGCAAAATTCTTTGCCATTTTTCCATAACCCTCTGGTAGTTGCTGGTAGCAAGTAGAGATTTACTGGCGGAATTAAAGAAGCTTCATTCCTCCCACCACAAACAGCTGTTTGGCCCTGCAGCCTTCCTGGGTAGGGCAGAGCTGCATCGATCTGAGGTATGCATGACTCATAGGAAAGTAATAAAAACCTGGGGCTAGAAAAGACCTCAGGAAGGCAACCAGCTGATAGTGGAAGAGTTAGAGCAGCTCATGTAAGATAAAAACATACATATTTGGAAGACGCTTGCAGGGGAGGCAGCTGGGTGAGTTTTCTTGGATGCTGTAAGTACTGGGACTCCTGCCTGCGCAGCCATCTCCACTCACAGTCTGGAGTGCTGTGTAATGCCCATGACCAGAGCTCTTGCCAAACAGAACTGGGCAGGTGATGCGTATAGCCATACACAAGAAATACTCATCTCTAGACTTGTCAGCTAGCTACAAACAAATCGAGCTGTTCAGGAAACCTGTGGGCTCCACAGATATTCCAGTGACGGATTTTGTAGTTACTATTTCCCAATAGCTAAGGTCCAGAATCAAAATACAGAAGTCCTCTTTCACTCTGAATATTTCACAAATCTGAATTCTTCCATTCTGGGATTAGCTTCATACCTCAGTTCCAAATTGTAGGTATCATATGTGCATTTCTGTTTCATTAAGGCAAAGCGTATTTGGGTAGCTGTCATGTAGTGCCTGGAATGTGATGAAAACAAGAGGTCCTGGCTGCCTGCTGCTGAGGAACTCCCAAGGCACTTCTCACAGGAGCAGGGGTGTTAACCCTGATATCCTGGTCAAATTCCAACATGGCTAATTATATCCCACTTACCTAAAATTCTGCCATACTTTCTCTTCTTACTGCAAGAACTTGCTGCATGCAGCAGGCTCTCTTTTGGCCCTTTTAAAGGTTGTTGCCTTCCGTATCAGAGTCAGTGGTATTTAGGAAATAGCTGCAGTCAGTTATCAGTTTTTAAAATTTCCTGACCAGTACAGGGCTACTGAACGCAAACTGCAGTTGCTACTCCATAGGGTTTGAGGCGAAAGAGGCCAAAAGCGCCTGAGAAAGGAAGAGTAGACATGCTATGAGGCTGCAAATGCAGTGGTAGGCAGTCACTCGTGAGCAATGGCAATGGCCATAGTGACAGCATCCGTCATGCTCCCTTATCCAGCCTTTTGCCTGCAGGAGATTAAAAGAAGGATAAATGTGGGTGGAGGCAGAGCGCTGAACAAAAGTGTGGGGGAAGAAAGGCACGGGTGAATATCCTCTGGAGATAACACCACGCAGCCCAAGGGAGAGAGGGAGAGGACCATGCTTTCTGAGTCCAAGATAGGATCACTTCATGTGGACTACCATCTGCTGACGTTGCTTGTGACAATGTAGTAATTCAAGACTTCACAGTAAGTGAGTCTTCCTGAGGCTCTCAGGTCTATTTCTTTCTTAGACTTATGAGAAGGTATTAAGAGACTATTGTAACTGTGTAAAGATACGGTGAGATTGAACAATGGGAAAAAACACGTGTTTAAAATTTGGACTAAGGAGTAGAATATCAAGGATAACTTTAAAGTTTCAATGTTGCCTCTTAATGTTAGTTTGGAAAGACAGTGTGTGTGTGGTGCATAATATTATGGAAATGGCTGCATGATAATCCCAGTGAGGCTTTTTGCATCTTATTTAGAAATATATATATCCAGAAGGAAAGAAAATTATGTAAATGCAGCTCTGACTTTTTTTCTGCTGGAACCTCATCCATCTCATTACCTTTTCAGTATCAACAGCCACCAAAATATCATTGAAATGAACAAATGTGACAGGTTCACCAAGAAGTGCCCACAGCAAACAGAAGAGTGGACTTCCACACTGTAGAAACCATTCTTATAATTCTCTTGCTCTCTTTCCATGGAAATCATAGTTGTTTACATGTCTGCAAAGTATCCCACTGCTTTGTAAATCCACAGAGCAACCTCCGCATAGCTCATCTTGTATGGCAGAAACCTACATTAAAAGTTCCCTTCTCTCTGACACCTATATAGAAAGAGACACATACACATGTGTATATGTACACATAGATGCTGCTTAGATCACTGGCAGCATAGCGGTTCTCTTATCCAGCACAATGATCTGAGTTTGCCTGCAATGTTTAGCTGAGGAGACGGCAGTAGCATGTGCATTTGATAAATTAAACGCGTAGGTGTACACTCAAGTGTATGCACATGAAGAGCTGTTCTCATTCCTGTTTTTAGAAGACAGGTGCTTCTATCACAGCTAACAACCTTCAAAAATGAGAATAAGGGCAAAGAGTCTTAAACACCTCTTCCTGTCTCCTGTCTGTCCCCAAGCAGGATGAGGCCACTTAAATGGAGTAGCACGAAGTGAACAAGATGACCTACCAGATGCTGCCAGGATGTACTGTACTTTTCCTGAGATAAATAAAGCCTGTCATCTTTTGCAAGATCAACAGACCCCACATATTCTTTAGAGCATAATAAGATACAGTGTTACAGAATTCCGAATTGCTATGTAATTCCATATTCTCTCCCATGCCATTACCTCTCCTTATTCCATTTGATGTACATAAATATTAATTATGAGAATATGGGATAAATTATACAGCTGCTTTTCATTATCATAAATAGGAGTTTAGAGAAAAAAAAAGAACATAAAAAGTAAGCTCTGAACTGTTGCAATTCACATTTCAGACTTTTACACGGTTTTTATCCAGCAGCAGAATTTCACTGAACGACTCAGAGTTCCCTTATAAAGCAACAGAAACAACAAAACATTCCTTTTCTGCAAGGACTCTTGCAATTCTCATTGCAGAACTGTAAGAGAACTGGGAAAAGGGGACTTCCTCTTCATTGAAGATAACTATAGTCTTTCTTTTTCATTGCAGATGCATTTAAACATCACATAAATGAATCCTAGAGTTTCTCTGAGAAAAGAAAGCCCTCCCTCAGGTTAGCAAATGCAGATGTCATCTTCGGTTTGCTTAGATACATGCAGCATAAAACTGTGATTTTGTCTTGTCCCAGCAGAGCCAGTTTACAGCTTCTTGGCTCTGTTGACAAAGCAGTATTTTGACAGTCCAGAGAGAAATTCTGTTTTGAATGTAAGGGTTTCTGTAACGTATGATCACTTTGCAGAGAGCAAGCCTGAAGAGGATGGCTCCCGTGGCCCTTCTTAGCTTCTCTTGTCCTTGAAATCCAGAAGTGCAGTTAGCTGGGCAAACTAACAGCTAATCTCCTCCTCCCCACGCAGAGGCAAATAGGTGATTTGTTGCTTCATGTTACAGGCTGTGGCCTTCAGCACTGCTCATTTTTGTTCATGACCTGGTGTGGTGCTGCCTGCACAAGATGTAAGCCCAAGAAACACGCATATGGATGGTTATAGAAAAATCATTCCAGACAGCAGATTCTTCCCACACTGAAAGCCTTAGCCCTGTAGTGTGTCCTACATGGCCTGAACCATCCAGTGATGTCTGGAGCACCACTAAACCACTGAGCCAAAGAGGGACTGCAGGCCAAAACAGTTCATGGGTTTATATATGACTGCTGCTATAACTAGTTTTATTTCTGATCTGCTACAATTGTGTTATTATCCTTATACATTTCTAATCCTTTTTGAATCCTGCTATGCTCATGATCATTCCTGAACTCACCTGGAAAATTGGTAATTGTCACAGCTTGACTTACTAGCAAGACTTATGTCTAGGCTTTTCCAATTATCTTCTGATATTTCCCTTGTGTAATGGAAAACTTGAATGCATCTGATATTAGGGCTGGCTCACATGAAAATTGTCACAAATATTATTAGTGGCAAAGTCAAGATAGGAAACATACCATACGATATATTAATGAGAGTTTAAAACAGTGATTCTGAAGAAGCCTTCTACTTCCCAAAATATGGACCACGAATCAGAGATGTGCATATCCTGTTTTAAGCAATAACTTCCACTGTGCACTACAATCCTTCCGTCCTAAAGCAAAACATTTCCTGCCTTTTAGAAAGCTGAAAATCAGAATGGAACTACAGATGTATAAAAGCAGACGTCTAAATGGCATGGAAGAGTGCAACATGGAAGATGGATTATTTTTTAGTTTTATCTCATTTCTTGTACACACTTCTCAAGCTACTTCCATACTCAGAGATGTAATAATGATTCCATAATCCTCAACAGATTGCTTAAATGCACGTGACTTCATGCTACAATGAACTTTAACAGCTCAGTTTTGAAGAAGAAAAGAAGGAAAGTTTGGGCTTTGTATTTAAAATAATTTTCTTGCAATAAACTGTGCTGGTCGCTGGAGTCTTGTCCCAAATGGAACTGGTGAGGTGCATCCTGGACAGGATGGTCACAGTAAGACTGATCAGAACACTTCAAAATATCTCCTGCTTATGTCTTATTTATAGAGACTAACTGAATGACAGTCCGTCTTCTGTCATATTGGTCTTCTATGAGTCTCACACTTAGTATTATCTGTTGGCAAATGTCCTTTCTTGAAGCAGTGCCAGTTAGTGTCTCAGTTTAGCTCAAGAAGACATGGTGAATTTTAAACTGGTGTTCCATGTTTGCTTCCTCGCATTTAAGACATTTTCTTCATCAGACACTGGAATCCGATATGTCTTCTTTCCCGCAGAGTAAATGTTCAATGTGCAAAATAATTTAATGCAGCACAGAGCATCTATCACATCACAGAAATACCCTGACAGCACTTTAGCAAGCTTCCCTTTTCTATATGCAGCTCTAGGACAGCACTTTCACTGAGCTGTGTTGCTTTAAGATGCAGAGCTTCAGCCCTCCACAAGAAGCCATCAGAAAAGTTAGCAATTTCCCCAAAACCTTCAATAGCATAGGATTTTGGATTGGCTCAGTATAATTTACAGTGTTTTACTGTTTGTGATTAGGTTTACAGGAAGGCTGGCTGCAAAGTTCGGATGGATTTCTCCAAAGTGTTTGGTTCAGTTCTGGGCTGGAGCATGCTGTAGTCAGCAGTTGTTCCTATCAACATCTGTAAAACATTTGGCATTACTTTAAAATATTAGTCACAATTGTAAAACTAATAAAAGCCCTTCTTTCATATTTTAACTATAAGGTGGTCATGTATGCTGGGCACTCATCATTGATTTAGATGTTATCTCTCTGCTTGTAATATTTTTGCTGTGCTTGCTCCAAAGCCTGGATTTGTGATCTAGGAGTATTTCTCAGCTGAGAAACTCAGTCTAACCAAAGAGTTGTGCCAGGACTTGGAGGACTTATAGTTGGTTTACATCCAACTGCTCTGTACCAATTGTACCAATTCTTGAGCCTCTTAGATAAACTCTGTGCTAGATTTCCAGTGTGTCATAATTAGTAGAATTTTCCTGTGCAAAAGAAGGCTTCTCAATTGATCATTGGGTCTCTAATAAAGATAAGGGCTTCATATAAATATTTTAAACACCCAAACTGAAAAATATTAGCAAAGTGTCGGGAAATAAGAGCTTCACAATATGCATTAGTTACCTATGAAAGACAGTATTATTGAAAGAAATGGACTAAATCATGACATGCTTTGCCCTGTTGATGTGTGCATGAAATTGTGTCAAAATGCAATATTAGCTGAGCAAAGTCCTGACTGGCATGTGGTAAAATGTGCTTTACGTGTACTGTAACAACTGCAGCCCATATGCTTGGAATTAAGACCTATTTCAAAAGGTATTTTGAAGAGATCATTTAAACTATTTGTCAAATATATATGCCAAATATCCACTGCTTAAGAGGCTTTCTGGGTCAGAAAATCTTCAGTAACCATGTGGGTGTCATCTTTTACTGTGGAACAGATTAAGACAAAACATCTCAGAAAAAGTTCAGTAATTGTGTCTCTGTGTGTCTTCTTTCAATAGGGACTAAAAGAAGCCAACATACCTCTTTTTTGCTGTGGCTTGAAACAGAGACTCAGATCAGTGACTTGTTAGTCTGAAACAACTCAGTCATACCGCTGGGACCTAAGGATGGGTATCTCCTCAGCTGACCTCTACCTAAACTGTCTAGTTATGAGGACACTCCAGTTGCTTCAAGCTTGAAAATCTACCTCTTAATTTATATATGACAACACATTCTCGCATGGTATTGCTGTGCTTTCCACAACATCTCGGCTTCTGTGTTGCAGGATTTGTCCCATTGGCAGTTTTCGCTGGGTAAAGCCAGGATGACTCTTTGAGCGTATGTCAAGTCTTCTAAGAATTGATTGGTATTGGCCTATTTGTACTCCAGCAGAAGTCAGTCAGCAGGAATCGCACCAAGGAACCAGAGCTAAGCTAGTGATGAGTGTCCCTGAATATTCACCCTCTGTGCTCACTAGTAATAGTGCGTGCCTGTGCTGAGAGCTTCAGTGACGAACATTTTCCCACATATGCGTATGATGTCCTAGCTTCTAGAATATTTTTCTAAACCAGGTCCAACATCATGTCTACAGAATTAGTAATCACATTTTTGGCAAGTATTAGGTCATACTATCTGCAGATTGCTCATAACTGGTTTAGGCCTAAATGAAATTTGCTCTTTGTTCTGGAGATTAGTTTTCACCTCTGCTTGAGCAGAGCTTCAGCTTACGCATTTATCTGGCACATGTCACTGTACTGAGTCTGTCCTCCCACCTAAAAGAGGAAACTCCTTCAAAGTTTCATTTGTTGGTCTTAGTAAAATAACATCTAAAGCTGCCTTAGATAGTGAGTATGAAGGATACTTCCGAGACAGTAGGCTTATTATTAGCATCAACCTCAGCAATCTCTTTTGCTATTGTTGTATCCTGAAGAGCCATTAATGCCTCAGGGAACACTGTAGACACACTCTTTTCTGCTGGTGGTTTTTGGTGACTGATCTGATGTTAGTAGCTGCTCTGGCAAGCTACAACGGGTTTGTCTGGGGCTCTTTATTCCACCTGGCCTCAGCTGATTATTGCCATCCACCAATGGACATGTACAAGCAGAACTCCGGGCTGGTTGCCACTCACTCCTCTTCTGCATGCTGGGGAGAAAAGACACAAGTGGATGAAGCGGAGTGGGGAGGCGACATTTCCCTGCCTTCCTCCTCACGGGGGTGGAAAAGTGAAGCAGGGATGGGGACCAGTTGGCACATGTTAATTATGACAGTGGTTTGAACATCAAAGGATGGAGGTACAAGAATTAAAGATGTGAGCAGAGAGAAAAGGAGAAAGAGGAAAGAATAGGTGTGATGTTACAAGAGGAGGTGTTTGCTAGATCTAAGGGCTTCAATTCCGTGAGGTAATTATAGAAGTATAAACAATAAATCAGTCTTTATCTGGCAAACCTTTGACCGTAAGAAAAATGAAGATACATCAATGGGATTATAGGATCTAACTCTGTAGAGTATAGAGTATAGCTGTAACAGTTTTGGGCCCTAAGTTTCTCTTTGAACAGCTTGATAGCAAGGCATGCATCAAAACTATTGCTGAGAACGTGCTGTGGGTTTCTTGCATCTTCCACTGAAGGGGAAAGCTGTTACTGATTACTGGCTATGTTGGTTGTATTTCAAGTCTGGGCTCATGTGGCAGTTTTCTTTTTAGCTCTGAAGCCAACTAACTGTGTGATAACCTCATTCTTTCCCTCCAGGGAAGACCTCCAAGAGTCCAATCCTATGACTGGTTTATGCAGAGAGAGCACTGAAGTGAGGAGGAAGGCTCCTCTTCTGCCCTTTTCCCCATTCCAATCTGCTTCTCCATTTCTGCAGCAGCAGAAAAAAAGCCAGGCTCCCTCTCCCCTTTCTGCTTAGAGTCATCTTTGTATCACCATTGTCTGATTAACAAAATGATTTGTAAAGACTCTGTTTTACCTTTGATCTTGCAAAATAAGGGTAGCTTTAAACAAAGCCAGATACTTTTAAAGATTGCCACATGGTTTTAATAGTATTTCCTACTTTGTGTCATAACTTGAATGAACAAGATATGAACAGTATTCCTATTGTCACCACATTTCACTGTGTTATCGCATTTGCTAATATTTCCTAGTTAAAAAAATATTGGCAACTATTATGAATCTGATGTTGTAACTAAATATCTTCTGCTAGCTCCATCATTAGAGCCTGTTCCAAAGCCTACTGAGGCTGCTAGAAACTCACTCTCTGACTTCAGTCAGCGTTGGATCTGAAGCACAAAAAGGGAAATGGTATGCTCGGGAGGTTTCCCACCTTTCAGAGCCCATTCGTCTGCTCCCTCCAGCTATGCAAAAGCTCTCACCATGTTGCAGAGCACAGTGCGGTTTGGATGCTGTATGCACATATGTGAACATGATGGGTTTATGAGTGTATTTTTGCTGACAAACTGAAATTATGGGAGGGAGAGAGGGGAAGTACTTTGTCTGAGATTTGAAGTTATGTTGTTTTAATTGATCTTGTAAATAGAGTGCTCTAAGAAATGGAACAAAAATAAAGATGTTTTCATTTCTCTGCAGCTGAAAAATGCACAGAGTGAAAACTGGGGGAGGAGAGGGAAGGATGAAGTCATGGATACTTCAGCTTCCCTTTCTCCCCATTAGTGCCATGCTCTTTCACTTACATTACGGGTGAGAGGCTGAGCTAGTGCACAGATCGGTCTTCCACTTCATAGCCACACAGCTGCATCCTGCCCTGACAGCTAATCTCATTTATGTCCTTTCCAGAAGACGGCCTGCCCTGGGTGGCAATTACAGTTGGTTAATTTTGGCACAATGTGATTAAAAGCAGACTGATATAAATCACTGAACAGTGTAGCTTATGAAAATGCAAGTTGAGGTAGCACCCCAACCACAGCACTATCATCAGAGAAGCTGAGAGCCAGATGTTGGTCTAATGACAGAAATAATCTAATAATGGACTTTGTGTATCCTCTGGAGCTTGAAAGCCCTGCCTAATGGTTTTTGTCAGCCAGATATCTCCATGTTGCAATACATATTGAACATTTTAGAGGTTCACAAGTTGGTTTAAAGGGTTGTCTTGACTTATAGTTAAATACCCTAGGAGAAAGTTTGGGAGCAAGATACTCTGGAGCCCTGGCAGGCAGAGCTCTAATAGTAGGGGTATTCAAGGAGGTACATTCTGGGTACTGTAGGTATCCAGGTGTCTTAGGCATTCTGAAACTTGCCTTATATTAAAGTCTAATGTAGCCAGTGTGGGTAGGTGGTGTCATACATGGACGTGGAAAAATGAGGACTGTCTCTGAAATCAGGACAGATGGATGTATATGTGGGAACTTAGTGTAAGTAAAACTGTAATCTAACTTTTCCTGCATCTCCTCGCATTTGCCAGAGAAAAGGGACCCCATCCACAGAAATTAGGAACAGTAACAGAAAGTCTTTTTTTTTTTTTTTTTAACCAGCTGAGAAGCGACAGGACAGATTACCTTTAAGTTAAATGTGAGTGCCCTGATTGCAAGCGCGGTTTGGGTTCTGTGTGACTTAAAATGTGACGCTGTCCTGGCTAATGT
>Ga0181612_183267_pt1 | contig 17782 bp, 10 predicted proteins | sample HoacroProtozoa21_FD_119630 | JGI IMG/M metagenome (GOLD analysis project Ga0181612, IMG submission 119630) | Hoatzin crop microbial communities from Cojedes, Venezuel. Combined Assembly of Gp0051906, Gp0051904, Gp0051908 | reverse complement strand
CTTTTTTTTTTTTAAACATAATCTCATTTGTCACTGCTTATTCTTTTAAAAATTGGTACAGGTAACCTATAACACGTATTTCAGAATAAAAAAAAAAATCAAGGCAGTCAGCTGGGAGATTGGTCCTGAAAAATTTTTCAATAATCTGAAGAACTACAGTACATTGGGAAAAAATACCAGAGGGTAACTACAGACTACGGACACTCTCATGATACACTTTCACAAAATCTGAAATAATATGATACTACGATGCACAGGTTTCAGAATATAGAGGTTTCAGCTAAATCTTTTTTCTAACATCTCACAACAGTTGACCAAAGCATAAACTGGGACATAACAGTCAATGGTATCTTTAGGAAACCAAACTCCCAATTTCCTGAGGCCTGCATAGGGCAGATTTTTTTTTTTTCTCCTTAAATCAAATGCTCTTTGCATTCCTCCCACACATGCTTTTAAAAATTCAAATTAAATAACAGCGTCAGGACTTCATCGTTCCGAACCACCTCTGTAGGTCATTCATTCCTAATACCTACTTGTCTCCAATTAAATCTGGTAAACTATGGAAGGGTTGATCAGCTCCATCAGCATACATTTCTCTGCATATCTTGTATACGGATGCCTAAGAGGAGAGAAGAGATGATTTCAAGTCATAAGTTGCATTCAAAAGCTAACAACTTTGTTTTAGAGAGATATCATTAACAGCTCCACTGTAAACTAGTAGTGACAGGCATTGAAGTTACACAGAACAAGAGTACCCATCTATGAGAAACGAGCTATCTTCCCCCTCTCCCCAAAAAGTACCTCAAAGTCGCCTGTCAAAAACATTGCGGTTAAGTTGAATGGCTGGGAAGGAAAGGCTGGAGGTCAGTCTCCTGCATGTTGCAACAGTACAAAATCAAACCCGAGGGGTAGTTACCACTCAGTGAAGAACAATAACCTTGCTACAAAGTCCCTTTTCAAAACCTCCAGTGTTCAAGTGCAACAATTTAACCACTGTGAAGGACAGACAGACCCTGACTTCCTGCATGTTAAAAGGCTTTCAGCTGCATCTGTTTAAAGCGTACACTTGTATCAGTCACGCTTTAAATAAGAAACTTTACACTTTTCAACAAAAAAAGCTTCGCATTTATCATGTTTCCAGCCTCCTTTCATAAAAAAGGGAACTCATAAGAAGAAATATTCTTTATGACTGCATGTTTATCTGCATCATCATTTGTTTAGGTGGCTTACAAATATCAATTCCATTGCCTACAGAAGAACAAACCAGCTCAGGTACAGTCATGCACTAAGGTACGGAAAAGGCTGCTTTACTGCTTGTGACAACAGCGCAGGACAGAGCTAGCCTAAAAGTAGCAGGTGAAGGACATGACTTCATGTGCCAGCCCTGTCTGTCTGATTGGCTTCGAAGTCAGGATTCATTTGCGCTGCTGCAAACTCAACCTAGATACAGACATTTCACAGGAAACACGTTTCATCTAAATGTAGCTACAAATGCAAAAGTTCAAGCTACGTTAATCCTTATGGATGCAGTTCAAACAATGTAAAGAGTGTTAACTAACCGTTGATTGATACATCAGTTTGAAGTATTCTTCTTGCTAAACTAATAGGAATGAAACTACACTATGAATCTGTTCAGCAGAAAAAAAAAAAATGGGGAATAAAGCTCTAATCAGTAACGATTAATACAGAATTCCTGGTTTCAAAGTATCACTCAAAATCAGATTTGACAACAAATTTTTCAAAAATCAGATCAAAAGGTTTACCACTAACTAAAATGCCAAGAATGGCTGAAGTACTTCACATTTTGCAGCTACATTTTGAGATGCAATGTCAACGTCCTGCCTATACAGCTCTTCGAATATTGGCAGTTACCATAACAATTATTGAGTGAACAAGTATGCATGCCCATCCCTAGGGGTAATCCATTGCATGTGTCCCCACTGCAAAAATTCCTCTACCGGAGACAAACTTTAACGTGGGTTTCAGAAACAGGGAAGACTCACAGATCTAAAAACGTGGCGGGGTGGGAGACTAGGAATCAAGATGTGGGTGTACACGTACTGTTGCACAGCACATTGTTGAACCATAGGCAAGTCACTTAAGCTCAGTTTTCCTGAGAGCGTGCATTCGTGCCTTGTGCAAGATACTGGGACATCTGTTTCATGAGGGGATGAACGGACTCAGCAGTAACCAGTGTTGCCACAAAAGGAAACGCATCACTAACAATAACAGTGACGTGTCAAAAGCAGTTACCTCATCTTTAGGAAAGTAGGGTCGTATGGTGTACACTTTGGAAGTGGGTGTTAATGGAGGTGGTTGAAAAAAGAGGTCATTTGCCCCATCAATAGGCAGCAAACGCTGTGGAAACAAAATACTCAATATGACTGTATGAACAACAAAACCCATCACTCTTGGGTGTGCACTGCAGACTCCCAAATTAACATTTGCTACTTGCAGGCACCCCAGAAGAAAGTGGGGTTGGTATGCTTTACAAATGCAAAGACCTTATTTGAATAGAAAATATCCAATTGGTGTTTTAAAATATGCAATTGAAACAGCACATTAAGAGTCTGTTAATATTATCTGCTTTAAAATACTTTTTACCAATCATATCTACACTGTCTCTGTACAAGAACATAGAATGTCAGGAGGAAAGGTTTGGTCTGAAGAGGGTTAACTGGCCAGAGGAGACGCTTTATCCCAAAAGCAATGCGCTGACTCAATTTGCTGCGCGCAGAGCACCTGTGAGGGGGGAAAAGTATAGTGCCTGAAAAATCCATGAACAAATTTGAACATGGTATAAACAGCGATTTAAGAATATTTGCCAATTGAAATCTTTGCAACAAAGCGCATTACAGCTTTATTTAGAGAGGAACCAAAATTTGGACAACTATTCCTTTTGCTCATGGAATTCCCATCGGCAGACAAGCATGCGCGCATTGTGCAATTGCGGGCGCAGATAAAAATGCTGTGCGACCTGCAAAGAAACAATGTGAAATGTACAACTAAAGCCGCTGCGCTTCGCATGCGCGTGGGACAGGCAGCATCTCCTTGAGAAATTACTGTAGAAAGGGGAGGAAAATTATTTCAAACCAAGCTGTAAGGCTAATGGGCTTTGGACCAGAAAGCCTTCGGCAGACCAATCCTTCCAGACCTCTGATGTGCAACAAAAGGTTTCTCATAAAACAAAGAAAACGTCATTCAGTTGTGAAGTCATATTGATACCTGGAACTCTCCTGCTAGACCACCTCTAAAGGCCCAGGGTTCTTGGTCTCCACTTAAGAACTGTGCTGAAGATTGACTACGACACCCTGTTGAGATCAGATCCAAGCGGAGAATGTTACGAGAAGGGGGATTTCCTGGGTGTCTTAACATGTCCAAAAAGTTAACACACACTTGTGGAAAAAGCTCTCTAACTGAGCTAGAATCCAGGGCTTGGGGGGGAGGCTGTAATAATGTATGATTTACGAAGATTTTGTGCTTGTGCACCAATTGCAGTATTCCAAATTTTATATTACCTATAACAGACTAGTCTAAGAGCAGGTGAGGTGGTTCAGCTAACACACCTCATTCCAGACCAGAAGGCACAAGAACAGTGCCATGCACAACTACGTAAGCTTCTCAGACATTCTGTACCTTCTTTTTTTTTTTTTTTATATATTTATGGCAGATACCTCCATTTCATCTACGAAAAGATGAGATCTTAGAAGCTACGTGGTTCAATAGCTACTATCGTACATTTTAGATCAAACAAATGTCATTATCACAGCCCCTTGAAAAAAACCGGACCTTTCTGAAGTCACATTTTAGTAATGACTGGTTCTAATCTTGTCAGAAAACTAGGACTGGCAATATACGCAAACAGTCTGGAATGGCTCAGGCAGCCAGGACATTTGTATGAAACAGTATTATTGCAAGAGACTTTGCAGATTTACGTAATCCAGGCCGTACCTTCACAATGCTGCTGGCATGTTAAAAGCTAAGTAATATTAACTGGAATTAACTCACAATTTAACTAGTACACCCTGTTGGCCACAAACACTAGCTTTGCTTTTTAGCGTCTTGATTTTTTTCCTGCTCAAGCATGTCAGATGCACCGGGGTCCCTGCTGATCAACCAGCCACAGCAGGCCCACTGAAGTGCTCAGCTTCAGTTCACACTTGCTTTAGAAAACAAAACTCCTGTATCACTTTTAATACTGTTCTGCCAGCAAGGCACCACAGCCTTCAACAACTAACATAAATGACAAGTCTGGAGGGGGCGGGGAGGGGGAAAGGCGTAGTATCCAGAGTGGAGATTTCAATTACCCGCCTAGTTTTCTGACAAGATGAGCAGCGCAAATACTCTTTTCCTTTTGTGGACAGCAATCTACCTCCTGTTCAAGTAACAGTCTCAGATCAGTACAGACAAGTATGTTGTGCTAGTCAGAGAGTCCCAAAGTGTGCCAAGTTTGACATTTATGAGAGTCTGGCAATATATGTTTAATACATACTACCCTAAGTATGGTAAATTTCAGAAACAATCCAAGCATCAGAATTGGAATTTGGTTTACCCCCACATTTTAGAATTCTCATGTAAAAAGATACCCTTCACAAGGAGGTTTAGTCAATAACTTGGAAGACAGTATCTGTCTGTCCTTTGAGACTACAACTTAACTAGCACTTCCAATTATTACAGTAAAGAGCTGCGTGAATGAAGAGCTGTATAAATGAAAAACATAGTTAATGCCTTAGTCGCTGCGCAAATGTGACTTCAGTTCATGCCTATTGCACATCTAATCTGAGCTGCCTCACAGACAAAACCTTTCCATTTTAATTAATTAATGACGACGCGCTGCGAACATCTGGCGCCGTCCATCCAATAGCAGTAGAAACTTGTGCTGAGGATTCTCCCATCTGTACACAATGGGGAAGAAGACAATAGAAGTCATTAGTAATCCATAGTACTGTACAGCCACACTAATTTAAGGGACTGAATGCTAGCTGGACTTGGGAGAAGAGGTGAAGAAAGTGAACATTCAGTGGACCATTGAGCACACCGTTGTGAAAACTAATTTGTTTGGATTTGTAACATACTTAGCTTTATATAACGATGTGTTTTATGAAAGACCTTTGCTTTATATGTATTTACACAAGTGATAAAATGCAAGCTGAAGGCAAAAACATCCCCTCTCACAGAAGCACCATTAGCATAAGAGTATTAAACTGTACATGTCAAAAACTCTTAAGATTATTTATTCAACTATCTCATACCAGTTTGAGTACTGGAATAGAACAGTGCCAAAGTTAACAGAGCTAGTATTTACAACTTTGGCTTGTAATGTCAACTATTCCAAATATTTGATGCATTTAAAGACTTGAACCCAACTTTATAGGTACATTGAAAACAGAATACAATGAGCTGAAATCAGTAGGTAGCCTGATAATTCTGAAATGCAGTCTGAAGTTGGGCCCTCAATGTTTTGAGATTATAAAAATCACTGCTCTCTTTATAGAGCTTTGGCCTGGAGTTTTAAACGGATTAAGTTATGGAAAAAAGAGCAATCTTTCTAGCTAAAGGTAACGTACAGCAAGAACGGTAAAGTTGGGGGAGTTGTGTTACACTGGTCTTAAACATGCACAAACTAAAGCTTTTAAACAGCATTAGACAGAGATGTTAACATAATACAATGCTGCTGAGTTTTCCTCCCAAGCTAGTTTTCTTCTCTGTACTTTGCAGAAGGCAGTCTTAAGAGCTCTTCTTCCCTATCAACCATACGTATAGGGATCAGATATTCAATAAGCACAAAACACAGGTAGCTGTTGTGCATGGAATGACTTGATGACTTAAAAGGTCTTCTTTGTCCCTGCTTAAACCTGCCAGTGTTTAAGAGTATCATTTAAAGACAATCCAAACACCAGAACTACACCAGGGTTGTGTAATGGTTAACCACTGCAACGTTTGTGACAGCTACAAAACGTGTGACATGAGACCATCAGCTTTGCTGCCTGCTGTGTATGTCAAGCAAGTCCACAGCATATTCCTTACAGCTGGATTGAAACCTGAAAGTGAAATGAGGTCACTAGAATTACCTAGGCCATGCTGGTGCTATCTGTCAACTTAGGATCCCCCAAAAATCTTTAAAAAAAAAAAAAAAACAAAACAAAAACCAAAAAGCCACACACATAAAAAAAAAAAAGTTTAAAACCCGTTTATTGCTCAGACTAAATCTGGCTAACGAGCTCCACAATTTCCACCCATTACAAAAAAAAAAAATTTAAAAATCGGCAATTTGGAAAGTGTTTAAAGGAAATTATTTTGCACCAGAATAGCCTTACACTAAAGCTCGCATGCGCACAGGGCTGGGAGGATTGGCTTCCTCTTGGCCAGGCCCATTGAAAGGTCGCTTCTGCAATTGTTCTGTTGAAGACAGCAATAATGTTATCAAGACAGAGCAAGCAGCAGATGGCTGATGTGGTCACACTTCGTAGTGTCATTTCCAATCATACACCAGGGTATCCAAGAAGTTGCATGAAATAGTCCAGTGTGCATTCAGTCGAGAGTAAGGTAAAGTCAACACTTACGTGTCAGATGAGATTCAAGTTTCATTAGCCCAAGAAGAAAATCAAGGTCTCCAATCTTAAGCATCCATCAGGCTTCACTTATAATACCAAAGCAAATTCACAGCAAGCACTGCTTCAAATAGTGAGACAGGAAAACCTTTAAAACAGGGTCAGACCAGACCCCATGTCCAAGACGACACATTTACCTAACAGGTTGTTTTCCCCGTGGGCTAATTAAAAACAAAAAAAATACACTATCTGGGATTATAATGGCTCCCAATGCACCTACCTAACCACTGCACAAAAGATTTCACCATTGACATAATACTCTTGATATCCCAGACGTAGGAGTACATGTCATAAAGGATTGTCCTGTTGGCACAATTGGAGAGGCGAGTGAACATCCCCATCACCAAGCTGCACATCTCCTCAAATTTGGCTGCTCGGTTACGCCATTCTTCTATCTGCAAACAGAGGTAAAAGATCCACAAGATTAAAGAGAGCCTTCTAGAGAAGAGAAGTACTCTAAATATGGAGGAAGATTACAATTCATTACTTCATTTTACCAGCATGGACTATCACACCACAAATGACTCACAGGTATTCTCTGTGGCTGTTACAAGTGAGGTCAGTACAGGGATCACTGGTCAAATGCAGACACCAGACTGCCTTCATAGCTACATGGCAACTACAGGGCTTAAAACAGTAGCTTCCACTGGAGGAATGAAAGTTACCGTGACCTGCAGTCAGTTACATACTACCCTTCAGCTTTTAGGAAGTGGAAAATCAATCTCCAATACAGACAACACATAACATTGCTCAGGATTCTGATTTAAAAGGAGAGAAAAAAGATTCACGCTCACTTTTTCAGCGTCCTTTCCTTTGCAATTAACACTGACAACACTGCTATTTGCTCTGAGCCACTGGAATTCTCTCAGCATCTGTGCACCTTTGGGCCCATGTTCATAAGGAAGATAAAACAAGTCAGCGAGAAGCTGCAAGTCCTCTAAAGTCACTGGTTCTACTGTGTAGAGAGGCTTTTCATTTGGCCCGGGCACAAACTGTTCTTTGTTAATTTGCTCATCAGTCTGCATAGGGGCAATGTCACTACCAGAGTCTTCCTGCATAGACATCTCTGGGGACTTTGATTCAGCTATGCTCTCTTTATCAGTATCCATTGGCTTCAACTCCTCTGCCATCTTGGCTTCAGCAATATCTGTCAATATCTGATTCGCATTCTTGTCTGCATCATCTTGTTTTTCCACCACCATGTCCATTGGTTCCTCATCAGATTGCTTCTTCTCTTCCTCCTTTACCAAGGCTGGTGACTCGCTGCTCAGCGCTGCCCCCTGACTCATGATGGGTTCTTGGTAAACTGTGGTAACCACCGTTGCCGCATTCAAAGAGGATGGTGCCACCAGAGGCCCTACATCCCCTACAGTAGTTTTAGCACCACTGTGGGCCACTTGCCTACCTGAGAATAAGAAGAAACAAGTTTAGAGTTTTCAATATCTGCAAACTAACGTTCAAATCAGCAACTTCTGCAAATAATGGATGATTCTGTTGCCACAGCATCTGATCAGCACAGCTTCCTTTTGGTACTTTGCCTGTTCACTTCTGTCATTATAATTCTACCTTTGGTTTTTTTGCAAGTTTTCCCTCCCTATAACTGGTGAGTAAAGATAAGATAGGGAAAAAAATTAGGAAAATTAGTTAATATTTATGTGCTGCCAACAGCATTTCTGACTACGCCATCAGAATAAAAAGCTTTCAAAGTTAACTTTTTTCCCCCCTCTGAATCAACTGACTTGTTAAAATTTTACTTAGCTATAGAGAACACTTCAAAATTTAAGGATGGATGCTTAAATATGTCAATTGCAAAAATGCCTTTAACCTAGGGAAAATGTAGATATTCAAAACCAGACTGGACACAGTCTTGGGCAACCTGCTCTAAACTCACCCTGCTTAAACAAGGTAGTTAGACCAGGAGGTATCAAGATGTCCCTTCCAATCTAAACAATCATGTGACAGCGGAGGAAGATGACATCTTAATTACTACTCCTCCTCACCCAATGCTTTCGCTGCAGCTGAGTTTGAGAAAGCTCCAAAACCCCAAATCAGTTCAAAAGGGTAACGCCTCCCAACTCTGCTCTGTTGCAGAAGAGATTCTTCCATTCTACCATCAGTCACCAGAGAAGGGCACTCTGACGACCCCAAACCTACATTTGAGCAAAACAGATTTTACCTCAGATCCCAAGCTCCCATTGCTACAAGAAAGGTGTACAATGCTGGCGGGAACCCAGCTGGTTTCTGTACACAGGAAGTCAGAAAAATAAAGCCATCTTAAAAAAACTGAAAGAACATAGAGTCTTCTGGGGCAGAACTGATGTTTACAATAACCTAACACCCCCTTTAAAAAAAAAAAAAAAAGACTATTCTTTCTACTCTCTCAGGTCCCATGGACATCTAGGGACTCGCAAGATCCAGACTCTTTCCTGTCTTGTACTGTAAGTGCCAAAGGATCACACATCGAGGCTGCTTCTACTGATCAGCTGGGCAACTACAGGCAAGCTGCAGAATGCCAAGCATTCTTCTTTCTTTATTAAGGTTTCCCCAATTCTTATGGCAGAAAATACTTCCATATGAAAAGTATACAGATTGCCAGAATTTCTAAAATAGTTTTTCTAAATGGAAGTACTGAACATTTCACCCCATCTCTCTACCAGCCCCAGAACAATACTAAATCAGACTCACTGCTGTATTGCTGAGGTACCCCAAATTCCTGCAACCATTCTGTTAAGGCCAACTTCAGGGCCATTTGTGGGCTGTAGAGAACATCTGTTTCAATATCTTCATCGCTCCCCTCATTTTCCAGTTTTATCTGGATAGAAACTGTACTGTCTTCAGTATCAGCTACAGAGACAAGTTTTAAAGAGTTATCATGCAAGTTTCATTTAAAATAAAAAGACACGTTAGACAAGAGATTCAACAGCCTTACTTCATAAAGCAGGACAAAGCATTACATCCATAGACACATAATAAATGTAAAACTATGGTCATCACCAACTCTAGTGCAGAAACAGTATGCAGAAACTAGACAGTCTGGCATTTAGATTTTCTCTTTCGATCTGAACCGCTTCTATTCCAATGAAATCAAATCCATGGACACTTCTGTCAAATTTGGGCATTAAAATTGCCTGTTAACAGTGGTTTTTATATAATCACAGACACCTCTCAAGACTTAACAAATTCTCTGATAGCACATGCTATAGACACTTCCCAAGAAGTCAATAAAACAATCTAGATGCTCATTATGTTTCAGGCAACTGCCATTTACTTAGAGGATAGAAAATGCTAGGTGATCTTAGAAGCCAAAAATTGGTAAGGAAAGGCTAAAATCATTAAAAAAAAAAAGAAAAATCAGTATGACTTATTTGGTTAAGCATAGATCCCAGAAAACAGTTACACATACTTACTCATCACCACATCTTTTCTCACTCCATTCATGTTAGACTTGTACCAGGTTGCAAGCGTGTGAATAGCAACATAATTGGCTTCAAATTCACAGTTTGGATTGGTCAGAACTCCCTTTAGTCGAGGGATAAGCTCAGTTGACCGACCTTTGTAAGGCCCAAGAAAAAGCCTCTTTTGATCATAATCATTAGCATGAATGTTATCCCAGATAACTGGTGCTCTCCTGATGATCTTAGAAACTTCTTCAATGGACTCTACCGGAATGTCTTTTGATACAACTTTTGGACCTAAGAAGGAAACAGGATAATCAGAAGTCTTTGCACATACTTGAAGATTCAATCCCCAAGTAGTTGGACAGGTTTTTTTACTAAATGCTTATGAGAAATCATTTTTAACACCAATGGCAAATTAAAAAACAAACAACCAATTTTTACCTGTCCATAACACCTCGATGCCAGGGAGTAGCTTTTCTCCTACAGTCCGTAAATATGGCGACTGAGCAACATTTGGATAACAGAAAGTTCCACAGTACTCTGTGCAGGAAAAAAGCATGACACTGTTAGTGGAAAGATGCACACATGTGGCAACATACCCAACTGTCCCATGAAGATGTTGAGAGAATACTAACATTTGAGAAGAGAAACATCTATAAAATTAATGAAGAAAGCCCAAAAAGTATAAATAAAAAGGACATTAAGAATGATACTTTGCACAAAGATCAGAAAGGAGAGGTAGAGAATGTATTTAAAATCGCTCAGATGGCAAAATCAGGAAAAAAGTAATAAAGTACATAAACAGAAAGGCAGGTTACAGCAGACAATATGCAGGACAACCAGAAACCCTAAGACTGCTTATGAAGCGCAAATACCTAAAAATCTTAACACCAGAACATATATCTCTTTAAAGTTAAAGATGATGTCTGCAACAGAATCAAACTACTACATTGTAAGGAGATAAACTAACCACAATAACACTGCTACTGAACTGAATTTTCCTTGCAATAATCCACACCACTGAACATAGTGATTCTCTCTCCCTTACAAAATCCTTGCAGGTATCAGAGGAAGCTTACAATTTAAAAAAGCAATGACTGGACCCGAATGCAAGTAATCTTATTTTTTCAGTAAAGCAACTCAGTGACTAGTAAAAGTGGGTAATGTTATTAAAAACAGCTACCAATGACAGAAGCGAGCACAGACTGTGCTGTGCCTCTACTTTAAGTAAACTCTAAGAAGCTAACTGCTAGCCAGATCAAGTAGCAAAAAGATTTTGGTATAAGTCAAACAGAAGTCTGTCTTTAACATAACTTTCAGTTCAAACTTCTTGAACCATTCTAACAAGCTACCTTCTTTGCCTGGCATTAAGCCTTTCAAAGATGTGTAAATTTGGCAAAATCTCTGCACATATTTGAATTACTGGAACCTTTCTTTTTAAGGCAATTTCTTCAAACAACCCCAAAATACTCCTTAAAGCAGTGACAAAATATTAAACCAGCTTTTCAAACAGTAAGATAATAGGGCCCCTTGTTTAGGGCTGAACTAAATGATTCATTTAATTTTACCTGTAGGACAGAAAAGGAATGTGTCTGGTTCTCCTAGATATTGATAAATTTCATTTGTGATCGAGACTTGAGCATGAGCAAAGGAACTGAAAACTTCTTTGTCTGCTGCACACATGTTGTGATCGATATCATCAAAGAGCAGTGCAAAAGATCTGCAGCCAAACTGGGAAACCTAATACAAGAGATAAGCAAAAGGCTTGATTTTTCAAATTATTTTTCTTTCTTTTTAAAGATCGAACTGTAGAATTTTTAAAAGGAAAAGCTACAGGAATCGAGGAGAGAAGGTAGGTGAGGCAAGACAGACTTTGTTATCTATTCACAGTGAATACCTGTCGCTGACCCACTGCTCTGCTTTTCTCAAAGATTAGACCTCTAAAGACCTGCAATCTGTTCCAGTTCTAACAATTCAAAGCTGATCTCACTGGACAGAGAGCTAGAATAAAAGCTAACTCTGTAATAGCTTTTGGACAAAAGAGAGAAGTCAATTAGGAGAACAAAGATGATGTGTATGCCAGGTCTGCCTCCAAAGGTGTTTACTGTGGATAAGAGTTCTTGCTTTAGAAATGCATCTTGGCTTCAAGGCCCTAAAATACTCCGAAGACGAGTTCCCAAGAACAGCCTTCAGAACCCAGCACATGATTTTTTTTTTTTTTAAATCTAGATGACCACTGGCCACTTCTGCAATGTAACCTGAACACATCAAATGGAATTGTTCAGAGGCATCCAAACTAACATCAGTGCTGGAAACATTAAAGAAGCTAGTGAAAAGCTGCAAGACTGAGCAGGGTACTAAAGTTTTCAAATTAAGTAGCACTGCAACTGTGGTAAGTTTGTATCACGCTTACCTGGTCCAGCTTGCGCTTCAATGTGGATACCTCTTTAGGATTGGAAAAAGTGATGTCAAGTCCAGGTGAGATTGCATAGATGAACTCTATTTCATGTTCTCGTGCCGCTGATATTAGAGTCATTAGCTGCTCTGGAAACCAAATACAAATATTTCAGAAGTCGTCAACAATTTAAAAAAAAAAACCTCAGACATCATTACTAGTAAGTTACAAACTGCAGATGCCTGTGCTACCATAACTCAAAAAAAAAAAAAGTGGAATTTCTTACAACACAAAGAGCACCAAATTATTTAGAAGAGTTCTTAGAAATTATGCCACATCAAATATAACAACCATCCTTGTATCGTTGTTTTCTATGTTAAAATTGTGTAAAAATTTAAAAAATTCTCTTTATTCCAGTGTTGTGAGACAAATGTGCATGTAATCTCTCCTTACAGCATGCACACCAACAGTTCTAGAATTACTCACTTTTTCCACTTTTGTCACACATGCTAAGAGACAATCCGTTGTAGTAATATCACCCTCCATGACACTGATCCACTTACTACTCACATGACTGCAGCTCAGGGCACATGGAAGAGGGCTTTAACACCACTGTGCAGAAGTAGTTGCTTTAAGAAACAAACTTCAAATTTAATGTTCCATATAATTAATAAAGAGAATCATTTTTAGAATATTTAACAATCTTTGTTGTTATTAGCAATTATCTTGCAGTATCCTTTAGATTATATTTCTGCAGTGATTCAATGGGGCCTCCAAAAAGGATTACTTAATTTCAAGTGAGTATCATTTTTCCACTCACCCAAGGAAAATCGTAATCCCCACAGGCTAATAAAGCACTGTAGATCCCATAAATGACAGAGGTGGATAAAAAGCCTCACACCAGCTTAAATAGGTCTTTTATGTTCTGACTAAATAGTCAGAAGCTGCTTTTCCAACAGATACTCTCTTCGTTGAGACAAGCATTTAATGAATCACATAAAAAGGTATGCTATTTGCTCATCAATCTTCTTTCTTTTCTGATCCAAGTAATTTCTACTTCAAAATATGGCCCAGATGTTCAAGAGCCAGGGGAATAATTCTGAGCAATATTTCCTTGGAAAAAAGAGTAAACCTCTTCAGACAAAGCCTTTAAAGGAGTTTTAGAAATCATCTGTAGAGTTATAGTTGAAAGAAGTAAATCCATGCTTATATCAAAGCTCCACTAAATACATCTGCAGGGTATTAAGAATAGGTCTCCACTCACCTTTGGAAATGGCTACCGTGATTAAACACACACAAGCATATGTAGCAATGACCAATTCATTCAAAATCTATTTATAGAAGACAGAGAGGGGAAATAAAGGCAATTACCTGCTTCCTCCACAGAGTACATTTCTCGCCAGAACATCCTGTGCTTGTAGTCATCCTTTGGAGCATACAGGTATGTATTTAGTCCCCACTTCTGAAGTCTACAAACACAGGAAAAAAACTTTCACTGGGAGAATAGCCTACAGATTCAGGAATTACCTTTTACTTGATCTGATTTATTTTTTCTTCATTGAACACTGTGTGATACTATTAAGTCACAGTAACTTTACGCACAATTGATACTGGACAAATCGGTTTAGGCAAGATGGAAAGGTGAATATGAGCCCCCAAGAATATTGATAGTAGGCAAAAAGCTGCTCTAGGTTAGGACAATAATTCTTTTCAGACTTAAGTGGAAGATTATGATTATATTGTGATGGAATGTGCTGCAGCAAGACGAAGTATGACTTGCCTTCTAAAAAGTTCTTTCCTCTGCTCCATAACCCAAGGTCTTCCATAAAATCCTAAGGGAAACAAGATTAATATTGTCCAGTTAGACGTTAGATTATGCCTGCTCCATGAAACATTATATTACAACCCACCATTTCCTTCCTCTTCTGCTACATTCATCAAAAAGCTTCCCAAATCAGAAAGGAAAAAAAAAAAATCTAGTTAGCTTTAGGAAAGCATAGTAACCTGAACTGATCTAAAATTAAAATGCAATTATAACTTATTTCATTTCTTATGATCTAAGGTCTTATAAATTTGGCCACTGATGCAATTAATTTTCAGAACCCAAACTGTACGCCTAAGCATATGCCCTTGACAAGTCAAGTCAGCATTATTGTAAGAGCAGACTGAACAGTCATAACCTAATTAAACTATCACTCCAGACACCTACAAAACAGGTTTGATTGTAATGTGAACACTGAAGACACTTGAAAATATTTCCAAGCTCAAAAGTGCTTAATCGGTGGTACAGATCGGAATGCTGAATAAACACAGAGTATATAAATACATACTGACGTAGATGACGTATAATTAAAAAAAAATGCACAAGTGAGTCAACAGAATGCTTAGGATTTCATTCCTTTTACTCAGTTTAACAGACTCCTCCACAAAATTAACTTGCAAGTTGATATCTTACAATTCCCACATCTTTACAAGCTAAGACTGCGTCTTTGCATAATCATATAAAAGCACCTACATAAGTGATTTTAGAATAGCGTACATTCAGAGTCATGGGATTCCATGGAAATTGTAACTGCTTCTGGTTTTAAACCTAATCCTCCCATTCTAGAAACATAATACTTTAAAAAGCACTCTCAATGCACTCTTATTCAAGTAAATTCACTTAGACCTATGCGCAAACAGTTCAATCACAAGTGGGCACTTCAGAACAAAGCTTCAGCTTAGCAACCTGTGCAAAGACCAGAGACTAAAATAACACTGAAATTTAATAAGCTCTTATTTTCAAACAGCATGGCCACTCAGTGATGAATGACGCTTCTAAAACACAAAGCTCACATATCCCCACAGAACACCAGTTCAAAAAGTAGACAATATCTTAATTTCCAGAGCTATTCACCATTGTAAATCTGTAAATATTTGGTCTCACAGAGATCAAAACCATCCTCCTACGACCTTTCAAAACTCACAACTGATGCAACTGAAGCATTTTCCATATACTAACCGGTATTTCAGTTACCTGTTAAGTGAACAATGCTCTTTTAAGCAGCTTAAAGCAAGCTCGAGTTTAAGAATTAGTCTCTCAAAGAGCACTCTTAGACTAACTGGCACCATGAGGTGGCAAAGATGAGTAACTACTACTCCTCACAAACTGCAAAGAGCCAAATAGAGGACAGTTAAACAGAAGAACAAACAAGAGAGCAGTTGCAAGACATGAAAACCTCCCAGTTTATTTCACCCAGAACAAATTTCTCATTTTCACTAGCACTACCTGATTCTTACTGATGCTGCCCTGAGGAAGCTCAATAACCCACAGAAGAATGAATTACTGTGACACCTAACGAATACCACCTATGCCTCACAACTCATTCAGAACACTTATGCTTTACCTATGATACTACTGTTTCAGACCTATTAGCCTAAAGCAGAGCAGAGGCCTACTATAAGAAAAAAAAAGAAAACACAACATGAAAATCAGATAACAAAGACTAATTAATTAAGACTGAAGAGAACACGCTAATCCAATGCAACACTTTTCCATCTGTCAGCACATTTCTTAGATTATTAATGTTACCAGCTGATGACAACTCTTAGATCTTTCTGTCCAACTAAAAATCGACCTGGTTTTGTATTACTCCCTCAAGACTGTGTGTCAGGTTAATATAAAGTCAACAGATCATGCCAAATACCTCATCTCAGTCACCACGCTCTCCATCACCACAAGCCAGAATATCCTGGAGGCACAGCACCAGAGCTTTGCATCCAGTACTCTCTTAGACCTTATTACTGCCCAAAACAGTGAATTTGATGTCATAAGCTCTTCACATTCTTAGAGTATACACCCAGTATTTGTCCAATTTCCCACTCCTCCCCCTTCTTACAAAACATCCAAACTCTCCATATCTCATTGCTTTATTCTCACCACTCCTCTACTCTATGTTAACCACTGCACTATATTTAAGTATTTATCTACACTTCTGAAGTTAATCCCTGTTTTTCTCTTACCCCTATTATTTTCTTGAGTCACTAAAGAGACAGATGTTTTCACCCACTACCGTTTACCTCAATCACCATAACAGGGTTTTTTGGGGTTGGGCTTTTGTTTGTCTGCTTGGTTGACTTTTTCAGGTTTTGGGTTTTTTGTTTTCTTTTTTTTTCTTTAACACTTTTTCCCCCTGCATGCATACTGAACTGGTAACTCCTAACTAGTGTTAGACTGCTTCATTGTGCAGAGGCCATTTTCTTGCTTTGTTTTACGCACAGTACAGTCAAAAACACCTGCCTTAAAATATATGCAGAGGAGATCAACAATGTAACTAAGATGACAAGAAAAATTGTTTTGGTATACACAGTGGTTCCAACATAAATCCGGATGAACAGGTGATCCATGGTCAACGTGTATCAGCAGCAACATGAGAAAACATGCTGTTACAATCTGTATTTCTGTTCACTGTTATTCATCTGTCTCTGAACCCTTCACTGTAGCATCTGTCTTCACAGAATTAAGTCTATTAACAAAACAAAGACATCTCTCTCCACACTGACCATATTTAAGCCCTAGTAAGTGCTAAAAAAATAGAGGCATTAACTGGGCCTAGGGCATTTCCCACAGTGACATCTGCAGGAGCCAAATGGTCTTTTAAGATATGAACAAAAGGCATTCTGCAAGCAATGCAGATACCAACTTTGATAAAATGCCGGTTTCACTCTCCATTCCCTCTGTTAATCATTTTGTTCTCCTACTGGAGATTCATTATAGGTACAGAAATATTAGCAGTCCACAGGAATTTAGAACAATTCCAAACAAACTATTATGTTGGGAACAAACCATTTTTCTTGCTGGCTTTCAACCATCTACCTTAGCTGACCTGTCAGAAATGCACGTAAATTCTGTATTTACTGAGAAATGCAAAGAGTCCCTTCATTCTGCACTTTCTGCAACAATTTAAACCTCTTACTGCTGCAGCTATGCCAACAGACAGGAGAGGATCATTCCTACAGTGCAATTAAAATGGTAAGCTACAACACTTTAGAGAACAGTGAGCAGTTAATATCAATTCCAGAGCAGATGTCTATGGAATCACCTATTCCCTACCCAAGAAACTGAATCTGAGCTTCTGGCAGGCAGGAAGATTATGTACAGCTGGGAAAATCGCACAGCAGCTCTTCTCTCTCTTTCTCTCCTACCTGCCCCCCTTTAGACGCTTACTAACAAGCGAGCCACAGCACTGCCTCAGCCTCCATCAGGAACCATCGGCCTGCTGGAATTGCCAGGCCTGCCCTCGCCTCGCTGAACAGCTGCCATCAAACGGCGGCACCGGCTAGCGAACGGCTTCCCACACCAACCCCACGGGCAGGCGCCCCCGCCCGGGCGCGCCGCG
>Ga0181612_163087_pt1 | contig 17782 bp, 8 predicted proteins | sample HoacroProtozoa21_FD_119630 | JGI IMG/M metagenome (GOLD analysis project Ga0181612, IMG submission 119630) | Hoatzin crop microbial communities from Cojedes, Venezuel. Combined Assembly of Gp0051906, Gp0051904, Gp0051908 | reverse complement strand
TTAGTTGTTGGACATGTGCAGTACTTTTTTCATCAAAATCCTTTTTAGTCTTAACCTGATGCTATGCTATGAAGTGATACAACCAAAAGGCCTTAATTTTGTATTCTGTGCTCAGGTCCTGTAGTGATTGGATGCTTTATAGATATGCAGGCACACAGCAGAGAAACCTTCATGAGCTGCCTCTTGAAGATATAATGCGATTTTGCAAATGCAGGTGCCTGTACAGAAGAGATCATAAGGAGCTCTTATAGTCAGTTATATAATATAATGCTGCCAGATCATGTGGTACTACCAAGTGATACCCTTTGGGGAGAGACAAGGGAACAACTGTTGAGTGGTGATGCTTATGGCGTTCCTTTTTTTAAGAGGTAGTTTACAGAAACACCATCTATTGTATGTGTATGTCGACATGCTTTTTGTAGGCAGATGTGAGGTTGCTCTAAACTGGAAGTTTACGTAAGTGCTAACCATAGCTAAACTGGATTAGAGTGGGCTTGTGGCCAGTCATCTCCGAGTGTGGGCAGAGTGAGCTCACATCTCCCTGCAAAACTCTGTGGAGATGAATCCTATTTTAGGTGTTTTTGTGAGCCTTGTTTTTGTAATAACGACATCACAGCTTCTGGTATGTACAACTGTAAAGCATCACTGTTACAGAAGGAAGAAATAGTAGCTCCTTTTTGTGAATAAGGAACTAAGAAGCATGAAGAAACTCTTCTGCTGAAGGATGAGCCAATCTATAGCAAATGCAGTGACTGAGTACAGAGCTTTGGATGCCCTGTATGAACTGTGGTGGTGTTCTTACCTCACTGTGATGCAACACATGTTTTAAAATGACCACTTACATAACTGGTGGCATGCTCTGATTCTTCCTTTGATGGATTATTTGACTGCAATCTCTGTTACAGAGCACTAGAATCCAAAGGAGGATAATTGCAGAGGGACTATTCTAAAATGAAAAGCATTAGGGAAACAAAATTTTGGTTGTCTTGGTTTTGTTGGGTTTTTTTTGTTTGTTTGTTTGTCTTTAGCTAATGCATGGAGCCAATAAGAGTAAAGAGTTTAAGAAACAAGCCAGCAAAGGCAGTAGAATACAGTCCTGGGCCATTGAAAAGAAGTGACACAAAGGGAAGATTTTGTAGAATCTTTGTCTCTTTTGTAGAAAGTCTCATCTATAGTGGTTACTTTCCTGTTTCAGAATGGTCATGTATGAAGAGTTTTCTGTGTGTAAGTAAAGCATTCTTCGTCAAGCCATCTTGAAACTGTGCCCTTTACCTCAATTAAGTAAAATTTTTAGAAATCCAACTCAAAGGATCTCGTCGTAATTAGCCTACTGACTCTTCATTTTTGTGATTCTGCTAGGGTCTTACAGGTCACTAATGTTAGTTTAATTGTGAAATTTCGCACATTTCAGGGGTGAAAATGATTTGTGATTCAGGCCCTAAATGTATAGCTTCATTTATGTATTATTCCTTTTTCTCATTTCACATCATGTTGTAATTCTGAAAATAGTTTTTTGACAGTTGAATGGTACATATTTTAGTCCCAGCAGCCCACAATGATAGGCCACATTCTCAAATGCTATAACATGATGCCATGCTTTTTACTAAATAACTGCTTCCATTTTTTACTTGCAGGCTTCCTTCATGCTCTCTCATGACTGTGCACAGAAAATACAGACTACCTGTAGAGGCTCTATCTTAGAAGAATCTGAATATTTTAATTAAAGATTTTATAAAATGAGGGGTTTTTTTCTGCTTTCTAAAAGTGTGAAGTCTTGTGTTCTGAAAACTAAAATATCTTGGAATTATTAGAGCTGACAGTGTTTGGACAAAGAGGGGACTATGTTAGAAGTGGCAATTTATGGAATTTTCTTTTGTTCACAGCACTTAGGGCATATGAGGTCCTGCAGTCCTTTAGTGATGTACATAATCCGTTTTATGTCCAGCATTCTTCTGGTGTCATTGTGTGTTTGCAAGACAAGCAAAAGCTTAGCTTCTTGAAAAGTGACTTATTTTGAATGATTCTGTGAAATTGTTGGATGGCTGTACATTATTCTTAATCAAGTCAATGAGAGATGATTAACTTTATTAACGCTTCTTTTCAGCCAGGCCTGTGATGACTTTTGGTGTTTGCGGAAATGACTTTGATCTTATTTCATGTTACCTGACATTAGGACACCTTTTCCTTTTTGAAAAAAACAACCCAAACAAGCAAACAGTGAAAGCCATGAAAACTGCTGTGATGTTTGCTTTTGAGCAAAACTTTTCATTTAAAAAGTAACCTTTTTATGGCTTTCTAAAATGGAACTTTTGAGGCAAATAAGGAGATAATCAACCTTGGCTATTTTCATTGAAAGGTTGTTGCCTGAACCCTTAGGTCCTTTTGTAAATCCCTGTCGTTTGTTGTTATGGTGTTGGCGGCTTATGTTGTTTGGGTTTTTTATTCTGCTTTCCAAGACTTGGGAGTCTATGGTGTGTTACCTCTGGGTGTTTTCAACAGCAAGTGTTGCAGAAGTATAGCCAGGAAGTTCATATAGATCTGCTATATTGCATCTGCTTTTGTCTCAGTTCCCCTGCGTTACAGCCATGCTTCAGCGTGTAGCTTGAAATGCTGATTAGTACCAGAGCACTGCAGTCACTGATGCACAGATTTAGGTCTTTACACTGTCTTTTTCTTCCGCTGTCAAAAGTTTTGGCATTTGAAGAGAGTTGTAGGACATAAAGTCAGCTATAGTACAGGAAAAAGAAAACATAACCTTTTTCATTTGGTTCATGCTATGTGCTGATTTAAGTGTGAAACATCTTTCGGTAAAGGTACCTGAAATCAGAGCCTAGGTTGCTCTTACAGCTTTATTTTTCCCCTTTCATAGTGGGACTGGGAGAGCCAGTCTTTTATAAGGATGCTAGCAACTTTCCAAACAAGTATTTGAAATATCTGAAGAAATTGCAGGTATTGAGAACGTTTTGAGAGCATTTTGACTGCAAAATATCCGAGCGAAGTTTCTGGTAAGACATGTACCAATTAAATCAGCAGAATACTTTAAAGAAAACTTTGTTCTTTTGTATGTTTCTGAAACAACTAGTCACTGTGTAGTCACCGGGAGTTCAACTTGAGACAACTGAAGTGAAAGTGTAAGTGGTTTAAGCTAATAGAATAAGGGCTAGACTTCTGAAAGGGTTAGGTCTTTCTTCTCAACATCCGTAAGAGCTGGCCTCCCATATGCTTTTAAAAACATGATGCAAGTCTTTTATTGATAATAGAGACAGGTATAAAAATCTACATGGAACAACTACTGACCTGTGTAGTATTAGTCCTTGGTCTATTTTATTTATGTAATGAATTTATATTTAATTACATGGTTTGTATAGGGTATACCTGATAGAAATATTTTATTAAATTTGATGGACAAAGGGGTTTCTACATGGATAAGAAAACAGGTTTTTTTTCGGTTTAAGAAAAATTACCTGGAAAGCTAAAAAGAAAAAAAGTGATGTGAAACTACAAGAGTAAAAGAGAAAAAAAAAGTAGTTAGCAACTACTTAAATCTATATAGGTCACAAGGTTTGCTTTTGCTTTGTGTATGTGTGTGTGTTAGCTATGTCATCTATCTTTGAGCCAGGAACTGTGCAGGGTAAAATGAGTAAAAGCGGTAAAAAACAGGTATAATTCTCTGCCATATAAACCCCAAGTACCTCATACTTGAATTTTCATTGTGAATAACTGTTTCTGATCAACTGGATTGTTTTCACCATTTGACTTATACTCTGGTTGTGTTTGTAGACTATTTCATTACGCTATTTTATTAAATTTACTAAGGGAATGTGGTTGAAGGAAAAGTCTGTTTTGTATGATATACTAAATACAACAGTCTAGCTCAGATTAGTCCATTTTGAATAGACTGGGCTGTTTGGGGTTGGTTTTTTGGTTTTGTTTTTTCCACCTTGACCAGCTACCTAGTAGATAAACCTGCTGCTGATTCCCATTTCTGAGGTGCTATCCGAGCAACAGGCCTTAATTTGCTCAGGATCACTCTGGTATGGTTTGCTCTGTTCTGCCTTCTCCCTCATTTGCACTGTTGCTGTAAGAATCAAGGCTTCATATACATATTGTTCTGCAGGATTTTTTGTGAAACGGAACCTTTTTCCTGATAGATTAACAGAGTGCTAAAGCTAAATTTAAGATATTGTGTATTTAACCTTTTCCCCTAATTGCTTGCCCAGAATAAAGGTTTGGTGCTTTGTTCCTAAATTCGCTACATGAGGTGGTGTGCATTAAAGTGTATTTATACTCTTTCAGATTAATTAGCTGTGACCTTATGAACCACTGTCCTTGTTTAATTGGTGGCTCCAAAGCACACTAATGGCATAAATCAGCTGATAATGAGATTCAGACTTGCTTTTAAAATATATAATAACACTGCATTGATACAGCAAATGAGATTTGTTGACACTCTGTTGGTATTACAGGAGAGAAGACACAATTAAATGTGTACTTTCAGGATGGGGGAGAGCTTGGTTGGAATGAATAATATGCACTTCAGGGTGGGTGTATGAAATAAGGAGGATATTCTACATCAAGATAAGTTTGGTATTCTCTCCTCGTCTCTAGGCACTGTGCAGTACTGGCTGGTGCACTTTAGGATACAGAAATGTTGTGGGAAGGTGTTTCTTAAAGATTACTGAAGGCTAACAAAAATGATGATTTCATCTTAAATATAGTTACATGTTTCTAAACTGAGCTTGCACCCACTGTTTTATGAACTGCAAATTAATCAGATAGCTCCCAGAGAACAAAAAAGTTTTGACCTAAACTAGTTGCCCAGGCTCCTTTACTATTTTCAGTTTAATGTTACCCATATCCATCCTCACATTTTGGAAGGAAAACAAGGGCTGTGCAACAAAGTTTCTTTGTTTTCATAAGAACTAAAAATGTGCTGTATGTAGACCAAACAATAAAAATAAACTACTGAACTACCTTCTAATGCATGGGGGTTCTGGAGAGAGGAAACCATGGATATTTAGAGGCATAAAGTGAGTCATTGTGCTAGTTAAAGAATTTTATAAGGCGAGCTCTGTGGGTTTGAGTTGCATCTGTTACCTTTCCAACTAGAACTGAGGCGTATGCAGGAAAAAGAATGTTGGATTTAATCATGCCTTATAGTGAACCCATTGTACTTAGACTAAGCTTCTAACTGGGATCTAGACTGTAGGAGAACAGAATCGTTAGTCTGTCTTTCTGTGTGATTTTTGTCTTAGATGGGTTCCAGCTAAATGCACCTAAACAATATTACTTTACACCAGTTGAGCTGCAAAATGCCACTAACAAAATAATTTTAAAAAGTAGAGAATGTTCTGTAACACCTGAAAACAAGCAAAAAACCCCAGTCAGCCAAAAAACCCCCTCACAGCTATTTTCCTTATTAAAAGGTAACCATGCTTGCATTTATGACAGTTCTTAGAAGCTGTAATGGACTGGGTTGCTATGGTGTGAGATGCAGAACAATGAAATAATTTTTTCTCTTGATATTGGCTTCCTGGAAACAAATTCTGTGTAAATTACTTGGCTGAAATAGTGACAACAGTCTTGTGTGCTGTTTTATTTAGTTCATAGTTAAAAATCATAACTATTCTATAATAAGACAAAAGGTAACATTTGTCACTTCTGGGCTTTTTTTTGTTTCAACTTTTTTTCCTTTTACATTTTCAGGTCAGTTTCATGAATTCAAAAGCAACTTACCAGTGATTTCTGGGAGCTGGGGCTGATTTTCTTGTGTATTTGTAAGTATTTATTGACTAATTTTCCTGTTACGTGCATTTTTCTAATACTCTTTTAACATGAAGAATGGAAGCTTTTTTAAAATGTCTCTGCCATATCCCAGTTTTAGAATGTTCTTTCATAAAGAAATGCACCTAACTACTTAGAAAGTTTTTGTAGTTGTTTTGCTGCCAATTTATGCTTCAGTTAATCAAGGGGCTATAGATGCTTGAATTAACAGTGAATATTCCTGTTATTTCAAGCTTTCTTTGGTTTTCATAATAAAAATGAGAGAACAGTGTTGCTTACAGTACCACATTAGTTATGATACTTGCTAATGATAGCAGTGCATCTTGCTGTTGTGATGAAAATTATTTCTAGAAATGAATTGGGGCTGTGATTCAAGACTGACAGAACTTTTAGAGAAAATGCAACATGGGTTTATTGAGGAAACACTAGGACAACCAGTATCTGCTGAACTGGGCATGTGTTTTTGTATACCCTGGAGAAAGCTGACCTTTATGGTTGCAGCAAAATGACTGAGATTGTAGTCCTTTAGTCCATAGCCAAAGAATATTTTTCAGTGTATCCCCAAGTTCAAATAAAGCAAATGGGGCTAGGCCTATGCATAAATGCTTTGAGAAAGGGACAGTTAGAGGAGAGGATCTGAGAGGTAGATAGTTATTTACGCAACAAATAGAAAGCTTTCAGAATTGCTGTTTTGAATAGTCTTCAGCTTTAGTCAAGTATAATAAGGAAAATCTAATGAGACGTAGACTTGGCATGACATAAATTATTGCAATACCTCTTTTATGATGTAGTATAAATGAAATCAGTCTATGCAGCTTGTTCTCTTAAGTCACAAATGTAGTTTATGAATAAATATTTATTCAATCATTTGTGGAAAAAGATGTTCACAAAACTACATTCATCAGGGAAAAGTACGGCTGGTTCTTCTCTCAATATGGAAATGTGTTCAATTTGTACTAACCCTTCCCGTTTACAAATATTTATTTTCATATATGGCTTCACTATTATATTTGCAGTTTCCTTCATTTACAGGTCAGCATCTTTTTAATGAGCATTGTTGGTCATATTTAAAAAAAATATTCTTATAAAATAAAATAAACAATTTTTAAAAAGTATTACCATTGAAACATTCTGAAAAGGCAATGTGAAGTGGTTGCTGAATTGGGTTGTTGTAACTGTTCCTGGCTTTACCACTGCATGCTTTTTTCAAGCAATCATTTAGGCTTTCATTGCCTCATTTTTCTCATCTATAAATGGAAGTAGCTATATATCAGTCAATACAAACAGTACGTCTTTATACCTCAATATGGAGCATATTTTCCAATCAAAGCAATGGAGTAAATACAATGGTAGATTCATTGTGAACTTCTTTATGCGTACCAGGCTAATTGGATGAGAACCTGTAAGTGTTGTTTAATTCATGTTCATGTAGTATTACGACCATATAAAGGGCTTTAGTATTTATGTTGTGGACTCCTGATCTGAGTCCTGCTTTTCTTGACCAACAACAACAAAAAGCTGTGGTAAACAAAATTGATTGAAAAAGTGCTTTGAAAACAATGTTTGTGTTTAGGTCAAGCAAGTACTTAAACTTTAATGAGAAGAAAGGTCAGTTGTTATCACACAACTGTTCACTGTTTTTTTTGCAGAAAAAGTTGTTAGTACAGTTGAGACACCTTACAATATTGTGACATGAGAGCTGGAACATGGTTCAGCAGCCTTACTAATGACGCCGAATAAATGACTATACAAAATGACTGTACAAAATGAACCACAGTCTAGTCTTTTACAGGTATTCTCTGCAACTCAGAGTTCAATCACATTGACATGAATATCTGGAGAAGATAACACTATGCCTGACTGCTGTTGTTCTCTGATTAAAGGCCTTATTTGAGTATTTAGCACTATATAATATTGAGGAACATTTGCAAATCTGGAGTTCACATAAACTGAAAATAGAATGTAGGATGTACAACTCATTGATTCAGCCTGATGTTTCTCACATACAGAGAACAGGATTGGAGTGTACATCCGATAGTAACACAGGTTTAGATCTTCTTCAGTCGTCTCTATTGTACCTCTCCGAACTTGCAAATATTCTGTAGGTAGTATACATTGCTTCAGCAGATAACAGACTCTTACTGTTTATTAACAGTAATATGTACATCGTCATAGATTTTCACTGTGCTCTATAGACAAACAGGATGGGTTGTTACCTCCTGTGTCTTTCAATTTAAAGGCTTGATTTCATGCGAGGTGACCAAGCAAGCTGATGAAATCAGGATCAGGACCTGAGGCTGAACAAACAGGCCCTAAGTAAATGATACCAGATAAGATGCGAGCTTTAGGAGGTTGGTGTGGGAGAAAAAAACTTTGCATATATGAAGAGTTTTGAGAAGATTCAATTCTAAGCAGCATTTTAAAAATGCTAATGAGAAGTGTATACCTTTTTTATGTTATGCTATAGCATTTGGGCATGTTTTTGTAGCGTGTTTGATCTATACTGCAAAGGGAAGGAGTGTAGATCAGTGCTAGGAAGATTGATCTTTGGAAGTGTGCATATTTTCTTATATGGGAATACAGCAAGATCAGTTAAATACTGCTATAGATCTATACCAGAACTATTTCAACCAGGGGCTATAATAACATTTTCCTCAAATTTTTGAAAGTTTTGTCATAGATGCATTCTGCTGTAACGTGTAATTACTTGGATCATCCGGTTCAGACAACTTTGGGTTTTTTTTTTTTCTCATATTTGGCTAGTTTTGTTCAGGAGAAAACAGGATTGATGATTCATACAAAAGTGTAAATTTAATGGAAAAAATGACATTTCAGCTTTTGTGTTATGCCCACAGAGTAATTGTCCTAACCAAAGGTTACTTTTTTTCAAGAATGTGGTCTTAACATGGTTTAATTTACTTAATTGTTCTTCTCAAGTAGGTTTGTCCAGTAGTAAAATGCAATAGTTATTTAAAGTTACAAATGGCAAAATAAATGTTGTCTAATAACACAGCATTTAAAACAAATTTTGCTTGTACACCACCAATTAGAAATACCTTTTTACTAGCAGTTCAGTTTCTATGTAAGTGTTTTATAGTGACTGAACTACAAAGTGAAAACACTGATGCAAGGGGAAAAAAAACCCTGAAATGAATGGTGTTAAAGCCTGTGAAACTTCAGTGTCTTGCGAGAACAGCTGTTCAGTGAAAAGCTTATGTTGAAAATGTGGTGAAAATAATATCATTGGATCTGAGACTAAAATCAAATTGCTTTAAAACCACAAGCAGCAGGTTTTTTCAAAGAAGGTTTAAAAACAAAAATAGAAAGACTTCAGTGACACATGCAAGCACACACATTATAACACAACAAAAGTGGTACAGTGAGTAGGTAAAAATCTTTTCGAAGACGTATTCCGATTAGCACATCATCAGGGAGTTTGCATCAAACTCAGCATTTGATATTTTTTCTGCAATCTTATTTTTAAGGCAATTTTTATACTTTTTTGGTTTAATTTGGAATGGTTCTATTTAAAACTTAGAGGGTGTGTTTACACCATGGAGCATCTTACCAACTAGATTTGTGCTTTGCATTTGTACTGGCTTGTTTAAGAGGAGAAAACTATTAAGTAGTGAATATTTACATGATAAAGTCAAAGAAGGTACAGCTTATTTGGAGCAAGTTTAGACATATGTGGCTTTGGTACTATTTACATTTACGTGTTTAACTGATAACATCTTATGTTCTACTGAATTACAGTTAATTTATTGGGGAAAATATAGTGTGTATACTTTCTAGAAAAGCAATATAGTGAACTCAATTCTTAAAAAGTTGGTCTCCATTTTTCTCTTCAAAAGATGTAATTGTTCATGAGCATTTTAGTCAAGGAGGTGTTTATCAGCTTATCACTTACGTCTTTCTATAAAAAGCTGATTCTTTCAAAATTTTTATCAAGAAAGCAACGCGATACCTTACTAGAAGCTCTATTTCCTGCAACATACATACTTTTTTTGGCATGCATATGCTGGAGGTATCAGAGGTCTTTATCCTCTTCTGCCTGCTTTCCTGCTAACATTTGTGACATACCAGTGTAAAATCATGTGATTGCACCACGAAGTAGCCCTTCAGCAATTTAAAGCTCTGTTTTCCTGGGATTATTTTATAAATGGTGAATGTAAAATTTGATTCTAGTGGAACACTATCTTACTGTTTTTATGAAACACTTGCACTACAGTAGCACGCAAATTTTCAGGTAAGAAACGAAGTTCCGGTATATAATGTGAGGTATAAATAAATACAAAAGCAAGGCACCTGCCTTGAAGAGTTTTCTTGTCTGAGAAAGCTTCTGTAAATACACATATTTTAGATGTACTTGAGAGAGAATCAGTTGAGTAGAAACAAAATGGGAGGGGAAAGGGCATTTCTTTACACTTGAGTAATACCTGGTGCATAAATGCCCAAGCACATTTGCCAGTGTGGTTCTAATAGAAGCATAGTTGCATCCGTCTGGAGCTTTGTAGTTGTGCTTGAAGAGAGGAAGGTGTGGAAAAAAGACTGAAGGAGAGGGAAAGGTGGCTGGGACATTCATCTGCTGAGAACAGGACAGAAGTCCAATCAAAACTACAGAAAGTTCTGTTTGTTTTTTCATATCTTAAGTTCTCTCTCCCCGCCCTGTGTTTCCAGCTGGGATGTCTGATGGACTCCCCCGTGTGAATTTTTTTAAAGCTGTGTGATTGTGTGAAGTCACCTAGGGACTTCTAGTTCTAATAGAAGGAGTGTCTGTTGCACGATGCTGGCACAGAATCATGTTCCTGTCTGCATTCCCATTTACCTTCTGAGTGCAGCAGACATTATTTTGGCTGCTTCTCTATTGACCGTGTAGACTGTTCCTTGGTAGCAGGTAAATCAATTAATAGATACACAGAATGCTCATGTTGTGGAAGCAATATGCATTGTATTCATTTCAGCCAATTTTTCTTACAATAAGCGAATAGTGCACTTAAACTACTTCTAGGATTTTGATATTTAATGTGGCACAGATATCTTTTTCAATTTTTATGAGGAATGAAATGTATGCCACAAGAGAAACTATACAAAATAACAGTTTTCATTCATACAAACCCAAAGTGTTTCATGCTGTTAGATTCTTTAGCACTTACTAAACCGAGGACACCACGGAGGGTGTGGCTGCTATCCAGCCAGTTTCTGACACACTGCACAAAGATGGTGGCCACGTATGTGGTCTTTGCTTGCTTTTTGATTAAGATGAACCATTTAATGAAGCTGCTGCTAGAAATGCTTTTTCAAAGGATTGTTGTGCTCTAAATACGTGAGGACCTCCTTGCTCCACTGCTACTCTGTCTATGTGCTGGATGAGACCTGTGTAATGCACTAGATCCATCTACTGTCTAAAAAATTCTTTGCAAATGTACTAAGCAATGAAATGGAAATCCTTAGCCAAACAATTCTATATGCTGTTGAAGTTGCATACAATGCTTGAGAGAGGGGAATCTGTTAGGAAATGTTTGTGCCAAGAAGCTGAGTTAAGAACATTGAAGCAAAGTATTTGTAGAAGTCTGTGCCCGGGCAGAATCCTATATGTTTTCTGCAAGTGACTGACATTTGCAGAGCCAAAATATTTTTAGAAATACGGACAAAACCAAAGCCTCAGGTCACTTAATATCTACAATGCAGGATCTTCGAAACGCTGTCAAGAGAATTTTCTTTAAGCCACGCTGCAAGTAGTAAATTATGTACAGTATTTCTCATACTACGTAAATTACACGAAGGACTTCTATAGTATGGATGAACAATGCTAATAGTTGATGTCAGCATTATCTTAAAATCATATTACTTAAAATAGTGAAGGTTATAAAGTGGCCAAAGACATCTTCATTTTCTCTCGGTCTTCCTAATGCACATATACCAGTGGCTGTTTGATTCATTTATTGACATAAAACAGAATTGCTTAGAACTAACCACTCATTCATCATAATCACAGTTACAAGAGAGCGTGGGGTAAGAGGTTAACTGCTTGCTAGATGTATCAAGGTCTTCGGTCTATACTGAAGCCTGACTCAATAGAAATCTGATAATAGTTGGTTGAAGGTAAAACGTAAGTGTTAATAGCTAAATAAAAAAAAATGATAAAGACTGTACTGTAAAACACTCACGTTTCCAAAGTTAATTAAAAAAGAGCTGATCAAAGTGAAACTTCCGTTAAAAATGTTACTTTAAGATAGTAAAGATAAGATAGAGTACAAAACTGAATTTTAAAAATCAGTCGATATTTTAAACTCATTTTCCGTTATAATTTTATTTTCTGCTTGGCAGTGCTTTCATTAATAAATAAAATATAAATAATATGAAAATGATCATTTTTACTTTTAATAGTTTAAGTTCATGCACAGTGATTATGAATTGATATTTTGGGGTATTTATATTAACAAGATACTGAACAAAATCAGTTTAAACTAACTGGGAGCAGCTTCTGTTCTTAATACACGTGTGTGATGGATTCATCATAAAATACTCAAAGACTAGACTTTATTGTGTAAATACTGTATTATCTTTATGGGTTTATTACAGATTACTGTATAATCCTGGCTTTGAAAGTTAGTCTGAAAGATGGTCCCTGTAGGAGCCAAAAAGCCCCAGGGAATAATTAATCCAACTCTCCGATGCTAAAACAAAGCAGGTTACATGAGTTTTTGAAGTTTCACCTCTCACTTCTGCCTTCCCCAATGAAACAGTTCACAAAATGTAAGACTTCATTCAAAGTTCGTATTTTCAGTATAAAAGGAAAAGTTTGGCATAGAAAGGGAGACGATCTTCATCTGGAAATTGGCAGGAATGAAGGTCTGCCTGGGACACATGGTCCTGCAGTAGATCTAAAGTACTGTAGGGTACCAGTGTGAAGATGGATGACTAGCTAGCAAACTGGCTGTGTGTATGGAATTCTTACTGATTTAGTATCTATTTTCTAATCAAATGCTTTAGTATTCAATATATAATTATTTTTTTCAAAGAATTGCCTGGTCACTGATAGAACACTGAACTACAGTTAGATCTGCTGAAGTGATCAGAGTAAAGTGCAGGAATCTGAAGACAAGCTTAGCATGATGAAAATGAAGTAAAAATTTTACTCAAACTTTGTAACTAACTCTCTATAACTTTAGAGGTGCTCCTACAGCAAGCACAAGGAAGCAGAGATGAGGTTAACTTTGGAGTGTGTGACAACACTCCTTGATTCTTTTCAGCAAAAGAACTTTTATGAACATCAAATCAGGCTCATGATTAGCCAATCCATCAGTGGAAAGTAGGCACCCCTATACATTTCAGAGACAAATAAAAATGTTCCAGAATGTACCTGGTTTATTAAACAGCTCCGTGAAGTTCATTGAACTCACTTTTATTTCTTCTGTATTTCCGAGGTATTTTTTAGACTTGAGCGCCCTATCTTAATAGAACATGCACTATCGATTTATTTAAAGATGTGGTATTTTCTCTTTTCTTTTTATGTCTTCAGGGTTTGTTTGTTTGTACTACTGACATTTTATTTCATTGTTTCATTTTTACCAAGTGATTGTAGTTTGTATAAAATCCATCAGTGAAATTAAATAGCTGTAATTATTCTTTCTAATGTTCTATTTGTTAACACTAGGTTTCATGTCACTTTGCTGCATCTAAACCCAGTATTTTTGAAGTACAGTTAGAAAGTCTTAATTTTATGGAACACTTCCTCCTCCAAATCACGATGCAGATTTTAATAAAAATTTTTGAAAAGCCATTTCCTCTACAACTGTATTGGATTCCCCCCCCCCTCATACCCAATAAAGAGCAGTTATTTATTAGAACTCTCTTATCCTATCTTGCTTGGACAAGTTTTTGTCATTGCTAGGTTATTGGCCTTTTTTTAATTGATTAAGGTCGCATTCTACTCTAGCAAATGGTCCTTATACTTCCTTATTGTGTTCATTAAAGCCTGATAGTATACCTGTGTTTCTAAGAAGTTTGAAAGAATTTTTTTCCCAAAGATTTGTTTGGTGTGAATTCAGGTGTATTCACTTGCCTCTGAAATAGCAGGTGTAGGTTGCTGCCCACTCCAAGATTCTTCTGATTCAGTACGGAAATGCAGTATGGTCTTAAATCTCCAGGTGTTTAAATATGATCAAGGAATGAACAAGCTGCATTTCTGATCCTTCACAGCCCCAGTGCTAGACAATCACAGCTAGGAAGTGGCTATTTCTACGATGTCTGTGTACAACTTTACAGAAAAGTAGTTACTTGTTTTTTAATCTCTTGTTCGTAAAGATGTTTTTGTGGACATAACTGTAACTTTTAGACAATGGTGAGGGTGACATAACCATGCATATTCTCTTTTTGCTGTAATCCTCAAAACAGCTGTAATCCTCAAAACAGCTGCAAGACCTGTGTAATCTTATTGCAGATTCTTAAATTTGTACATTAGATAACTTATATACATCCCCTTCACCAGCCAATTTACTTGAATAATTATATAATTATTGAAACAAAACATAATACTTTTTCTATTCCTGAAATTTTTTTAAACTGAATTGATACATTCTAATTGCCACAGTTTGCATTATAGATCTGTTTCAGATTTGTGCAATATTCAGCAGCAAGCTGTAACAATAATCAGTGTTCTGTGCTGTTAAAAGTATTTAGGTGGAGTTCATGCATTCAGAGAGTGGTTTTTTTTTTTAAGGCCATATAGATTCTTGTACTTTACCCCAGAAACACGCCAGCCTTTCTTTCCCCCCCTGCCTCCTTTTTAACTCTGTTGGTTTGTTCCTGTGTGCAGATAAACTCAATTCCTCCAAAACAACCTTCCCTTTGAGATTGCTGTTGTTTAGGTTTTTCCTCATCCACCCATCTGCCATTAACTGTTTGGTTACCACTTGAAGTACTTCATCACTGAGATTCAGACTCATTGTCCTGTGGCCATTGTTGCTTAGCAGAACACCCATGCCTGCTTCCTACACAAACACACACACGCAAATTAATAACTGAGTAGAACTCCTCCTCTGCGCTCCAGAAGGAGCTGCTCCAAAAAGAAGCCATTTATAGTATCAATAAGCTGCTACTCCAAACCATGTACAGATGTGTTATTCAACCAGTTAATATTGGGGTAGTTAAAATCACCCATTATTATTTTTCTGGCAGATTTTGCCACTTCATTAATATCTTTCAACATACTGAGTTGCTTGTCTGTTCCTTCTTTTACATGGCTTATATCATATCATGCCATCACAGCATATTCTGTAGTTTCGAGTTAATTGCCCAATTAACAGTGGTATTCATGAAGTGCTAGGAAAATTCCACAACTAATGATTTGGACAATTTCAAAATAGGTTGGTATTTCATAGTTTAAAATGTCAAACATGCCAATAGCTGCAAGCTTAAGACTGTGCAGGCTTAGAACCCAATAGCTCAAAAATTCTGTTTCACAAAAATCATAATCCAGCCCTCAGAAACATGTTTCCCAGTCCCCCTCATGAGTGGAAATTCTGCACTATGCTAATTTCTCCTTAGACTGATGAGGTGGGAGCATAAAATAGGACCTCCTTGGCTTCTCTGTATTTTGTGGAAATGCGGAGTAAATACCTTCTGCAGCAGCGAATGCACCCTTACCCCCAGCCTGGCCCCAGATGATGTTTATGGCAGCATTGGGGAAGATGCTGTAGTAACAGTTGTGTATATGCTTACGAGACTCAGGAAAACAGAGATGTGTGTGTCTGGAAGGTTGTAGGATTCACTAGAGGACTTTTCTTTCCCATTGCCTGGATTAGGTAGGGATATTAACAATACGTAGTTAGCTTTGATGGGCCATTGTTCCCAGATGCAACTGAGAGTTGCCAATAGACTCTCTAGGCAGTGATCTGATTTTTTTGTTTTGTCTCACCAGCTGCCATGCAGAGATGCCAGGGGATATACTGCCTACACTTTTTGCCTTTTCTCAGTACCTTCTGTGACATTTATGAATTGTAGGACTGAGGTGATGCCATGGACTTAGCCTACAGAGTCTGGGAATGGGCTGGGTCTGTAAACTAATTTCACTGTCATTGCCAAAGAAAGGAATTATTCATTTTCAGCCTTGAAATTCAGGGTCGGAAGCGTTGGTTGCCATAAAGGAAGCAGTACACCTCCTCAAAGCTAAAGGATCACAGACTCAAGGTTCATTTCTAACATTTTACATTATTAGAACATTATGAATTTCCTTACTTATCAAGTCTAGTGAGATCATATTGGTGATCTAATGCAAACTTCTCAGTGGTGTATGCATATGTGATTCAGGCCTTAATTCAGCAAGGTCCTGTAAGTACTTTAAGGTACTTCATTGCAATTGACAGGACTTTACAGGAGTTAGTGCTGTGAATACCAAGATCTTTGCTGGAATGGTACTAATTATGTAAGTATGGCTGCTGGATAGCTCTTTTTAAAAACTAAATTACTGAAATACAGTGTTGCTTAGATCTTCCTTTTAGTCCTTCTTGGAGTTGTGGCAGAGTCTTTAGGACATTATAATTTATGTTTTATAACAAATATATAGTGAATTGTCTTATCTCATTCCCCTTGGCAACTCACAAAACTATCATTAACATTTTTCATCAGTATTCTGTTTAGAGTTTTCTAAACTGAACACTATAGTGGTAACAGCTCATTTTTAGATGCTATTACAGTTCTTTCACATCTTTATAGTATCATAGTAAAGCTGAATTTACTAGCTACCTTGAAAGCAGAGTAAGGCAGCATTAGAATCTACATTAAAGTGATTCAATACTCTTTGGAGAAAAGCCTTCTTAACTTGAGATCAGATACAGTATGTGTTTTGGGGGCAGTTTTATAAGGATTGCCGATAAACTTGAGCACTACCAACAACAACTGCTTTTTGAAATATTGTTCTGTCCAGCCCAGTGAAATTTAGGGGAATTTGCTTTGCTTTGTAAGCACATGTGATCGACATTAGCATTCAGGGGAGCTGCACCTGCAAATGGAAGGGAGGCTATATCCTGGAGACTAATTTTATGGTTTGAATAGGTAAAGATGGGAGGGATCAAGTTGTATGCACTTGTTTCTCCCTGAGAGTTAGTGCAAATCTCCAGTCTCTTAGGTAAGTACCATGCTCTGATATATTTTTCCTAAACATCCTTCTTGGTGGCCATTCAGATTCTTTCCAGTTTGGGTGTATAGAGAGGATCTTTGTTTTCGTAAGTGTTCATGGGTTAAGAAAATGCAAGCCCTTCAAAGGTCATTCAGTGTTTGTGTCCAGTCAGGCTGACCTGCAATAAGTCCGGTGGTTACTGTTCCTGGCTTTACGGTTCTGAGCAGCTCACTTCATCTTGGTTTCCTTTCTTAATCTTTGACTAACTATTTTACATTTTTAAACTAGAATCTTATCATGGATGGTAAAGTCTGGTGCCCAAAAGAGGGATTAGTGGAGGCCTCCAGAAATGGCTGTAATACTGGTTACAATTATTACAATTTTAAATACCGTAGTAGTAGTAGCAACTACAAGTAGCTACCCACAACCACTAGAAAATGTCTTACTGCTTTTAAAGGGTACAGGGTTCTGCATGTTCTAACTTATACAGAAGTTATACATGTTTCTTACCTTGTTACCATTTTTCAATAATTCTGCACCAAAAGCTTATCTTCAGGTTAAACTTCAGTTGTAGAAATAACCCCGTGGCCAATCATAATTTTAGAGAATTTTGCATCTAGATAGCTATGAAAAAAACACTTGCTAAGTTATTCTTTGTAAGATATGCTTTTCCCGTGTAGCATAATAGAGCATTTAGTGTTCGTGAAAGAAATCCTTTCAGTTGTTTGAATGCAGCAGCTTAATGTTATTTCTCTTAAAATGTGATAGCTTTTAAAAACGTTTTTTACCCAGGTCAAATATAGTAAATTAGTTACACTATAGCCTTAATAGAATTTGAGAATATGACTCATAAATATCAAGATCAAGCAGAAAAAT
>Ga0181612_160661_pt1 | contig 17782 bp, 6 predicted proteins | sample HoacroProtozoa21_FD_119630 | JGI IMG/M metagenome (GOLD analysis project Ga0181612, IMG submission 119630) | Hoatzin crop microbial communities from Cojedes, Venezuel. Combined Assembly of Gp0051906, Gp0051904, Gp0051908 | reverse complement strand
TGCTAGCATCATATCACTTAACTTGGGTTATCCTCTCTGTTTTCCTAAGGCATCATTGCCAAAATGATGCTAACGTAAGTTTGTGAACAGCTTTGTTTTCACACGGGGAAGTTTGTATTGCAGAGGGACGTGCTTTACTACTTTGGGGTTGTTGCTAGTTTAATAACAGTTTTTAAAAGCCAATTCTTATAGAGAAGTTTCTCCGAGCCATTCCATTCTGAGTGTAATTGGTAGTGATGTCCCTATTCAGAGCTTTCAAAATACGCAAATAGGAGTTTCAAGCTATTGGGAGTATCGAGGGATATCTCACTGGTGTTAGAATTCCCAGTTATTAAAATTGGGACTATTGAGCTGATCTAGCACAAGGATTCTTGGCTTTAGTAGTGAAAGAAAACTGCAAATATGTAAAAGGGGCTGAAGAGAGAAAATTAACAGAAATACAAAACCACTTTCAGGATTAAAACCAGAGCTGTTTCTTTTAAGCTGAGTCTTATTGATTAGGACATGCAGCTTCTGCCACATTGAGAGCTTGACTTCCATCTGATACCACAATATGGAACATAAATACCAATAGCCCTTTTATCCAGCAGCTAGAAACTCTGACCTTTAAGTAACGGATTAGGAAGTGTGAAGGCATTTGCAATCAATGAAGCTCATCTCTTAGCTGGGAAGCAGAGCTATATGTAGGGACTGATACGAAGCCCATTAGAGTAGAGTTTTCCTGCTTTCAGCAGTGTTTCAGTTTGGCCCATGGTTAATTAATGAAGCTGGCTTTCAAACAGCTAGACATCTCCAGACACCTAACAAGTTGTTCGAAACTGTGAGTTGTCAGCACAGAGATGGATGGGATAGTTCGAATAACGTAAGTCTGTTGGCTCTGTAACAATACAATTGCAAGAAGTTGTCTGGCTAGCTTTCCTGCTAGGCCAGGGACGCTTGTCATGGGTGTGATACTTAGAGAGGCTACTTCTGGGAAAATGGTGAAAAGCAAGATTTTTTTTTTTTTTTTTTTAAATTCCCCACATTCTTCCTCATGTAGGAACTCCAAGAGGATTTGTATTTTCTTAACTGCATTTAAAATAAATATTTCGTACTGTACAAATGTATCATGACCTCTCTAATGGATGTCTATCTGGGGCCTTCAGATTTCAGTTCCATGTAAGATTGTTCATTGTATATGATGAACAGTTCAGGCTTTTGGATATTCTTGAGGGAAAGAACTTCATCTGACAATAGTAGTGACTCTCCTATCTCCACAGACAAGAGCTATAGGTCAAGATCTGTTCTTTACGGGGAAAATTTTAATCTGAAAATACCAGTCATGGGAATAAACCAAGAAAAATCTTCAGGATTGCATAGTACCAAAACTAGCTGTTTTCCTTTCCAGTCGAGACTGTCAAGGACTTTAATGCCTCTGTTGAAGAGAGGTGAACCGCCTTTACCGTTAGGATGGTCTCCAAGAAATGTGCAAATTTTTGTAGGACAGAATTGCAGCTGCAGAATTGATCTTCCGTGGCAGTAAAGAAAGAGAACGAAAATGGTATAGAAGAACATAACTTCTTTTTTTGACATCAGATAGCGCTGTGTTATACTCCCTAGCATGGATAAAACATTTTAATCTCATTTAATTTCAAGTAATAAATTACTTGCGTTTACCCTAGGAGATAAACGAGTTCCATCATTAGATTGCAGGATTTGAAGTAAGCTGTGGTCTTTTCTCTTTCACCTTGTGTCTCCCACCCTCATTTGTCTTTTTTGTCAATTTGTTGCAACTCTTCTGGTGGCTGGATGGTTAGGTTTTTTTATTTGGGAACTAAATTTTGTGTGTCTGTGTCAATAGTTTCATAAATAAAGAAAGCTGATCCTTGCTTGTATGATTTTTAGGTGGCCATCATGATACAGATAATGATAAAACATTTATTGTTTTAGACATAAGATGCACCATCTCCGAAGTCTGTATGTTAGACTGTCTTGGGAATTGTTGTGCCTTATCTATAGTAATAAAAGATAAGTTAAACTTCATCTTAAATTAGAATTATTTTTCTAAAGCAACATGGAACCATTCCTGATGAGCCATACTAGCTCTGGCTCTGAATGTTCAGAATGAACATCTCCGTGACTTTGTCATTCTTGCTGCATATTTGAGCTAAGCAGAGGTCTTATTTTCTAGTCTTGGTGTGATATAAATGGTTTATCATTTCTACAGTGCTGGTTCTGTATGGAAATCTCATTACGTATTTCAAAAAGAATGCAAGCAGTATGATTTTCAGGAAGTGTAATTACATTTGGAGCTGAAAGGTAGCTGTCTTGCAACATCTGACCTTCCTAATAGGCTGGGCAGTACATGTAATGGATACTTAGGTTTTAATGGTCTTGGAGGACTGAGTAAAGGTGATCTAAAGGAGATCCTCTTCAGAGCTTGTACCAAGGATGTGTTTAGCATAGGCAAATTTATAATGGGGAACCAGTGCCTCTCCCCGCTGTATAAAGATTTGTAATAAAAAAAAAAAGAGTACTGAAATAGGTAGTGTGACATGCTGGATTTTGCCACAGTGGCTATATAAGGAAATGTAGGTGAGAATGAACACCTGAGGTTTGAACCAAAACCCCCAGTGAAATCAAAGGTTATCTGACAACTTAAAGATTTGCAGGGAGGGAGGAATTGGGCCTTACCATATCAAATCTTTGTCGCTTGGTCCTTGCCTGTAGAAACTTAGCTTGAACAAAGCCGTGCTTAGTGTTTGTGTTCATTGTTTCAATAATATTTTCAGAGCTGGTATCTGAATTTAAGTTGTCAACTTTAAGCACATAGCTATGATTATCTGTTCATTGCAAGAGAAATGCATCACAAGTTACAATGCATTTCAAAAAAATAACCCTAATGTTTTTGGATCTTTTATATCTAGAATTCTGGATTCACAGTTTTATTCATTCTAGCAGGCTTTTCAGAATTTTTATTGTGTTAGGCATTTTGTTAGTTAGAGAACATTTGAATGTACATGTGTGTGCAAATACTAATATTGCAATTATCAAAGCTTAAACAGATTTACCCTTGGATTACTGGACTCAGCATGCAAATGTGTCAGCTGAGGGACATCTCGGCTGCCTTTAAAGCTGGGAGTTTGACTGTGGAAAGAGCGCGGTGCAGTGACGGCAGTACCCTAGTCCTTTCGGATGTATAACAGTTCCTTTCTGTCATAACTCATGCGATTTCCAGCAAGTTGCTTAATGTCTGTGAGTGATATTTTTAATGGCCAGTGTTTGTCACTGTGAGACTAATCTTCCTAGGCTCCTTTAATAGGCAGTGAGGAATGCAGTTAACTGCACTGAGCACTTGGATTGTAAAGGAAAACTAAGGAGATAACCTTAGCTAGGCTAACATTAGCCTTTGTGAAATCAACTTGTATTTGTGTGCTTTTAAGGTGCAGAAAGGTGATTAGGGGACTGTTCTGCTTCAAAGGGATCTACTGAGGGTCGTTGCATCTCTGTAGTATGAAAAGGAAGGCCAAGAGTATCACAAATGTTATATGTTACGCTAAGTAGTACTCTGTATACTCTGGCCATCTAAATAACTGTAAGGTAAATGGGTTGGTGTTCATTTTTGTTACCTTTACTGCTGCAGCAACGAACAATGTCCAATATTATTTATTTAAAACCTCTCTGGAATGTTAACAGCCAGCAACAATCAGAGGCTTGAGCTTTATTAATATCAGCAAACCTTCTGCATATGGGAAGTACAAGCACTTGGAGATGTATTGTATGCCACATGACAGAGAGACTGCTTGACGTGTATTTTATTTTTAAAATGTCACTAGCTGAAAATTAATCAGACCTGTAATGCGTGTTTGAATTAATTTATATTGCTGTTGGAAGCAATATCTCAAGAGCCGTAGACAGATGTGTGAATGCTGTAAGCAGGCAGCGTTCTCAATGGATCAGAAAATGCTTCAAAACAGCACTCCCACCTCTCCCAACTCCGCTCTGCCTTTGCCTGCCTGACCTTTTGGTACAAACTGAAGGTTTTAGCATGAGGAAAGAATAAAACCCCACCATACCTGAACTCATGCCTTCTGCTGCCCTCTGGACCTTCTCTAGCTTGGCAACTTTTGGAGTTTTTCCTGTGAATACTGTTAGTGGCCTGTACCTATTTGTGTAGCCTGCGTGACCTCTTGGTGCAGCTCTACCTTAAGGAGCTGTGGAGTGTAATGGAGTTTTCTGCCTAGAGAAACCCTGAGATGGTCCCATCTGTTAATAGTGCATAATACTAGGAATTGCCATTTGTTGAAGCCCTAGAGTTCGTACTAGTCAGAACTCTGAGCAGATCAGCTGAATTGGGCACGATCATATACAGTGCAAGATCGCAGCAAATCGCTCATTTGGAGCCTTTCCAGCGTTGCAGGGTCAGTCTGCACATGGTTTCCCTGTGCTTCTCAAAGGCGAGGGTGGGGGAATAGCTCCCCTCCTGGGGACTGTGTTTTTTAAATCATCAAGAAGTCATATGTGCGTGCTTTAATTTGTAGCTGTGCTTAAATTATCTGGAGTCCTTCAAAAGGAAAAAAAAAATCAATTTGACTTTGGCAGCTGTCTCTACAATGCCTGCCAATCACCATAGTATCTTGGCTATTTTTAAGTCTCCTGAAATCAGTCTGCATTAAGGCAATAGCTGTGCTTGGATTTCAGCCCGGGACTCTATCAATATAAAATGATTTGTTGCAAGTTTTAAAGATGCTTCATCCCTATTCTCTCTCTTTTCATTTACATTTTAAGCTTTCATCAAAATGTGGATCAACAGTACTAATAGAGCCTTTTCTTCCTTTATCCTACCTGATGCTTCCTACAAAGAATACCCGAGAGTGTAGGTTTTTAACCTCTGTCTGACATGAGGGTATTTTTCCTTCTGTTCAAATAAGAAGGACCAGTTTGTTCCATGAAAGAACCTGCTGTGAGTCTTGCCAACCTTGTACCATTGGAATGTTTCCCAGTAGAGTTCTGAGGGACATGAATGTGTATAAGAGAGTGATCGGAAGCAAAAAGGAGATGATCTTTCATGCAGCAGTTAATGGAAATAATCATTAAATAAGAGATTTTGTTTTCCCAGATTTAAGACCCAAGTTTTCAAAGTGCTAAGTGTGTTAGACCAGCCCTTCTTGGTCCTAGTGACAGACTAGCTGTGGATGTCCTCAGGACACTCGCCTGTTACCTGCAGTTGACATGAGGTTTGTGTTTCAGTATTCGCTATAGTCTGGTAGGAGTCGTGCACACAAGGGGAATTGTAGGGGTTTTTTTTTCAATAATCAAGTTTCTCATCGCTAATATTGCCATTTACTTCAGTCATTTTAAACTGGCCAGTAATCACTCTGTCCAGCCACACAGGTTTGTTGTTCCGTGTGATTCCCCCTAAGGGAAACCCATACCTGGTATTACAGTCCATGCTGTGGAGAACCGCTGACCATTAAGTACTCCAAATCACTTTGTTGTGATTGAGTAGAATAGTGCTGTTGGATTCAAGCTTGTTTTAAGAACAATTAAAAATCAAGATAATGTTCATTGCTTCAGCTTCTCTTTAGTAGAAGCATAATTTCCTTGTATGTATTTTTCCAGATTTCAAGGGATTTGTATGGCAGTCACCATCATACAGAGGAAGAAGGCATTTGTATTCTGTGACATAAAGCCAATGATGCTGTCAATCTCAGGGGTGTAATCTTTACATGCTATTAGAAAGTATTAGCTCTCCTTTCTCACAGCTCTCAAAGCAGTGCTGTTATGAGAACTGTTAACAGAAAAGAGTATTCAGTTAAGTGTGGACCATTCCTTTACAAATACATTTTAAAAGTATTATCGTATTTTCATGACTAAAATTATGCTTTATTTGTAAATAGCAGCTGTGGCCCTCAAGAATGTGGGTGATTCAAAAGAAACCTTTTTCCTTAATACCCCTTGCATCTGAGATTTTTGGTGGCCAGCTCCCTCTGCTCGAATAGCCCTGCTGCTTCCCATCCTTCTGTTATCATACAGCTGATCTAGGGATAGCACTCTCTACAGAGGTTATCCAAGGGGTGCAAATTGTTTCTTCCATAGGTTTTGCCATCAGCAGAACATGGAAGTGTTTTTAAAAACTAATTTCTGTTGGCATCCCTGTTTTATGAATAGTTAACTGCATAAAAGTGAAGTAACTTTCCTGAGGTTGGGTGAAGGTAGGAATTAGGTCTGAGTGTGCTGATTTCCATCGAGAGCTCTGCTGACCTCCATCTGCGGGGGTGTGCTGCTTGCCTTTGGGAGAACTAAACATCTGACTCAGGGCTAGGTCGTATGGATGGGGTTTACACTCACTGCTTAGGCCTGACGAAGTCTCTGGTAGTGTGTATGTGTGGCCTGGTTTCCTCTGAGTCACCTGGGGCAAACTTCTGTGATGTTATTGCATAGTGCCAAAACCACTGCAAAGATTGTGTCGCAGCCTGCCGGGGTTTGGGAGGCGGTGGGAGCGTGTGTCCACATCTAGGGCTTTGTGGGTGCAAAAGCTGCAGGACACTTGTGGGTGGAGGAAGCTTAGTGTGTCACAACCCTTGTCTATGGTATTTGCCTGTACTGGAGTGCAGAGCAAACTGTCCTTTCGCCTAAATCTGTGTTTCACCTCAGAGGAAACTGGTGGGAGGGAACTGGGAACCAGCAGACAGCTGGTTACCCGAGTCCTGGAGAGAAATACAGTGGTAATAGCGACTATTGGAGTTCTTTGAGAGGAAAGAGAAGGAACCTGCTCAAACTGAAGCCTATATTTTGGCTGTTTTCTGATTTTTTTCAAGACGTGATCATCAAATACCTTACAAAAAAAGTAAAACCCAAACTTTAAAACAACTAAAACCTGTTACTTAATCTGGAACAAAAAGATTGGACAGTATTTTTCTTGAAGCTGCAGCTTTTCTGGAAATATTTCTTAAAAACAGCATCACTTTATGTGTTCTAGCTGAATCTGATTTCTTTATATGTATCTCTAATTTAAAGCAGAACTGTTCAATGTTCTCTTTGGGTGAGGGATTGTCTAAGAAATAGTAATACTGGTTTTCTTGCCTGTCTTGTCTCAATATATGCACTAGATATAAGTAAAAGTTCTTGTTTGCTGTTCAATTCTGCATTGTGTTCAAGGCATGCTGCAGTAGCATTAAAGCCTATGGAAAAGTAAATAGTTAATTCTTACTTAATTCTTTAAAGTTTTGTAATGTCATGAGATGCCTAATTTGTATAATTTGTGTGCTTTTCGCTTGAAAATCTCTTCAGGCTGTATCACTATTTTCACTTGTGGCTTAGTATTTTGAGCTCTTTAGTTTATCATCAGTATAAGGAAAATATTCCTGGAGACTTTCCATGAAACCCATTTGTTGATGAAAGAGGGAACATCTTTTCTAATGCTTTAAACAGGAGCCATAGATTTTGAAGTGAACTTCCAGTGCCCCTATTAATAGATAAGTAGTTTTTTTAGCATCACCCTGACCTGAGTAGGTAAAAGGGGACATGTTGGGAAGGTGAATGCTGTGAATGGGGAGACTGATTTAGGGAAAGTGGTTTTGCTTTGCTCCTTGATGCTGTGTGTGTAGGTGTGAGAGGGGAAGAGAGAGAGATGAGAACTCTGTGGATTGTGTACAGGCGAGTAGTTCGCTGGCTGGATAGAAAAAGAGTTTGCTCCTTCCTTGTCCATCTGCAATTTGAGTTCCAGTAGTTCTGGATTGCCTTTTGGTGTTAAGCTGTGTGAAGCTGGCACAGCTGGTGTTAAGGGCAGCATGAATCTGCTACTTCATGGTGTCATTTGCTGCAGAAGATGATGTGTATGGTGTCTCTGCTAACCTGTAAGCTTGCTCTTTGGTTCCGCAGAACCACCGTGTTGATCTAAGCCTAAAATGCAGATCTTCCAAAAGCCTGAGGCTGAGGACTGCTCCAAACCCAAGGCGTTTCTTTGGCATTCAGTACATTATGTGTAGAAGAATATAGTAATATGTTCTTTCAAGAGGCACTGCAAAGGTCATTGCTGGTGTAGTCTCTACTGGCTGATACCTAGTAACTTCACACAGGACCCTAATGCCTGCTGCTGTGTGAAGCTAGTTTAGAACTGTTGACTTCTACCAGCAGTGGCACTGTTTCACAGAATGGTTAGCCCTGACATAATTCTTGTGAAATGTTTTGTAGGGAGAAAAAAGATTGCGTTTTTCAAAGCTCCCTGAGAGTGGCTGCGTTGAAAACAGTGCTCTTCCATTCTTATTTGTCTTTTAAAAAAATAGCCTTGAATTAATAAGATGTAACTAGAAGGGAGAGGAAAAACAGGTACCCACCAATTGTTGTCATAAAAATAACCAAAAGAATCAGTGTGGTCATAAAAGTGTCCAGTTATGATGTTGTGCTGCAGAAATAATAAAAAAAGATGTAAACAGAATATAACCTTGAAATGAAATAAAAACATGCAAATGTCAGGCCTTAGCATAAGAAAAAATAGTCACCTGGGCTTTGTTCCAGACAATTCAGTGTGGGATCCTAATTGCTAGGAGTATATATAAGAGCCAAATCTCCAAATCCAGCTGTTCCACTAAGCACACCCTGTTCCTGCCGCCAGCCAGTGGGTATCCTTTCATTTATGATGAAGTTCTTCACTAACAATACAGATTCTTGTATGCATGGGCTCTCCTTTATATCGGAGGAACTCAGCTGCAATAAGAAAGACTGTTTGAGTTCAAGGACTTTTTCCCTTGTCTTACTGCATATCTAGTTAATAGTCGGTATTAGAAGGTGGCAGTTTCTAAAACCGGTACGTGGTGCTGTGAACTCTGGCACTTTGCTGGAACACCCCCGGCTTGTCGCAGCGTGCTCTGAGCTGCAAGACTGTTGGAGTTTCAAACATAAGATTGCCAGGCTCCCGGGGAAGAAGTTCTGCTAGATGTTTGCCACCCAAAATCTAGTTTTAGTACTTTCAGACACTGAAGTAAACGTTTTTTAAGAAGAAACCTTTTTTGTCAGTGTGAAGTTTAATAAAGCATTTACTGTATAAACACCTGAAAACTCTGATCTTGAGACTTCAGACAGTTTTAGTTTTTTTTCTAAGGTTGATTGAACTTCAGTGAGCAGTCAAGGCAAGCAGTCTTAAGAGGCTTTATCCACTCCTTAACTGAGATGTTATTTCTTTAATAAGCGCTATTATATTCAGCTTTTCCTCTCCTAAATATGGGAACTGATGGCAAGTTGATCCATTTTATCTGTAAGAATGAAGTTTAAATTCAAATTCTCTGTAGGACTTTCATGTAAATCCAAAATTTTATCCATAATCACTCAATTGATTTTAAACACTTCTTACGGGGGATTATTGGTTTCTTAAGATGCTTTAGGTATCTATCTGATTATGCTAAGCAGATAGCTTATGTTGACGTCTCAATACCATGGTGTCACCTGGTTAGAAAAGAAACCATTTACTCAAAGTGAATGCAATGCAATCTACCTGTGCAGGCTGGCAGTGCAGAGCTGGTCCGGCATACAAATTGGAAACAGTGTCTTACAAAACGAGCAGTGAATGCAGGCAACTGTAAGTCTCGCTTTGGGAAGACACGTAGGATAGGTGATCCCCAACCACTGCTTGCTGTCAAATGCTGTATCAGGACACTATGTGGATATCTAGATTCAGAGGGTTAGCTTTGTCAGTGAAGTGTGTTCGCTTCTGAGGTAGGATCTGGCAGATGCTTCGAGAAGAAACCTCGATTCACTTGAAAGATTTCCCAAAGTGAAGAACAGCTGCACAAACCCTACTCAGTGTCTATTTGGCAAAAAACTTTGGTTCCACACATTTTTTGGGCTGCTTACCATGAACAAAGCTTCAGGCCAAGTCTAACACACAAGTTGTATGTTGATGGACCTTATTTATGAGAATTATAGCGTAGCTGACTTCTCATACGTACGTCTGATTGTATGAAGATAACAAATTTCATTGGCACATATTGTTGTCATACACTATAATCAGTATAATTCTAGTGAATTTGAAGTAAATTGATAAAGGATGAAATTGAAACTTCTGCCTCCCCTCTGTGTTCAAAGTTATTTTTTCCAAATGTAGGAAATTAACACAAATGCAAGAATGAGGATTAAAGCAGATAGTGACGGACTTTTATTTTCATGGACTGTTGGAGCATAAATGCATTTAGGTGGGCTTCTGGACATCAGGCTGTTATTTTTATTATTCAACTGAATCTGAGATGGGGAAACGAAGGTAAGTTACCTGGAAAAAACAAGTTAAGAGAAGTTGGACTGGAACAGTATGAATGAAAATAGATAGAAAGCAGTAGAGAACTTGCTATATTGATTTTAGGAGCATTTGAATTTCATATGCATAATGAGATAGAAGTTGTGAATGGGAAGGACAGAAAGATGGGATCTAGAAGATGAGAATATTTAAATGCAGAGCAAGAAGTTCTTAAGAAGCAATTGAATCTTGATGTCTAGCACTGCTTTTTGTTTGGAAGCTGAAGTCTGTGCCTAACCTAAGAGTAAATCTTACTGAAATTACAATCCCTCTAACCCGTTTCTACTCCTGTTAAGCTTTACAAGCACTAAGGAGGAAGGTTCTGAATTCCTCAGGACAGTCAGGAACATAGATCAAGTAAAATGCCCAAGGAAGAAGACTGAATAAGTTTGCAGATTTGTAAGGCAGTGGTTATTCTATTTCTGGCCTTGGACAGTAATTACATAAATCATTGTGACTACAGGACACGTATGAAACCTTTGAACTAACTCTTTTCTGAATGCAGTAATGCAAATTATAGTAGTTGTGTCCATATGTATTTTCCTGACTATTCTGCTTAATTTTATTTTCTTGTTGCTTTCTCATTTCATTGCTGAAGCTGTGTATTTTTCAGATAAGATTATACCTTTTACTGATAACAATGTGTTGCTTTACTAACAGTCAGTAACAGTATATGTTTAAATGTGTATATTATTCAGAGGTGTTGCATATGCCAGTTGACGTATGTTATGTTCTGTCAGTCCTGTATTTTGGTAGTTTAAAAGGATTGCTGTGGAACTGAAGTTTCGATGGATTGCTAGTTAAGCTGAAAAATTATCTGTCTGGTTGTGTATTTTAGATTTGCAACTGTACTACTAAGAAGATGAAAAGTTAGGTGCAGCTCTGCTCAAGGTGCGCCTCTGCTCAAGGTGCACCTGGGCTTAGGCAGAGGCTTCTGGATGTACAGGTCTGGAATCTTTCTGTAGCTTTGCCAAATTTCATTTTGGGTTAAACGTATTTTAGTTGTTATACCAGTACTTTTGCCTTACTATATTGCAACATAATCATTACTTTTTCAATTAAAGGCTATTCTGTGCAAGAACTGTGCTATTACGTGAATTCACAGTGCTTTCTATTACAGAGCTTTGCTTTTGATTTAAGCCTTAGGCTCTACTTTAATATAAATATTTAATAGCAGTGTTAAAAGGACGGTGCAAAGGTGAGCAGAAGGCTAGATGCTTTGGAAAACTGAAGTGGAAGGTCAGGAAGAAGACGAAAGTATTGGAGCTCTTAGTTTAAAATATTTTTTCAAATTTTAAAAATCTAATGTAGTTGTTACTGGCTGCTATGGCCACATCAGCCCAAATGCTATGTTTTTTTGAATTAAACTGCACGTTGCATATGGCAGCTCAAGTTTTGATGAGCTTCACACTCAGATTTTTCTTCTCAGTATTGTATATAAAATAAACCTAGTGTGTGTTGACACGGTTGTGTCTGTTAAGTTTACGGTGGCAATAGCCACTTTTTTCTCTTTCAAATTAGCAACAGCTTGCAGATCCCATACTTCTTGTTTCCCAGATCAAATGATGATCAGTAGTGATAACTGCGAGTCATTTGGTACCTGAAGTGTGCTGGTCACTGAGACTGAGCCTTTTCAGAAAAGCAAAACAATGTCTGTAGACCATACGTTTCTAAGTCACTGCTGTAAAAATGGCTGGAATTAGGAAAGCTTCATCTTTTTAAGCCTTTGAAAATTTTGGTCTATAAAATCTTTGTACTTCTATTGTCTTTTGAGGCTTGTTTTTGTTCAGCTGTAGATGGAATTAATTTTTCTGTTAACTGAATTATTCCCTAAAATATGGTTTTAGAAGAATGAAAATGTTCATCAGCTTTAGGCATGCTCACCAAAGAGCAGACGAGAGTGAATGAAACTGTACTGGCTTTTGATAGTTGGAATCTACAAGCATCACGTTTTAAAGCAGAAAGGGAGTAAAATGAAGAGGGAGTCATAATGGAAATAATGATAAAGTAGGAAAAACGGTATTGCTTTCCACTCACGTTTCCCATTCCGATTTTTTCATTGCAAATGAGATTTTGTTTGCAGAGAAGAATTTGCAGAATATTCTTTTTTTGAAATGTCATATTTTTCAAAGGTGGTTATTTAATATTTCTGTTCCTTTCATTGTATGTGTTTCTTCTGTCGGCTGACACTGGCGTTGTAAGTGCTTTAGGGTATGGCCTGTTATTCTGTTACACGGAGTGCCTAATGTAGTTTGGTTTCCAGTTCCTAGTCAGATCCTTCAGACTTTGTCAAAATACAAACAGAATCTACACAAAAAGAAATTCAAATAGCAAGTCCAAGACTGTCAAAAAACAATTACACAGCCAGTAAAGACCTGGGGAAGTTTCTGTGTTGGTGTGCCAGATAGTCTTAAAAATGTCCACAGCTTTTAGAATTCATCCCCTCACTGTAACTAAGTATCAAATCTTGTCTGTGAAGAAGAAAATACGGCTTAATTAGCTGTTCATAGTGCTTAATGATAGGGTAAATTTATAGTAAGAGTCTGTACAGTAGTGCAGCAGTCAGGTTTCTTGCTTTGTGTCGAACTCCTGGAAATGAGAATAGTTTTCAACATGTCTCTGTGGTGAAAAGTAGCATCGTTTCTAGCATTCCGCCAGCCAGATGCAAAGGAGGTGGAGGTGGCTTTCTGTGGTGGTCCAGGCTTTATGATCCCACACTCCCAAGTCTACAAAAAAAATAAAAAGCAGGCATCAGACTCAGTACTGAGCTTGCAATTTCCTGCTGAAGTCTTGAGCCTACTGTGAAGCTAAACACGATCTCTTCCATTTGATAGGACACTGTAATATTCTTCTGTTCTTTCCAATAGTCGGGTGTTACGAGGAGACACGATAATAGATCCTCCAGCCATTTGCTGCATATGCACAGTACTTCCCATTAGCACTGGAGGGGTGATAGATAGTCTGAGAATTCACTGAAGCAAGGAAATGAGAGTGAAACCAGTTAAAAATTACAGGTCTTGATTTTAGCTGCCCAGAAGATGTAATGTAATTCACATCCAATTACATGCCATTTCCCAAGCACAGTTCTGTCTTTGTACCAGAAACAAGCTGAAAGCTGGAAGTGTGTGTATGCGGAATTGTGATTTTAGTCCGTTTCTGAGGGATATTGATAGTTAAACAGTAGTAAAGATCCTCTTTAGTAGCTGATCACAGTTGTTTGTTTTGAACCGCCCACCTAGCAGTTCCTTTTGACAATCTGTAGGTAACGAGCGACTGTGAAGAGCCGTTCCCTATTATGATTTCATATACATCTATCAGGTGCCTACCTCAAAATGTTCTCTTTTCAAGGCTGGAGAATCTTCGACTGGTTTCCAGCGCTTTTGTAAATAAGGGCAGGAGCAGAACCTTATGTATTACAAATTTGACTTCTTCAATCGAAATTAGATTTAAGACTGGCTCAAGTTCCAAACTAAGTGACTACAGTGGTCTCTGCAAAACTTAGATTCATGACAATATTCATCCATCACAGAGAATCAAACTCACCATTTTTGTGATCCTCAGTCGCTGCTCAGTAGAGGCTCACATGCATGATGACTGAGTTATTTCAGTCCATCTCAATTACTACAGCCTGTCTCTCTTTTGAAAAATACGGTGTATTGTAATTCACATCCAATTGTGGGTGAGAAGCTAACACTAAAAAGCAAGCATTTTAGGGTAATGAGTATGTGTGCACATGGTCTTGCTTATGGAGCCTACATCACCATAGGAATAATTGAAAGACAGCAATTTTCTACAAGGAACAGGCCTTTTCAGGCAAACCATTTACAACACAGACAGAACAAGGACAAAAGTGGTTCAAATTCTACTCTCCTATCAGAAGGGAACAGATTGATTGGCTCTGCTACATTTAGAGAGGTTTTCTAGATGTATATTGATAGAACAGAACATGTCCCAAAGTATCTCAGACACAAACAACTGAGAAGATGATGTAACATCTATCTTCTTTTACAAAATCCTCACTTTGTTATTTAAAGCCAGTATTGAAGAATAATGCTTAATCATAGTATTTAATTGCTGGGCACTTGCTTATTGTAAATCTGTTTCGATAGTAATTTCCTGTTCCTCTAGGTGACACATTCCTTTAGTGGAATCTTCTAAGTTCAAATCCATTCTTAGGGTATATAGTTCTGCTCTGTTGACCTCCATCAAGGTCATCTTCCACTCCTGTACAGGATGACAGATCAGATATTTTGCAAAAAAACTTCTGATTTTTGAGAGGAGGTTGGCTGTAAACAGGTGTATTTTCTGTTCTCAGCACTCTCAAGAAACATGGGGATTAGATAGCAGATGGGCAACCAAATTTATTCTGAACTTGAAAAAGCCATTTTGAGCAAAGTTTAAGTATTTAAAGCAAAGCAACTGATGCATTTCATCTCACCCATTGCTAAAATAAGCCACATGCATTTTTAAGTAATCTTATTAAGCAAGGGTCTTAAAGGCCTTTGGGTTTGGAGGGGTGGTATTTTATTTTTTATTCTTTGGGTGGGATATGGGGAGGAATTTTGAGTTTAATTTTTCTGCTACACCTTTTTTTTAATTAACCTCTGAAATATATTATATTAGAAGACATAGGAAATTGCTCAGAGAGCACTCACCTCTTACAGGACCTGAAAAAAAATCTTTTTTTTTTTTCCCTGATAATCCTCAGTTTAAAAAAGTCTTTTAATATTACTGTTTTTTTCAACAGTAGAGTGAATCCATTAACAAATATTGAGAATCTGGCTGAAAAATCCAGAATTTGTTCATCTGGGCATTCTTCCTCCTGTTTGCCTAATGTCCATTTCTACTACTAATTTAATCAACTTCCAACACATCTGCAGTATTTATCATAAGCTCGTCTACTTTAAGCTAAAGACTCTAAAAAAGACATAAAATGATGGCACTACATTGATCAGAAATAAAGCTTATTTAAGCCAAAATACTTATGAACTGATTTAAATACTAATGAGGCTGACAGTTACAGAGTGGCAGAATGAGAACAGGAGTACAGAAAATACCAGTGGCCTTGCTGCATTGTGAGACCCTTAAGTGGACTGTAATCAGCTACTAAAGAGGATCTTTACTACTACTGTTCGGTGACCAGTTCCAGTGTCTAAACTGGGTGAGAAGTCTAACAAGTTAGAGAAACACCTGCATGCCCATGTAAATAGGTTATGAAACTCTCAAAGGCAGAATATAACCAGTTTCAAGGTAGCTTTGCAAATAAATTTAATGGGCTGCATGAGGTAGTTGCTTAGAGCCTCCTAAGAGATCTGCCCCCTGAAATACTACTTGAAAAAAAAGATAGAGGAAAAAAGAGAAGAGAAAGAGAAGGAAAAAAAGAGAGGAAAGAGAAACCTTTTCACGTGGTGAAGCATCCCACTCACCACAGTGGGAGGAGTTATGGAGTTAGATATTTATTTAAAAGAATAAAGATGTCAGAATCTGTTCTGAAATTATTTACATATATCTTCCCTTAATTGAAAATGAATTACTTGTATTTTGTGTAGATGTGCATAAAACACTTCATATATCAAACTCCACATTGAATAGTCTTCTAAAGTAAGAAAACATATAAGTTATTACCCAAACAATAGGTTATATATTACTGACTGTGTAACTGTAATAGAAGCCCATCAATCATCGGACAGGCTTTGTGACTTTTTTTGATGTATGCTAAGTGAAGCAGACCCATGAAAGCAGCTCTAAGTCAGGTAGCTGCTTAGCTAAATCTTTTCCTCTGTCAGCAGGAGTAGGTCATAAATGGATTCATTTATTCCAGTGAGATTCTACTTACCAGTATTTTACAGATTCATATGTACCACAGGTTCATACATGTAATCTGATTCCTTCTCCAGTCAGGTTGTTACTTAGGAGTGCACGCGGTGGTCATAATTGGAGTTTTATTAACAGTGAAACTCTGTAATGGACAGCCCTTGACTGGAGTGTTGCAGCCCAGTTTGATTTTCAGAAGACTTCTGTAGTGGAGAAATCTTTTCAACTGTTCAGATTCCAGAGGAATTGCCAGTACAGCCTGTATTTATAACCAGATCTCTTGCAGTCATGCGTGTGTGCATACATGTATTCATATGCAGGAAAAGAGACTTTAATCAAATCACAGGAAGTCTAAAGGTGTTGCCGATGTTGTACATCCTAAGTGTCGTAGGCAAACCTGAAAATACATCTTGCTTTGGGAGACAAGTTCTGAGATAGTGCCTCCGTTTGGTGACAGAGCCAGGCAGAAGCGGTCGTCTTGATCACCGGACAGGGAGAATACCATGGAAATGTGCTGAAGGCAAGTGGTTTGCGCTCTCCGAGGGTACTTGCAAGTAGAGGACCTTGTGCCGTTCGTGGTTGAGTAGTGAGCCAGTTAGGGTTTCCTTTCTCGCACATTGCTCTGTCTTTTGGATCCAGGAATTTCAAAGAAATAGCTACCCAGCAGCTCTTGGGTTAGGCTGAAATAAGGTTGAAGGACAAGATACTGTGTCATTGCACTTGCAGTTTATCAATGCTAACGATGTGCCTGGAGTCGCTGAGTAAAATGAAATTTTGGAACCATTTCCAAATGTGCTGGCCTGACTGCAGCCGGTGGGAATCCCAGGGTCCAGCTGCAGTTCCCTCAGCAATGGAGTGGGGGCTCTCCGGGCAGCTTTGGGAGGAAGATAAGCCCATTTTAAATGAGTGAGAAGTCTCTTGAATGTATTGGCACCTACACCAATAACATTCAAGAGTGAAGTTATCTAGGGAAGGCATTTTTTCCCCTTTGAAAATTGATTATAAGCAATCAAAGTTTATAACAGGGAATCTTTGTTAGTCTGTTACGTTAGGAAAACAACTGATAAACTTAGTTTGAGATGTTTCCTCATCAGTTAATGGTGGTTTAAAACTTCTGCTTGAGTGCCTATTTATAAGAAAATTGCAGTAGGAGAAATAGTTTCTTAAGTATAGGTTACTATGGAATTTTTGTAAGAAACAAGCAGATTGAAGTGACCTAAGAGTCCAGAAAATACATGCTAGACATAGGACCAAACATGGAACAAACTGAATGGAGTGTGTTCCTGCACTGGAAAAAAATACAGACAGGAATAAAAATAGCTCTCTGTACAAAACTCATCACCAGTCTAGCAGGATATTGCATTTCGTTGATATTATTTGTTCTTTGTGGTTTTGTTCAGTAAAGCTGATTTCAAAGTACTGCTCATTATTCACCTCTTATTTGGAGTCCTATAGAAACATTTTATATTACAGTGTGTAAGTATTGCCAGAACAGACCAAGGGCAGAAAGACTGAATTGCGTATGCGAAGACGGAAAAAGCAGATTAAAGTGAAGTGAGGTACAGAAGGGGGGAAGATGGTAATTCTTGCTGTCTCGAGCAACTTAGTTTTAGTTGAATTAGAAGCGGTAGAAGAACTGGTAAGCGCATACAGGAATGGAGGAGGGAAGCTATTAAGAATGTATCAAAGATTACGAGTTTT
>Ga0181612_179664_pt1 | contig 17784 bp, 6 predicted proteins | sample HoacroProtozoa21_FD_119630 | JGI IMG/M metagenome (GOLD analysis project Ga0181612, IMG submission 119630) | Hoatzin crop microbial communities from Cojedes, Venezuel. Combined Assembly of Gp0051906, Gp0051904, Gp0051908 | reverse complement strand
CTTGGTAATTCTTCTCTGTCTGCCTCTAGTACTGTTCCTGAGTCAGATTACTCTCATTGCCCTTCAGCTGCCCGCAATGTAGTACTGTGGATCAGAAAGCGATTGTGACAAGACTTGTCTGTAGAGAAGACACATTATCTTCTCTGGAACTCCACAGGACAGAACTGAGAGGAAGGACAAAACTTGCCAGCTCTATGTACATCCATTAGTTTCACAAGTGAACTCACTATCTCTGCTTGCTACTTTACCCACAACCTACCATAAAAGTTGGTAATAATGATTTCTTTTGTTACCTTCTCCTCCTTCCTCTCCCCAGTTTAAGATGAAATGAAGTTTTTTTGCAGTGACTGAAATTCTACAATTTTTTGCAGCTGTTTAAGGTGTCAAGTGATTCATGTCAAGAAACTGTTGCACAGGTGACGAGGGTTTGACAGGGTAGGCTTCCCAACAGGGTATTCTAATGTCTTTTCTTTGTATGTAGTGTATCTTTTAGAAAAGGGAGGAAAGAAAAAAGGCCTCCTTGAAACTCTCTAAAATTTTCTGAAAGTTCATGTTTTACAAAAAGAGTCCCAGTTACTTCCAGGACCTCCAGGATTTTCAGGAGTGTTTCTGAGGGGGTGTGTTTCATAGCTTTTTCACTGGAAAATGAAGCTATTTTTCATAAGCTTTCTAGCTGACTCTTAATTTCTGTCTTAAAGTTTTGGCACAGCACTATGCAATGCTACCAAAGAAAAATATGTACTCCTAAATATATTGGCACAGCATGTTTTGTACATAATACTCTGTATTATGTTTTAGGGTGAGTTCTGGTGGCTATATATCAGTACCCTTAAGCTCTGGGAATATTAATTATAAAGGCCTTTGCTTTGGAATGATCCTGCACTGCAGAGTACTTTACAGTGGGATGATAAAGTGATGAATTTTATGTATAGGCAGTTGCTGCACACCTTTATATTTTATCAATCATTCACAACAAGAAGAAAAATCAGAATGAGAAAAAGTAAAGACTGAGATAGATTGTATGCAAGCAGAATAAATCATGAGAGCTTGTATTGTCAGCCCCATACAATCAGCAAAAAATTATGAAGCTGGTTTGAAAAGTATTGGACCTTACTTAAAAAGAGGGGTTTATCTTCTTGTTTTTCTTTTCTTTTGGGAGAGAAAATGATGGAAAAGGTGTTTCTTCAGAAGGGGCTTCTTGCACACAATTCCTGTTTACCTCCAAGCAATCTACAAAGGCTAATTCAACAGCAGGAGCTGGAACAGACAAACTTACTATTCGGAGTCTGTCTCTGGAGGTGCTTTTCGCTTTTCATTGCCTACAGAGGGAGACAACTGAGACTTGCTTTGTTAAACTAAAAGTAGGCTGTGTGAATGCATTATATGATTAGTCTGATGAAAGCTTAGATTCTCAGGTAATTTCTTGACTCCAGGTCAAAATTCACAGAAAAACTTCAATTATAATGATGATGTTAATACTAAAACCATAATATATAACTAAGGAAGAAGTTCATCATGCAGTCTATAAAGAATTAATCTAAAGGTGACATCCAGCTTAGAAATTCCTCAACTGTTTGCTGCCGAAACTGAGAGAATATACTATATACACATTTTAATCTTATGCTTTACTGTGACTGTCCATTGTGGGAAACTTGAACACAGTGTGGACTGAATGGACGTTGGTCTGAATAAGTGGGAATATGTTTTGATTCTTGTGGTATAGCAATACTGTTAATAAATTGAAGGGACTCATCAGAATATTTGGTCAAGAAAAGTATTGTACAGCAGAAACCAGGAGATGATAATCACAGTTACCCAGGCAGACTGAAATATGTATCTTAACCTATGGATAGAGACATTGTGTTGTGTAAAGACTCTGTCTGAAATGGCTATTAAGATTCTTTAACGTAATAGGAAGTAAAGAAAGGTGAAGTGTTACCATTTTCAAAAGTTTTGATGGCTTCTGAAATTTTAAACAGTTGGAACCATGAAAACTGTTAGTGCCATGAACTGGGTCTTCTGCTTATTTCAGTCACCTTGAAAGTGATGGATAGACTTAGGTTAGAAAAGCAGCTATGGTAAATTCATAGGAATTATTCCCCTCTGCAAAAGCTTTTCGTGTTCAGTATTATGATTCTATAATTCATATGTCCATTTTATAAATCCATATTGCTGTTCATAAATATATACTCAAAATAATATTAATTCACAGTCTGATGTGTGAAATTGTTAACATTTTTGTATTCCTGTATATTAAGAATAGTACCCAAATGCAAGTATCTCCATGTTACAAAAATGTGATATGAAAGAGGTATCGCCTTTAACAGACACATACATAATATTTTTGAACTCTTACGGTGAATAGTGTGGATTTAGATGCAGAATTATGCATACACAGGACAAAAATATTTTTACAAACCTACCATGGCTATGTCTCTTCTTGTTAGAAGTGTGTATTAGTGGTAATCCCACACAAGTCAATGGTGTAACTCTGGAGTCATACTGACAGGACGTCAAAACAATCGTATCAGTTGAAGTAGACTGTAGCGTAGTTATTATGGCTGGTATAAATGAGACCTGAATCAGGCCCATGCTCTTTTAAAACCATTGGAACATGTAATAGTGATGCAATGAGTTACTCTCTTACAGCAATTTCACTATACTTCAACTTTGAAATGAAATCAACCATCACTTTCCTCATCATGAGGAAAATCAAACCCAGAGATACCCACCATCACAGTGTTTCTTGTAATGTAAGCTCCAGGAGTCACTTTGCTTTGTATTTGTTTTACAAAATGATTTCACTACTTGCGCAGATAGTACAACAAGCATTAGGACCAACTCTGCTAAGTAAAATACCTCTAAATGTGTTAGAAGGGAGAAAGTGTTTGTCCCCAAATGCTGTCACGGCTGCCTAATTTTGGGACAATACAGATGCTTAAGTAAGTATTACACTGACAGCTCAAGAGTCCTAAAGTTTAGGCATTTACTAAAAAGTTATCATTACCAAGCCTGAATCTCAGCTATCCTCCTACGCTTTGTGTACTAAATTTATGTCACCAAAACAGTGTATATGCCTTGGTTCTGATTTTCCACTGTGTTTGTACTCTTTTACCATCTCTTTGAAAGTCTGAAGATGATCACAGGCAAATTATGGGTTGCATTTTAATCCTACCTGACAATTGTGAAAAGTCCTTAAGATGTTAAAAAATAGTTATGCGTGTGTTCAGCACAGAAATTTACCCAACAGAAGTAAACAGCCATTTTAGGTGGAAGAAAAATTGTTGCTGGAGGGGGAAAGGCAGAAAAGAGATGTACCAGTCAAAGTAGGTACCAGTCAAATAGTGCACATCGGCACAGCTAGAGCTAAACTCAGAGTAGTACGAGCAACAGTATAATGCCTTAATTAAATGGAGATGAAGATTCTGACTACTTACGGATTAATATATGTCCAGCTTGGTAGCACTATAATGATGTCCTACTGTACTGTTGGAAAATTCATGGTGTCTGGAGATCCCTTTAGCAACATTTCCCCTTTGTAGTACACTACACAGTTTTCTTTGGCTTTTAGCTCATATATAAGAATAATGCAAGGTGTTTGACAGAAAAAAGACTCATGTTACCTCTTTTGGGGACCTTCCTGCTGACCGTCTTTGCAAACCGGACAGGTTCCACATGCTTCTGGGATTTGCTTATCTGGCTATCAGACAGAATTGAAGATTGTAGCTCTCAAGGTCATTCCAGTGTCTCCTGTTTCATTTCAGATTTTTATTTTATTTAGTGGGCTTGAATGTTTGTGAAATCAATTTTTATTCTGAGTTTTGTTACCTGACAGGGTCTCACTTTCATTTTTTTGAACACTTCTAGTATTATACTCTAAATCCTTACCTTAGCCCTGATGGCAATGGGAACATTCAGGCCTCTGTCTTATGTCATATTATTTCATGGGGACATGAATCTCTGTGCTGAAACCAAACAGGGGGACATGTCCACATGGCAGTGTGGGACAGGCATAACACCAAATGGGGTGAAACACATTCTCCCAGGCTCTGCGCAGGGCCACAGGTTGGGACTTCTGGAACTGTTACAGGGAATGACAATCAGGTACCGTGGGGAATGCTGGTAACGCTGTGCTTGGACCTGTTTTTGACATAGCTCAGTCAGTTCCAGTAATCCCTTCAAGGACTGTATTGACTCATCTGCCCCTTTACATGCGTATGACTTCAGGGCTGCTGCAAACTGGAACTGTGTATGTAGAAACTTTCTGGTTCCATTTTGAATACAGCACAATGTGCAGTGAAATCCAGACTTTGCTGCTGTTACAGGAAAGAGTATGGTATGTGGAACTTTCGTGTAATGCATGGGAAACAGTATGGAACCACACTGGGAGTAAGATGGGAAGATAGGATAGATACGGTGTCTTTTCCTTCCTAGTTCTGTGTTAAGAACACTTACAAGGGATGTGGGAAGCCAAAGTTCAGTCTTTTTTGTTTCTCACAAATGGGATGCCTACTTTCAGATCTTGTCTGTTTAGGTAAAAATTAAACTGGGGTGAACACCAACCTACTGAGCACAATGCAGGACTGCTGTATCTTCTGTCAGTCATGTAAATCTAATTCTTTTTTTCTATGAGAATCTTTAATCCAATGCAAATCCCATGTGAATCTGTGGATAATTCTTAAGTTGACGAAAATGGCATTTTTCAGTGGCCTTGGGGAGAGAAAATGATCTGGGTTTGTCTTGCATTTTGTCTGCTCTGTTTTTCAGGGAAAAAGCACTTAGCAAGACAATTGTGTATTTCCATACTTTGTTACACATTTTTCTTTATTTTTTCATAATGCAAGCTCTGGTAACATGCCATCTTTCAAGACATGGATTTGAGTCAACTATAAAGGTTGAAATAGAGTGGAGAATGCAAATAGCCCTAAGATTTTAAAAGTTTTTTAAAATTAGACGTGATTGGCTGGACCGGAAGAAACTGCTCTACACATGTGAACTGCTTATGGTTTCTCACAGGTGAATCTGTTTTTCACAATGGAAATCTTTATGAATAGACAATGACTAGAGAAAGTAATTTAAATTTATTAGAACTTACCCAGCAGTTCAGTCCTTATTCCTGTTTGCAATTGCATGCTCAGCTGTATTTGCACAAGAAGCACAGTTTAAAGGCAGCATGAAGACTCCCATTTCTAACTCCTCCTTGCGGGTACTAAGAAGGAGCACTACAAAGAGAACCATCTTTTCTTTTCTTCTCTGATTTTCTGTCGTTCTTTCTCCCCATAGCTCCTGCCTAAATATAGATTTAAGTGTGTTGTACTTACTGTGTGGTAGGCAAAGCTACTGTGTTCCTTAGCTTTTCCGTCCCTGGAAATAAGTCTGTTAAGGGAGCAACTCACCTTCTTTGCTGGATGGTAATAATAAATAGAAATTCCCCTCATATTCATGACAGAGTGAATAGGCAGAGGACTGTGAATGGACTTGTATCTTGCTGTGCATTTAGAGTGATTGATTGTCTTTCTCTCTGCTGGTTCAAAACCAGTCTAAAACCCTCCAGGTTAATTTGGAACTGATCTCAATACCTGGCACAAACACACAGTATTTCCAGTTTTGTGGGTTAATTTTGGGCCATCTGGAAAAATAGCAATGCCCTATCTCATTTAAAGATGTCAAGATACAGTCCCTGGAATGCCCTGCTGTGTAGAGCTGCAACAGCACCAACAGGGTTGGTGATCTGGAGGTGTATGAACTTGAGCTGGTAGCAACATTAAGAATGCCTCCTAAACAAAAAGACCAGACTAATACATGTGCTGAGGCTGCCTGGGGCAGGAAATTAGGGGCTTTAATTTTCAGAATGAAATACAGTCTTATATGATCTACTGTGAATAAAGAGAAACAAAGCATTTTTTTTCCTAGCAGTCCTCTAATTATTCTAATTGGAAAAGGAAGAGGCTGTTGTGAAGGATAACACAAACACCTGAGAGTGTACTTAAACACAAGTAGCACTGAAAAGATGCCAACTCATTCTCAAGTGTACACTTATTGTTCTCTGAATAGAAGTTAGCCTTGAAATTTGCATAGCAAAAGGTTCAGAGTGAGTGCCAGCACCAGAGTGGAATACATTTAATTAAAGACAACAGCAAAGGTAAATGATACTCTTTTTTTTTTTTTTTTTTTTTCCCTTTGCTTGATTAGGAGTTGCTTGTTTCTGGATCGGGTGAACAGAGCAGAGTTTGTTGTTTATCTCAAAGGGCATAAAGGGAGCGAGGGATGAGAGCTTTTGGATGTTCTAAATAACAGCTGGATTTCCCCAAGCTGCCATCTGGATTGTAACTCTTATCTTGGAGATAGGTGCATCCTCATGATAGCACTTCAAGAATGAAAAAGTGTTTGCCAGAATGGCTCATGTTCGCTCTAAAAATATGGTCATGTAAGAAGTCTCAAGGAAATTCTCCTGTAATTAAAAAGGATTCCAATTTAAATTAAATGATGCTAGTAAAAACTTGCTTGAATATCAAGCCTGGATTTATCAGTGGGTGGTTTTTGTCTTGCTGCCAGTCTCCACCTTCCTTTTCCCACCTGAAAAGTGTGTGCCTAATGTCCTCTTTCCCATTTCTATTGTACTTAGTATCATTTAATATGAGGAAGTGTTCAAAATCTGACACCTATAGGAGAGTGGGAAGAAGATTTATAGTAGAGTATGTGTATTAATATCCACTAATAAAAATGCCTTAAAATTTCCATTGATTCTTACTGATGGTCACTATTTGGCCAGAATTTTAGAAATATCTCTATTAAATAGAGTAATATTGTCTTGAAGTTTTAAACCTTCAGGATCTAATATTTTTACATAACCATTAAGAAGGTGTAGAGCTGTGTAGAGCTTCTTAAATTCAGTATTACAGAATTTGTCTAGGAAAGTTACCGTATTCAATTTTAAAGGATATTAGATTGATTCTTTTCTCCACAATCTTCACAGCAATATATGCTGCTAAGCCCCACGCTATTTCCTTAAATATACGGTACAACTGAAGTCTCACAGAAAGTCGGTGTCTGTTGCCTCAAATACTGTAATCAGCACAGTCAGTAACCTAGAGTTAAAATATCTTTAAAGGATGTAGAAGTCATCATAAATGTTTTTCAGGTCTCTAAAGGTAAAGAAATATCCTTGTGCAGATATCCTTTTGGTCTTCAAGAGCTAGAGTTTGATGGAGGTCATGAGAACTTTTGACACAGACTTCAGAAAGTTTCACAAAACTGTTGCAGAGCCTATGGGGGTTAAATAAGGGACAGGCTGGGGTGCTGTTTTGAATCAGGAGTCTGTTAAATGCACAAGGAAATTCAGGATTGTTGATATCAAAATGGAGAAATGAAGAACTATACCAATAGAGAAAGGCTTATTTAAGGCTTCTGTCAGTTCCTGCTGAGTGACTAAATGTCACAAAAACATTGCAACAACTGATCCAGGAGACTGATCTCTGCCAGTCTTAATGTACATTATACATGGCCTGAAAGGGTCTCCTAGTGGTACTTTCACAGAATATCAGTCACATGTCCTTGTCTCTGTTGAATGTGGTTTCATTTTTATCATGTGTTTAATAAATAGGTAAAACAAGGCCAGTGCACCATGTGAAGTACTTCACCACAGCTCTGTTTGGCAGAGCTTGTTGGTACAAAGTACATGAATTGCATTTTATTTTTCTCCTACAGAAGAAAATCCCTTTTCTTTAAGAAACAGGTAAACTTGAGAGACAGAAGAAATGAATGATTCTTTACAACTCTATAAGGAGCTTGTTGCTGATAATGGCTTAACTATTTAGGGTTTTAGTGCTGATTCTCAGCTGCAAATGAACTTCTGATCATGCATTCTTTAGGGGCGTGTGAACGACATTAATGTTTGCACTTGTTCCAGTCTCTTTAGGCTCATGAGAGAGCTTGCCAAGTTCATCTAGACTGCACACTTTGCTCATGGGATCTTGCAGTGCTTTCTGGAAAAACCCTGGAGGGTTAACACATCATTTGTAAATGTGAGATGTAAACTTATAAAGTTTTGTTTCAGAATCCATGAAGAAAAATACATAAAGAGCAAACTCTTCTTGGGAGGGAATATCCTGATGTGATTTATAAATTGCATGGTTTAATCTATCAAGTTCTGATTTGCGAAATATATTATTTTGACCAACTGTATTACATTGCTGGTTCAAAAGTCTTGAAATTGGTATGAAAACCATCAATCCATCAAAACACTGAATTATGTGCCAGTGATGCATAGTAGTATCTCTGAAAATGCTTGATTTTTATTCGCTATTTTTCTTAGTAAAATTCATGGTACCTAATACCCTTCGTAGAAAAATACGTTAATACGGATGTACATGATGGACCAAATACATAGCTAACTTTCTGGACTTTTCATTAGGGCACATAAGGTTTACAAAGCTTTTGAATTCTTTGGTCTGAATCAACTGTCTATCTGCTTAAGAAATTTCTATATTTAAAAACATAGATCTTTGATCACTCATATTTTTAAAATCAGGAATGTATTTCTAACAGTGTGTCTTGCAAGTGATTATTATTCCTAGTAACTGTTAGAATAAAGGACCGAAAGTTAAGCAGAGTTTGAGGTTTTATGGACATCAGCCATTGTTTGGGTCCCCTAGTAATACTGCAGAGGTATCAAAAATGGAGTTTTGGCATGAACTCATTGTGTTGTGGTCATCTTCAAGCAGAAACAGATCTTGCGGGTATAACAACACTATTAATGTTTTGGAAAAAGGCCTTTCTTGTACCAGCAAGAATTTCCCCTCTCTGAAAAGCAGAGTTATAACTGTGACTCTTTTCAATATTGAGTGTGTCTCTTCAAATAGGATCTCTTAGATAATTTACATCTTCGTCATATTTGAAGGGCTTAGATGGGAAGAGATGCTTCTGGTAAGTCCTAAACTATATACACTGAAAGTCCTAAACTATATACACTGTTGTCTTTGTACAGGATCTCTTAGGTAATATTACATCTTCATCATATTTGAAGGGCTTAGATAGGAAGAGATGTTTCTGGAAAGTCCTAAACTATATACACTGGAAGAATATTTTGTGAAAGCAACTGGTTTTCCTCTATGAGAGCTTTAAGTACTCAGTGACAGCTACATCCTTGCTCTCTGTTTTAAAGCCAGTTCATATTGAAGAGCATTTTGCATCAGAAAAATGTATTATTAACACCTGAAGAATGGCTGTGGATATGCAGAGCTTGGAGCACAGAGGTAACAATACAATGTAAAAAGGGCCATATTGTACAAGCTGAATGAGACTTGAGGCTAGGACAGGAGAACAGGAGAGAAATGAATAGAAGAAAAGCAGCATGTTACTGGAATCATAGTTGGAGCAGTATTATTATAAGTTGATGCTAATAGGAAGAAACTACAATGTACCAGTCCTTCCAGATGACGTGAGACTTTTCTCTGTGAGTCGTAATGTTTGTTGGGGTTATTTTTACTGCAGTACATTTTAACAAGTGAAGGTAATTCATTTCCTCCTCCCAGTCCTGAACTATTCTATTCTGCTCTGAGTGGTTACACAGTGCCTATCACTGTGATAACTTAATGTCCATCACTCTTAAATTTGTAATGTGGATGTCGGTGCTGTAGAAACTAAATCTACACTACCCAAAATCTCACTGAAATATCACTGGGTCATGACTGATTGGATCTTTTATTTGCAAATTGAGTCAGCCACGTGAATCAGCAACCTTTATTCTTAATTTATTACATTACTACTATTTTATTATATTAACATCTATACATCTGCAATTGAGATCACAGTTCCAGTGTGGCAGATATTTAGGGTGAGATAGTGTCTGTGTCTGAAGAAAATACTGGCTAAAGGAGGACTAGAAAAGTGAATAGACATGTAGAAACTATTGAAGACTGATAGATTTTATATTGTTTTGCCGTATGCCTCAAGTACTTTTTGATAATGAAGACCACATACAACAAAATCCAATGTGTTGTTCTCACTGTTAGAAGAGCTGAAAATCTCTTCCAATATATATTGTGGATGAAATACACCCGGATGGATGTTGCAGTTTGGAAAAGAAAAATTGCGTACCAAATAGGAAATTATTTTCCTTCATGATAGTTACGTTACACACAAACACTGTTTCAGTGGAAGTCTAGGTATGTCCAGATAAATCAAGAAGTAACTGTGCTTGATAGCAGTTCTTTCAATTTTTTGATGTCCTTGCACAAGCACGTGGGGAATGGTAGGAGTGATACCGTGTATGGCGACTGTGTGACTAAATGCTTCTCTGTGAGGGCCTTATCACAGAGGAAAGCACAGAAATCAATTTGCCTGACCAGAGACCTAAAAAGCAAGGAAAATATTTAGATCAATCAACAGAAGTGGCATAAGAAATTACATCTTTAGATGCTAACATCTTTAGCAACAAAATACAAGGCTTAGATTTCCTTGTAATAGCAAAGTAATGGGAATTCTATCACTTTGTTCCTCATTATCTAGAAATGGGGAGGATAAAGTAGACCAAATCAGCAAGAAAGCAAAATTATTTTATTAAGTTCTATATTTTAATAACTTGTGGTTTTGAGGCTCATTGCAAAGGTCCTTGAAATCAGAGGAAACCCACTGAACTTGGAGCAGGCTCTTTAGCATTTGTATTAATGCTGTCTGTTCTTTTACCCACGCACTTAGCATTGCCATTTAGTTCTGCCTCTTAACTGGTTGCTTCACATAGACATTCCATACATCATCTACAAATTGAAATCTGGCAGCTGAATTTGTACAGTACTTTTAAGGATCAGACCCTAAATCAGTATGCATTTAGCACACGCTGCTGGCTGAGTCAAAGCAGCAGTGTACAGTAGATGCCTCAGTTTTTCCTTGAAAAAGTCTAAGACCGATTACAATTGGGTTCAGTCCAAATCATCTTGAAACAGCTTCTGTTTTTTTCAGTGACAGCAGGAAGAAGTTAAAATGGGCAATGCCGTTTTCCTCTAACATATCTGTATAATCCTTCACATAATGCCTAATCCACTGGCTTGAGTGAAGAAACCTGCACCTCCTTATATCAATGGTGAATTAGTTTCATTTCTGTATACTTGAATACACAATGGCATGAGGAGTGGCTATCTGTTTTATATAGGTGATATTGCTCTATTTGTACACTCCTTACATACAGAACTCCTGATATGTCTCAGGGTGTATGTCTGTAGCTGAAAGTGTGACCCCAAGTAACCTGTTCATTATAATGAAGTCAGCAATCGTGTCAAATTGTGCTGGCACAGAGGTTCTGTGGATGTTTGCGATGGTCATGAAATACCTCTTGTGTGTGCCACATTTTTGTAAATCCTGAGCATGGTATATACATCTTGTAGGAAAAAGGAATGTGAATAGTTTTGGCTACATCCCAAGATCAGTGTCAACAAAGAAAGATAGCTCCCATTGCATCAGCATGTATCTTACTCACCACTGTTTTGTAATTGTAAAGGTATTGGGGAAGAAAAAAGTGCAGCTAATGGCAAGGATATGATCTCCAAATTCCCTAAGCAGGCAGCTGATGGGACAGGCAACTCAGGAGAAAAACTAAGCAAGGAGAGTGTCACATATGCAGCAGGTGTCAGGGTGAGGAAGGCTGGATGGTAGGAGGGGAATAGCATTCAGAAGCGTGTTAGATTCTCATCCAACAAAGCAATCCCCTCCTGGTGATTGCACTGGACCATGTTGGTTCCAAGGGGCTAATGAGTTCTGGCATAACTAACAGGTGAATGCTTCTGTCATAGACCTCTTCCTCAGGCCTCACCTGAGCAGCAGAAACTCCTATTTAACTTTATGCGCATACATTAAAAATGCAAAGAAACCAAACTCCAGACATCATTACCTTAGCTCTGTTGTAATTAGTATTTTTAGGTGCCTGCATATATGTGTTGATACAAGGTCAGGGTGACTGATTAAAGAGGAAAAACAGGCCTGTTACTTGCAGACTTTCCTCTTTCAAAATGAAATTAAATAAAAAGTAAGGCATACATTCCTATGGGCAATGGCCATAGGAATGCAACTGTTCTTGAATGCTGTATTTCAGTGTACAGAATCAGACTGTGAAAGCAGCATCAAGTTTACCACTACACTGATATTTCTGAAATCACTCACACAGCTTGTGTATTAATTCAGTATGAGTGGCAAACATGAGGGTTTTCTTTTTGTAGGTGATCTGTTCGTTTTAACTTCACGTGTGTCTTCCCAAAACTATATTCTTAAGTATGACTTGAATAACTAAAAAGTCCTATTAATACTTAAGTTTCACAGAAGTACCCTTCATTGTATGCATCAATGAGATGTTGGAAGGTTTAATAAGCCACTATTTTATCCATGCACACTTTTATATATGTACAATTACAGCATACGCTTCCACTTAAGAGATTCTGTTTATGTAGCCCCAGCTAATGCAAATCTGCGGGCATTTACAAAGGGAAATCAAGATCAGTTTTGAAAAATCCCTAAACAACACATGTTCTGAGGAATTTTGTCTTCCAAAATAAACAACTCAGAGCTTCTATTCTTGCTCTTACCTGTTCTTCACTGGTGTGTCATATTTTGAAAATCATAACTGTGAAGCAGGAAGGGAAACAATTGTGTTGAGTAACTGCCTGTCAGGGTCCAACTTTCTCTGCGCTGTTGCTGAGTGTCAGTGAAAGTTTGAATTTGTATCCTTTGGAGATAATTTCTGTTCCCTGTTGGTGTCTGAGAACTAGGGACAGCCATTAGTGAAAATGGAGGGACAGTATAACATTCATGGGCCCAGCTGTCTAATGCACTCACCTGTTTCCAAGGTCTAAAAGGCTGGGTTTTTATTCTCCCCTAACTCTGTGAAATGAGGATCATGTAACAGATTGTGAAAGCTAAAATGGTAGTGTGGGTCTTTTAATTTCTTTCCTTGTTATTTTTTTTAAGGCACACTTTAAAGCAATCCATAAAGGCTAATGGGCAGTGCTTGAAGCTCATCTGTTGTATGGTTACTACATTGATGATAGCCTTGCACCTCCCAGCTGGGCATTAAGCTGTTAAAAAAGAGTTTAAATACAATCTTCCTGAAATTAACAAAGCAACTGAATTATGTTCTAAAAGGATGCAATTGCTGAACACGTTTTTGGTTAGGAGGACGGGAAGTATCAGGGCTTTGTTCTCATGTTTCTTGAGCTAGTAGCTTTTTTGTGTAATTCCACTGCAGTCAGTGATGTTATATTGGAGTGAAAAAGAAAGGCAGCCCTTCAACTTTGTGTTTGGAGCACGAAGGAACAAAGCGAGACTGATTCATGAAGGAGTAAATTCTATGTTGTGGGCAGGAAGTCAGAGTCTTCTTACTATCTTCAAACAAGATGGTCTCATTCTTCACCTGGAGGTGCTGTGTGAGGTTGTGTTCTCATGAGTGCAAAGTTCAAGAAGCAGAGAGAGGATCTGGTTGCTGGGCTTTAAATAATTACAACCCTATAATCTCAGGCTGAATTGATGCAGTGCTGTGGAAAGAATACAAAACTCAGATGAATGAGTATTAACTGGATTGTGCCATCCTATTCTGAGCACTTTGCAGGGATGAATAATCATCCCATGGGATCAGGAACTTCCTAGAAGTGAAGTCATGATCATGTGGGAATGAATTGATGTTGTAAGATCACACTGAAATTTTAAGTGCAAAAGTAGTATTGTTCTCTGTTGTTTCAGACTGTACCAGTTAAAATGGTTGTCTGTGGAAAAAATATTTTTCCAAATATTGATATTACTGTTAATTTGCATTCTTTAAGCAAGGCTCCCCCCCCCCCCAAAAAAAAAGGGGGGGGGAGAGAGGAAAGCGAAATTAATTTTTTCCAAAATTTACCACCCAACAAGCAACCAGATTCCATACAGTGATCCGTAGCTGAGCCTGAATGCAACTATGAGGAGTATATTCTGCATTGCATGTATAAGTGTTCCTGTAAAAATGCTCATTTATAAATAACCTCTTATTGTTGGCTACTAGCAATGTGATTTGTGGCACTTCTCAAAAACTGAGTCGATTGTTCCGTGTACCCACAAATAAAAAAGGACATTTGTGTGTAGACATTAAACTACGTGCTTCATCTTTGAGAGATACTGCATTTTAAGCTTTTGCTGATTATGCCTGTCACATCAACTCCTTCATTGCTGGTATTTTTGAGTATATCGATAGTGTCCATCGAACTGAAACAGCAGGTAACAGAATGCTGTAAATCTGCCAGAATACCCAGAAAAGGTATTTTCAAGTTAGTTTCTGTGAAGGATAGTAGGAATATAGGTGTGCGTAAAATAGCTCATGAGTTTGTAGGACAAATAACTTCTGAGGGTGATATATATGTGATACTGTGTAGTCAAAGATGAGTTTTTCGTCATGTCTACAGCAATTTCACTGACTTGCTGAGAGGTGCTGGTGAAGCAGGATAACAGACCTTCATTGCTGGAGAAAAGACTCCTTGCCATAATATGGTAAATGGTTCAACTTCTCTTTTTACCAGACAGGGGGACTCCTCTTGTTTGTGTAATGGCTGTTTAAAGTGAGCATAAGGCATGTCTGTATTCCATTTACTCTCATTTTATTCTGCCAGAGTACAGTAAAGGCCTTAGTGAAAATGAAAATCAAAGCTTCATAAGCCTTGAGTATCCCTTTTATTAAAGTTATTTCAGGTAATTCGTGGTTTCAAATACATTTTGTTGTATACAAAAGATCTTGTGCTAAATAACTGGAATGTTTAAAGTGACAATTCTTTTGGAATAATCATGAACTTAAAGATATCAGAATAATACAGAAGTATATATATGGCTATTAAAGTGTCATGAAAAAGATTATTGAATATCTGCAGTAACTGTTGTAGAAACCAACTCTCCACTCCAAACGTCTCCTGATATGTAGGTCAGGCACTAGAGGCTGAATTTGAAAGTTTTTTCTGTCAAGTAAAATGAGCAGGCTGCAATGTTGAGAGGCTGGGTTTGAGAGGATTTATCAGTTGCTCAGGGCAAGAAGCAAGTTAACTTGAGTAGTTAGCAAGGACTGAAAATGGGATAAAAGCTCAGGATAGAAGGTTAGGCACTTTGGACATGTGGTAAGTAACTGTTTGAACTTCAGAGAAGAGGAAATAGAGAATTATAACTTTGAAGAACATAGTGGTTGGAAGTTGATTGAGTAGCCTAAAGAAATCTGGTGCCTTTCTATGCTTGGAGGCAGAGCAGGAGAAGAGAGAGACTCCAATAGATACATTTCCATACTGAATAAGGACTTGGCTATGGCAAGTCCATAACTGGGAGCCTGGGAGCATAGAGGATTTAGGGGGTGGTGGTTTTGGAACCTGATTGTTATGTGCCTTGGAGAATCTCATAAAAAGCCTTTGAAGTTCTCTGGCTCTGCTATAGTGAGGACAATAGAAATTGATCCCATGCAGTCCTTATGTGTGAGTTGTGTTTTAATTAGTTTCCATTTAGCTTTTTTTACATTTTCCTCTTTCTAGTCTGCCTTATCCATGGAGCAGAGGTTCTTGGAGGACTCCATCCTGGAGTTAGCTCTGGCCTCTTTCTTACCTGTAGAGTATGCTGACGTTTTAAATTTTTTTTTGTTTGTTTTTCTGGAAAACTCTGTGTATTTGTGAGGTCCTGAAGAAATGAAGCTACGGTGTACCATGTTCCTCTGGAAATAATATCTCTGGTAGATCTGTAGTGCGTATGGCAGGTATTCAGTCTGCTGTATCTACTCTCTGCTATGATGTACTAGTGTGTTCCCTCTTTTGTTTTTTTCGGGAGTGGGAAGAAGTTCTCTCACAATTTCTGCAGCCTGTTACCTAGGTTGGGTCAGGTGTGAGGTACTACACACTTAGTGGAGTCTAAGATCCTGCTGCAAGGGAAGGAGGAAAGGGGGCCTTGCACAGCTGAGAAGGACTTTACCTGAATGTGTTAATATTGTAATAGCATCTAGAGGCTGCTGTCTTGGAGAGCTGTCAGGTGCTTCATATTCAGAGTGTGAAGGAATAGGCCGGCTTCCGAAGTGCTTGCAAGTGGTAAAGACAAAGAAAGTGGCGGCTCCATGAGCTGGTCTGAGAAACACCAATGAAGCAAGCAGGGTAGTTCCAATTAAGAGTAATGGCAATGGTCACAAATTGCAGCTGCCGGACTCACTGCTGCCGTTCTGTTCTGATCACAGACTGATTGGAGGATGGAGGTGGTGAGTGAAAGGAAGCGAGGTAGCAGTTATGCTTTCTCCATGTTTGCCAGTGGCTCTCAGAAAGTATTGCAATGTAGCTGGTAGAGTATAATCATTGCTAATAGGAACTGGGAAACACTTTTCCTTCACTGTTATCCCACTTCCTATTTCCTACACTTAAGGGCAGCTCCTCTCCACCTCAGGGAGCAACTTCAATTCTTTGGCATGGAGACTATTTTACATTGCCATAAATAAAGCCAGGTTATTGTAGTGCTCTCTTATCTGAGGATCTCCAGACATCCTACAAATACCGATTAATGTTCCTGACACCCTTACAAAGTAGAATAACTAATCTCATTTTACAGGTGGAAAAAATGAGGCCCAATGAAATTGATGGTCTGATTTTTTTCAGTGGTACTAGAATGGGTGCCTGGCATTGCTGAAAATCCAACAAGAAGTGCTTGGTCCAAGGCCACACAGCAAGTTGGTGGCAGTGGGAGAAGAAATCCAATCCTGGCTCTTGGTCTTTTGAGCAAACTACCGGATGACACTTAAAAAACACTTCTGGAGATGAAAAGTACTATATAATTATTGCTTCCAATATAAATATTTTCCTGTTAAAGTAGAGCTTTTCTGTTTTATTACCACTGACTTTATTAAGCCCATGTGATTGTCTTTGTTTAAGCTGTTACAGTGCGGATCATTGAAACCATGTAAAACATTCAGACTCTGCATGCAAAATTTATGTAGTTAAAATACATTATCCACTATATTGAAATATTTTCTTGTAAAAATATAGTCTCTGCAATTCACATAAAGCAAAACAAAGCAAAACAACCCTTAAAAATAGCTATCCATGCATGAGCATCTCTCAGAAATGAACACCCTTGTTACTGATATCAGTGCAGATGAATCTTGGCCCATGTCATGTCCAATTTTAATCTCAATAACTCCTTTTTATTGCAAAAATTTAAACATAGCCTGAAGTGAAAAGTTATTGACTTCCTCCTTCAGGGCAATGTTTGTAACTGACGCCAGATCATGGCAGTGAAGTGTTAGGTGCCATGTTAGTACCTGTGGATTTAGTTACTGGACAATGCATATGGTAGGATCAGGAAAGAGAGGAGGGCAAACTGATAGCCAATGCATGAAGGTCAGTACATCAGGGGAAAACCCTTAATAATCCAAATGTGGAACAGAAAACAAGAACAGAGGTAATAGCTAAAGGCATAAAAGCTAAAAGCATATGGCCAAGAAATTTTTTAGATTTTGGTCATAAAGCAGTACCTTCTGTATATTATCTATAACTATTAAGAGACTAGCAAGTTGATCCTGCAAATGCCAGGAAATACAAAGAGGCTAAAGTACAATCATTGTCATAATTTTCAGTGTTCATTCGACACATATGTACACTCTTTGTTACTAGAAAACCAATAATTTATAGCAGTGTGCCCTTGCTGCCAAGAAGGCCAATGGTATCCTGGGGTGCGTTAAGAGGAGTGTGGCCAGCAGAGCGAGGGAGGTTCTCCTCCCCCTCTACTCTGCCCCATCTGGAGCACTGCGTCCAGTTCTGGGCTCCCCAG
>Ga0181612_155698_pt1 | contig 17785 bp, 9 predicted proteins | sample HoacroProtozoa21_FD_119630 | JGI IMG/M metagenome (GOLD analysis project Ga0181612, IMG submission 119630) | Hoatzin crop microbial communities from Cojedes, Venezuel. Combined Assembly of Gp0051906, Gp0051904, Gp0051908 | reverse complement strand
ATTATTATTGCATCAGCAATCTGCAAAACTCACTTTCAGAAGATGGACAATGATTGGGTTCTTGAAGGCAAATGATATTTTTTCAAGAAAGTGCCCTTGCTAGCTGTCATGCTAGGAGTCTGAGTTGCTTAGATTGTGCTTTAGACCAGGTACCCCAGCCAAGACACAGTAAGGAATGGTTTAAATCAGGCATAAGTATGAGTATCCTGCAGAACAGTGGTAGGGATTTAAGCAAAAGACTTCAGCAGTCTTTTGCATACTACCTCCCATCCAGGGCTGCAGCAGAGAGCAGCAGATTGAGTGTTAGTAAGTGTGTGTGGTCACAACAAAGAAACCAGTCCTTCAGACTAAAGTCAAGTCTTTTTAAGAAGAGTGCATCTCACTTCAACTAGCTGCGGCTGGCGATTTGTGGTTTGGGGAACAGGAGCTCGATGGCCGACAGGGAGGGATGGGAGGAGGAAGTGGCTGATTAGTGCAGGAAAACTAATGCCCTTAGCTGAACTCCACTCCAATGCTGGGGCCAAGCTCCATCCACGGTGCTTGCACTGTCCCTGCTGCAAACAAAAGTGCTGCTTGTATAACCAAAATGGGAAAGGTCTGTACCTGGCCCAGCCTGAAGGGACATTGTTCATGGCAGACAAACGTGCTAATGGATAACTCCTCTGAATGCAAACCCGAAAGAGGGTTTGCATGCAGAGGTGATGTTCTGTGCTCTTAGAGAACTGCTGCTGTTCCAGACAGGTGAGGCCAGTGGCAGCCTGCAAGGAGCTGCAGGGAATCTGCCTGGGAATCTCCCCAGCATGAATTTGAGGCTGTTTCTACTGCTGGGAGCAAACTCACATCCCAAAGGCACAAAGGGATATACTGCTGTTGCCTTGCCCCTGTTTTGCCTTAGGAGAAGCACACAGCTCAGGGCTCTGTTCTTCTGAACAGCAGCACCATGTTTATTACTTCTCCCTCTCCCACCATCTTCCTTTTAGCTGAGCTGGGAATTCAGGCACAGGTTGTTAATTCACTGTGGTGCCTCTGCCCATGTTCCAGTTTTACTTCTCTATAGCATTTAATAGAGCTTTTGCATAGAGAAAAAAAGGGGTGAACCAAGAGCTGGAGAGAAGCATGTTGCATTGAACAGTTGTGCTGCCTACATCACTGACACTTACCTTGCTTTGAAAGTTTCCTTAGCTCTCTCCTTGCCAAAGTGCCCTGTATTTATTTGGTCCTCTTGTGTTCTCATGTGCTAAGCACAGGCACCAGCAAGGACTTTTCTGGTGTCTCTCTGTCTGTCTCTCCCTTTTGCTTCTTTCTCCTCATGATGTTCCATTTCTGAACTTGCATTTAAATTAAGTGGGAAAGTGCAGATGGGAACTGAAACTGTGTCCAGCACAGTAGCAGCCCATGCCTCTGTATGATGCATTCTGTCTCCTAAGGTCACAGGCCAGAGGCAGCCTAGACACTGCTCTAGTGCAAGCTACACAGCTGTCACTGCTGTGCTCCCTGGGGAACAGCGCAGTTCATCATCATTTCAGCCCACCTGAGCTATCTGCAAACGTGAGTCTGGGTTAGTTCTGGTCCCGGGCACCTTGTAGTTCAAATCAACAGGGCAGACCCAGCAAGGGACAGGGGAGGAACAGATACTGCGGTGTGTTTCTGCCACCAGAGCAGGAATGGTGAGTGAGCCCTGGTGAGGCTCCCCAGCACCTTGCTGCGATGCAGAGAGGGACAGTGAAGGTGCAGGGTGGTTAACTTGGTATTTCCCAGGCCAGAGTCCAACTGATTTAGCCCCGCTGAGAATCTGGCCTTGCTCTGTAGAGGTGGGGGAGCACTGCAGCAAAAGCATCGTTAAATACGCAATTTGGAGTTGAAATATCCTTTATCACAAATTTATAACCCATTTAAAACGAATCTATTCAGGGCCCAGTGAGGGCCCTGACTGAGGGAGGAGATAGTTCCCCAGATTTATTTAGACAGTTTGATAGCTTTTATGCCAGGTTAGTAAAAAAGGGTCTGTGCCAATAAAATACTTTCTCTGCTTGTAAAACTTGAGAGTGTTTTATCTGTGATGCTGCAATTGTGCTGCCCTTTTATTGTTATATGGGAAGTTGTGGAAGCATGGACCAGAGTGGAGGGGAAGCCTGGCCCAGCGGTTGTGTATTGCTTGCAGGTGCCTGTCATTCAGCCACTCTCCCCAAGATCCCAAGCCATCCCTTGTCGTGTGCTTTTCTGATATCTGAACCATCCTTGTCCTCTTTGAGGGCTGCTTATGTGAGTGTAAAGATTGCCTACACAAAGTAAGGAAGGAAGGAAAACCCATCAAGGTCTAATCAGTTTCTGACTCACCAGAAATCCCTTTACCTGTCCAACATAAATCTATCACCTGGAAGACAGGAAGAGAAGGAGGTGAGATGCTGAGCCCTGGGCAAACTCTTACTCTGTATTTGCCCTAGTCTGAGACCTTTTCTATAGAGGCAGGTATTCAGCTACATGGACTGTTGGTCTGTACTGATACGATGATTGGACTTGATGATCTTAGAGGTCTCTTCCAACCTATGATTCTATGATTCCAACCTAGGATTCTATGACCTAGTTTACATTCTTCCATTCAGCCACTTGACTGCACAGCTTGATGAAGCTCTGCAAAGTTTTGATACCAGCTAAGAGGTGGCAAGAAGCAACAGTGGTTTCTTTCTTCTTCTTAACAAAGAAGAAAAACAAGTGGGAGAGAGAAACCTGAAATTTCAGTCCCCACAGGGCAGATTTAGTCTTGGCTTCTTCTGCTAAGCTCTCCCTAGACTGAGTTTACTGCTTGTGTAATGAGCACAGCTTTATCATGGTAGTGATTGTGGGATAAGAACAGCCCTAATGACAGTGATTCTATTGTAATACAATTTCTGCTGTAATAATCTTGTTATTATGAAATTTACTGTGACTGGATTGTGGCTGGGGAAACATTGAATAATCCTCTGCAAAGTGAAGTAGCAGAACAAGACAACAGAGCTGTCTGCTGTTGCTTAGTTTTGTAACTAGCCCATTGTGGGGGGACCAGAAAACTGCACAGATACTGCTGTGGCATTCAGGAATAGGGTTCTTCCCCTGCTGTTCCACTGTCTTCACCTGTGCTAAAAACTCGCATTCTCACAAGGCATTAGAAAAAATTTTTCTCCCTGTCTTCGAAGGAGGTTTTCACCTAGGAGAGAACAGCCTGCTCAGCAGCTGCTTCTAGATTTTCTGCTCCCATTTCCAGCTGATGGACCTGCTCTGGAAGAGGCCTCAAAGGCTTAGTATCAGGATTCGTTTAAGTAGATATAGGAGGTAGGTGTGTTAACAGTGACAGTATTCAAAGGAATGGGTTACACAGAAATTTGTAATTTGACATGCTGTTATGTAAGAAGTTTTATTCGTGCTTCACCCAGATACACCACTCAAAACAGATGGATTAATGGAAGCATTTATCATTTATACAGAGAAAAATAAGGTCATCAAATCAGAATGAATTTTCCCTTCCTGAGAGACAGGAGAGCAATTACAGGACAATGTAGTCTGTGGAGAACTGAGAGGGGCTATTGTATCCACACAATAGAGAGCAGAAAGAAAACTGTGAAGAAAAAAAAGAGCCAGAGGGGTACACAGTGACAGAGAAAGAAATAGAAGAAACTGTATTATCTGTGGCAAGGATGCAATGTAAACTTGCAACATCAAAGTGACAACAGAGGCTTTCCAGAGAGGGAATTTAAGCTGCTATACCCGCTGATAAGAGAGAACACCGTGTGTGCTATGGGGTTGCAGTAGCCCGCACAGCACATGGTCCATCCCTGCAAAGTCAGGTGCTGGGAAGGAATTAATGCTGGCAAAGTGTTTGATCCACTCCTGCGAGAGAGTTGCAAAGGATGTTGGGTGTTCTTCACGAGGAGTGATGAGGAGGCTGTTGTGGGGAAGAAGAGCAATGGGAACCTTCTGGACCATGGCAGTATCAGCTTTCTGTGCATCCTGAAATTTCTGTGAGATCTTGGATACAAGCACTCTCGACTGCTTGTATTGTAAGTGTGACATTTTCCTTGCAGAGAAAGTCAGCATGAGGCCAGAACAAAAACTGTATTGTGGAACCAAAAAGAAAAAATCTCCTCTGGTTTTCTCTACACTGTCAGAGTGTCCTACCTTTCATGCATTGCTTTTACACCCTAATTAAAATCCTTTTGCAGCTGGAAAATTCTGATGTAACTGAAGGCGAAAATGAGACATTCATGGCATTGGCCATCTGGCTGCTTCTTAGGAGGACAGAATCTAGGGATACGTGTTGCCTTTTGAAATGTGCAAGAATTTCTAGCTTCTCACCTTTTCCCCTTCCAGGCACCCAGTTTTCTTGTAAATCCTAGAAATGCAGCCTAGATGATTCAATGAAACAAACTCATAGGAAATACAAACATTTTTCAGTGAGAGCAAACATTAAAACATGATGTGCTCCAACACTGCCTTTTGTTCTGCAAGCAAGTTCTTGCTATCCATGCACCCCATCAAAAAATCCAGGAAAGTACGATTAGTGTAATTAGACACAATTTCTAACGATGGAAATCAGTCAACCACAAAGCAAAACTCAGTGAAACTCTCTGTTACTGCTATTTTGGTCAATGCTTGAACCCTTGAGTTCTGTGCACAGCAGTCTGTGCTTCTGGCTAATAGCTGGATGCAAATGCCCAAGTCATTTCATTTCAATGCTCCCTAATTGTATCTAGACCTGTTTCTACAGGCTTTAGTGACATTTAGAGAGAACAATGCAGGCTTTACCATGTCACAGTGAATATACTGCTGTGCCGGGTCATCTGCTTGGTGCTGCTTGTGTAGTTTAAAAAAGCAATGAGTCTGGCATTACTTTTATTGCTTTTACTAGCAATGTGAGTTATTCTCACCACCTCAAATACAGACCTGTGTAATAAAAGCAGGAGAATAGTGCAAATATTCTGTTGGCTTAAAAGAAAGCAAGTAGTCCCAAAAGGGAAGCAGGGAGAGGCTATTGATGCTGGTGACTTGTATTTTACTATAAAACAAATCTAGATAGGATTGATGTTAATCAGGCTCGTCAGCAGGGATCAGCAGATGCATCTTCATGAGGAAGTGCCTTGCCCTTCCAGAGGAGGAATGTGGCATCTGTGCCACCTCAGCCTGCCATGCAACAGGCAGCTTGCTTTAAAATTGTCCCAAGCAAAAATTCTACTTGGATATTGAGGAACAGCTGATGTGAACAGAGAGGAAAATGAGTGTGAAGTGATCTGATGTCCCTACACAATCGTGTTCAGGATGGCAACTTTGCAGACACTAACAATAAGAAGGGGAAAATGCAGTATACAGATATAGCAGTCATCCTTCCAAAAGTATTTCAGAAAGCTGTGATATTTAACAGACTCAGTGGTGCCAGCAGAGCCATGAAAAGTTGTTTATCATGCAAGCTCATCCAGTGCTCTGGAGATTTTGGGCCAGCCATTTCATTTCCATGAGAAGTTGATTTCAGGGCAGTGAGTTCACCTTGCAATGAGATTTGGCTGTGTTGGTCATGTGTTTTGTAATGGCTATGAAAAAACCCACAACCTTGAAAATGCTACCACTAAAAAATCATCTGCCTATTCTGAGCTCAGCAGGAAAGGCTGGCTGGCTCTTCTATTATTGATGAGAGAAAAAGGGAGCAATGCAACAGAGTCTGCAGGAAGGTTGTTTAACACTATTTCTGCAGACTCCAATAGAACTGGAATGAGTGCAGTACACAAATATTTAACTGGCTCATTTTCAGTGTCCCAGTCTGCAAATCCCCTTCACAGATGGTGATAAGAACCTCTGTACGGCCCAGTATGCTTGTCCATAACCTGTATTGGGTGAAGTTCCACCTCAGCTCTAACTTGTTTCTTGTAACACAGAAAGAAAATCTCACAGTCTTCTGAAACAGGCAGAAACAGGGGAATATTTTTCATTATGCCATGGCCAAACTAATAAAATAGTGTGCTTCTCTGCTGAATAGCTGGCTGAAATCTTTAGCGTTGTATGTTTCCTACCTATCTATCTATGCATAAAACAAGTGGATTCCTAAGGAGGAGTGACAGTGCAAGAAGTGGATGGTTCATAAAAAATTCATCCTGGATATTCTCCTCCTCTAGTGCTGATGTAGAAGACAGTGCTGGATTTTCTAACTTTGTTTCTTACTCGTCCATTATTTCTCTGGAAGAAATCTGGCAGGGGCCCCTTCCTTCAGTAGAGCAGTCTCTTTAACACTGCTCTTTGTCTATAAGAGTAATGCTTTCTGTAAAATGTGGGGAAGTAATCTGTAGTCTTAGGATCTTAACTGTTGCCCAGTGTTGTGATTTTGACGTCATTTTTACATAAGTTGAGTAACTAGGCTTGAAGCTGACTTTTCAGAGTTTCCAGCCCTTCTTCCTAAACGGCATTAAAATGCTTTATGGTAATCCTTCACTCCAGATAAGTCACAGTTTTCCACTAGCATAAGAGTTGCCTTGGGTGGCACACAGAGCTTGGGTCTCAAAGATATCAGTGACCCCAAAGGTGGCTCAGTAATAAAAATAACCTCTTGTCAGTGAGGCTATGGAAGTATTTTGGTCCTGCAGGGCAGATAGAAAAGAAAACATGCCAATGGGCATATATTTCCAAGCAGTTTGCTAGAGGATATGACAGAAAGGAGAAAAAGGATTCGTATTGCAACAAGCCCCAGTCTAAGCATAAACACTAGCAAAGCCACAGCGATTTTCTTGCCCTGCTGCCTGGCTACTGTGAGAAAACCAGTTAATCATCCTCATCTGATTCTGTTCTGAGGAAAAAGAGGTAAAATCTGTTACAATCCCAAGGCAACTCTTGGTAATGAACATTTAAATATGTTACCAAGCAGTCTGTATTTCATAATGAGCTTTCTAGAATATATGATATTGCATTTTTAATAATCCTCTTATTGAAGTGTTATTGATTTGAAGAAAAGAATATCAACATGTATTCTTTTCAGGCCCCTGGATGAGGATTGAGACTTGTGTTGGCTTTTTCCTCTTAAAAGGTTTAGCTGAGCATGGCCTTGCTCTTCAGAAAGCTTTAATTTCTTATTCAGGGTATTAGTGACCTCAGCATTTGTACTGCTAACTCTGCATATGAATAGCAGTCTTCTATTATTTCTAGCCAGATAGCCACAGAGATAATTGTTTAGGATGAAAGATTTCTTCTTTTTGGTAGTATCACAGAATGGACAAAGACTGACCACTTCTTGTTTTAGCTGCTGTGTGCACATCTATCCAGAGATGACCCCCCATGAAGTGTTTGTGCAAACTGTGGTGACAAGGCACAGAAAGCAAGAATGAGTAACGTAGTTTGCAGATAGGCCATCAGAAGCCTGCAAAGCTTAGCTGGTGGCAGAACAGCAAGAAGGGTAGCTTCATAAGTGCACAATAAATAGCTTGAGAGGTGAGCCCTATTCATACATCACTATAGAGAGGATAAGGCTGCGCTCATTCCAAAACCAGATTAGGCTCTGCCCATTGTTCTGGATGGCTGGGCAAGCACAGTCTCTTGGGTGTCTCAGTATGTGCCCAACAGCACCAGTGGCACAGGGATACAGATCCATTACTCCAACCATGGACAGAAATTAGTCCAGTTCCTGCTCTGAAAGGGCTCAGCAAGTCTCCTTTTTACATAGTCTCCAGAAAATCAGCAGTACCACAGACACCCACATATCTCCCTTGCTGATGGATGGATCAAGTTAGATCAGCCCCATTGCCAGGCCCGATATCCCAGTGCAGCATTAGCCAACGCCACTTTTTGAAACCTACTGTCTGCCAGCAGTGCTGTTGGTAATTAATGGTGTAGCAGCATGGTGTTTTGGATAAACAAAGTATTCACAGCTCATGTTACTCTGTGGTAAACCTTCAGGGTTGCTTTTCTACATGCCTTGAAGCCAGTTAGTGGAACACACTGAGCCTTTCTCTAACTGACCTCTGGTTACAGTCTCATTACTAATGGCCATTATTATTCAGCCTCTTCCCATTATACTGCTCCTCCACTACTCAGGCTTCCTCTTAGCTTCTCTGTCCCTTGCATTTGCTTACTGCCATTTACCAAGTATTTTCAGGTGGGAAAAATACACAGAGCCCCAGACGGGCTGATATTTTTTTCCCCTAATTGAAGCTACATGCAAGTCCATTATTTTTCAGACCAACATTGCAGGCAGGTCTGGTGATCAATAACTGTAATAAAGGAGTGCCAGGAGGCAATTAAAAAGCTTGGAAGACCATTTCTGTTAATAGCATGCCAACATAGAAATCCCACTGCAGACAAGGTGGCAGGAGTTTACTCATGGGTTGTAATGATGGAATTTTAGAGAATTCCCCACTAAATCAGCAAAAAAAAAAGTGGACTATGTCAGCCTTATTCATCTATACACCTCTATTATAAGCCAGGTGCCCTTGAAATCACTGCCACATAAATGCTATTTGTTATTGTATTAACATATTACAATTATGCTTAGCAGTCCTGAGCTCTAAGAGAGACATCTCCCTCCTTCATGGGCAAAACGCAGAGGAAGTCCCAGGCCTGAAAACTTTAAAAACCATACAGACAAGACAGAGAGAAAACAAAATACCCATATCTTACAAACATAGAGTGGAGGCACAAAGAGTCAAAACATGAGCTGGTGTAAAATTTTGATCAAATTTTTTATTGGCTGAAGACTGCTCTTTGGAGTTATTGAAGTGTTTTGGAAATGTATGTAAATTTCATCTATTTGTTTCATAATGCAGGATAAAAATAAAAGTACTTTGTTTAATCTTCTTAAAAATTAATCACTGCATTTTAACTTTTGAAAAGATTATTTTTAAAATTAATTTCAGTGGTATTAAAAAAAGCCCTGAAAAAATGAATCATTTGTTTCCAGATCGAACATATTTTATTGGACCCAGTTTTCTGTCAGTTTTTCCTTTGATGGTGATGAATGGAGGAATCAGGTATTAGAATTAGTCTATAAAACATTTGTCTTCACTGGAGTGGGGGCTACGGCAGAACAGAGAATTAGGCTTTGATGCCCTCAGACTTCATCATTAATTGTGCTACGTCTTGTCTCACTTCGTGGGCATGGGATGAAGTCCACCAGCTGTACAGTTTAAATGAAACATTTCAATCAAACCAAAGGTAGAAGGGTATTTGAGACTTGGACTTCCTGAATGTGCTGTTGTGTGCAGTGCTTGTGGTAAGCAAGCTATTTCAAAGCAATAAATGAAAGCTGCCTGCCATGCAAGCGGCTTTGCTTTCATGGTGCTGAGCGCAGAGACAGGAGATCCTCTAGCCATCTTCTAGTATTATTTAAGCAAATGGACTGGCATCTCTTTCCTGCCCTTTTCTCTTTCTCCGCTGCAGGGTTACTGACAGTGTGTGGTGAATCGAGGCAACAGGTAAACTCTAGCAATTTAGAGAACGCAGTCTGTTCCTTAACATGACTTTTGGAGCTAAATGGTTGCACCATTAAATGCACAGTACTGTCTAATGACTGTGAGTGAAAGCACATGGCAAGTCAGCATGGAGCGCCAACACATTATTTGTTACAGAATTCATTTTTCTAACTATTAAAGTAATAACTATAATCAATTTACTCCTTGCCAAAACACAACCCTGTAAAACCAATTCTCAGCAAGTAGGTGCAAAATAACTTCTGCCAATAGGATAAATATTGCTTTAAATGGCACAGCATGACAATGGCTAATGACACATTATATGCATATTAAAAGACTGTTTATATTTACATCTATCATGACAGTGAAGTGTGCAAGCCTCTGAACCTTCACCAAAGCAGACAAAAGAGCTCTGGATACTGCTGAGAACGCTGTATGGCTCACAGTCTCTGGTGATACCTCCATGGGTAGCTTGGCCACCACGCAGACATAGAGGCAAAAGGGCCAGTCTCTCTTTTTTATTTATTTCAAAATGGCAGGCTTCTAGCTATAGTTTAACCGCTGTTGAGAGAAAAAACATTTGTATCTTCTCTTCTGTCCCTAGAATGCAAGATCATTTCAAAGTGGACTCCTTAGGGTGTGGCTAGAACTTAAGATCACATGTATATATTAAACAAGCGCATTCATACAGCCATCCCGAGCAAACTCAGTCAGCTTCTTCCAGCACAGAGCAATGGTGTGCAGAGTCCATGTGAGCAGGTGTATCCGCAAGGCCTACTATGCAGACTACCTGCTGACTGTTGTGTAACATATCTCACTCAGCAGACATGGGATGCATGAGCACAGCGTACAATTAAAACAATGAAACGAATACTTGAGTAAACACCTCTCCTTCCCCTTTTCCAGGGTCAACTTAAGCCAAAAAAAACTCTCCTCTCCATTCATTAATACCAAGTTTTCACCACAGGCTTCACCCCAATTTCTCCTGTGAGGCAATGGGTAGCATAGGAGGTTGGGGTCATGCGAGTCATCATTTCTGTCTGCTGCTCCTCTGTGCTCATTATTTTGTGCTTACTACTATACAGGGTAATGCATGGGTGCTGAGAGCAATGCAAAATGGGAACAGCCTTTCTGGGCCGAGGGCATTTTCCCTTACAAGATTTTCCATTGTAAAAAAATCCCCCAAACCTACAAAGCTTCAAAGCAAACTTTCCATTCCAGGCTGTTGTGCACAGATTCTCCATTTGGTGCTGGGTGGCAGGCAGCTTCTTGGCATGCCTCGGTAGTTGCTTCTTGTGATACCTTAAACTGGCACCACAACGCTTTCTACAAGCAGAGTTCAGTTCCAGTGTGTAATGAAACTGAGACAAAGAACACAAGAGAGATCTCTATTTTGTCAGTACTGGTTTCTTAGGATTTGTGACTTATCTTGTCTATTGGCTTCCCTAAGCTTGGAAATACTTACTCAAATAGATCCATAGATGAATTTATACATGCTGATTGGACATAGAAATGCCTCCCACAATGCCTGTCACAAAAGCCTCCTGAAGCCAGGTTTGTGCTGGAGCAAATCAGCTCACCTCCTTTGGAGTCACCAGAGTGCCCTGATTTACAACAGCAGAGCAGCTTGGGGCTGTACAGTGGGTCAACACTAGGTGATGCTGGCTTAGGCTGTGGCCCCTGAGACTCCATCCTGAACCTCAGAATGGGGGCTGGGTGGCTCTGAAATTATCTTTCTTTGGCTCAGTTTTTGCTGGTTTTGCTTTGATTTCTGGACTCTTCCAACTGAGTGAGCTTTACTGGTGTGGAAATGCCATTCAGGTCAGGCCCACTTGTGCCTGCAGAAGTTAAAACCAAAAGATGCAGATGGACAGATGCATCTAGCCAGTGCATACAGAAACTCAAAGTTTACTTATTGCTTAGGAGTGAGCTGGCACTTCGTTTTCTTCAGCTAGCTGAAACTCCTGCTAGGGCTGTGATTTTCTGCTGAGACTCTTTACCTGTCTGGACTAATAGAAGCAGAAGAGAGACAATCAATATATTGGAAATAGCCTATTTCTTCATATGCTGTTTGAATATTAGTGAGATTTGTGATCCCTTCACAATCTTGATTCAGAGTCTGTAGTATAGCACATGTATGTTCTGTACTGTGATAGTGGATGCAAGTGATCACCTGCAGATGAAAGTATAGACTACTCAGTGTTTCTCAAAGTGAAGTGTGTTTGCACTTGGCTCAGGCAAGGCTCACATGGTTAGAGGCACAGTGCATCTCACTGGGAGTGAGGTCTGGGCTGTATTTCAAAGTAAAAGCTGTAATTGGCATTTCTGAGTCTCCTGCTGGCAGCAGCCAGCCACCTCACTGACAAAATGTTGTTATTTGTGACACTGGCTGTGTGTGGGATCCATGGAAGTGGTGCTTAACTAGATGCACCTGTTTACACAACATTCAACCAGCTGTTAGCAAGAATTCCTGTTCTCATTCCTGTGTCCTTCCAGCATGATGAGGGGGAGAAAGAAAGAACCCCATACTTACCCATTTGCCCTCCTTTAAAGCCTATGGTGTGGACCATGGCATCAGCAGACAGTGCTGGGGTGCTGCTGCAGCCTGGGAATGGATTTGGTGTAGCCTAGAGGAGGGCACAGATGTAACCTGAATTTTCCAAGGCTGAGAGGTAGACCAGGAAGCAAGCTTAAATGAGGCCCAACCTCCTCATGCCTCTGTCACGCACAAGGACCTGGATGCATGATGCAACATGCATTACCAGCTTTATTAGGATAGGGATGTATTTTCTGTTTTGAGGCTCCAGAGACATGAAACTGGCTATTAAACTGCTGCCAGTTCTTGCAGCTATCTTTTCCCAAGGGCAACACTTTGCCACCCAGTCTATCGCACAGCTAGTTGCAGCAGGCTTTCCTCAAGACAAGCGCTCTCACCCCCTGCTCCAACCAAGACAATGACTGATGACTAGCACCAAAGGGAAATGCAGCAGAAGAAGTACTGCAGTTGGTGAATCCACAGGAAACATGTAAAGAAACCCTGGATTCCTCTGCTCTGCCTTGCTGCTATCTGGCTGATATTTATGGCACACTGTAGAAGCAGACAGTTTACCCTTTAATACCCTTTAAAGGCTTTATGTAAGTGCCTTTGTGGGTTTCAAATGCACTTCTGCTCACTCTTCTGCTTTACCTGTCTAGGCTTTCTTTGTTGTGACGATATTGGTACCACAGATGCCTATATGGCAAAGATTGGGTTGGCTGTTTCTCCTTGCTCTTCTCCCACAGAGGGCAGCACCCCTTATTCCTGAGTACATGAGTGCATTTCAAGCAACTGCTACTTATGTAAAGCTGACCATCACTTGCTGTGATTTGTCAGACCAGGGCTAAGGGCAGACCAGAGCCATATCGGTGCAACAGCTCACAGAGCACTACATGCATTATTGTGTTGATCATTATTTTCCCTCACCTGCGGAAGCTTGGAAAGCAGATTTAAAACAACTTCGTAGCTATAAAAGCAACACCCAGTAGAACAAAGAACATACTAGTAATTAGCATTTGCCTAGACCTTTCCAGCTCTGGAGATCATTGTGTTTTGCAGAGGTGGAGCCATTTTATCAGTGCATAGGCAGAGAGGTTGAGACAAGTAGCCTTATACACTAACCCTTGGGGGGAGTTAGGAAACAGAATTCACTTGCCTTGACTCCCATACCCATGCATTATCATTTCCTCTCAGTAATAATTGTACTAATTCAAGCTCTGCTTCTTACATGGCTAAAGAAACTCCTTTCTCTTCTATGCTGCAAACCTTCTTGCCTTCAGTGAAAGAAGGTGAGAATCTGTGTTGAACTGTGAAGACACAGTCCACTTTGGGGAGCTTTGCATTTTATTGCAATTTTTGTTTTGAGAGTCACTTTCACACTGCATAGCAACCTGTGTGAAGGAGAAGAGCATCCATTTCCAAGGGGGGCTGTGACACAGCAATCTTGAGCCATTATCTCTGATTGTCTCCTAGTAACTAACCAACCCCTGGAAAAACCAATCTCCTGAGAAGCCTGGCGAAGGAGTTCGTTGGAGGGTTTCAGTCTGAATGTAAGGAAAAAGGAGCATGAAACTATGTAAATAGAAATACTCTGATAAAGTGACAGGTCACATTTGAAAGCTGTGAACCTGGCTGAGGTGTGTTTCAGAGGGGGACCCTGCCTAGCCTTAGCCAAGGAAAACCCCTTAAATGGATGAGGATCAGCTGCAAGGATGATGAACCTCGAATGTCTTGCTTTTCAAGGATGCTGTAGCAATGAGAGCTGCTGTAGATTTGCAGTCATGTAAAACAAATGGGAGTTTTGTGCTCTGAGGAAGGAGGGTGGCCACGGGTCAGATGGATCACTCTGATGTCTTGAAAAGATATGGATTCTGATGATATGGGAACAGTTAATCAGATGGATTCCTTTCAGATTTTAAAAGACACAATCTGATTAATAAATTAACTTCATCACTTGCTCAACTCCAGTAAGAAGCAAACACATAAAATCTGTGAATGCTGCAGAACAAATGGAAGTCAGGAGAGAGACATTTCAACATGGTGTGGTGCTGGGGGAGCTTTTATGTGTGACAGATTTAACAGACACATTAGGATGATTCCTTGGACCACATCCTGTGGGTAATAACACTGCCTGGGTTCCTGCTCACAAATGGATAATTCCTTTCTGTCTCTGACGTTTCTTTCCAATTGCTTGTCTGCCACTTCTTGCTGGTGCTCCCCAGGCAAGGCAGCCATTCGGGGCAGCTCCTCCTTTGTGCAATTCTTAGGGGGAAGTTAGTCATTAGTGCGTGCCCAGCTAGACATTGTACAATTGCCAACGATCTGTCAAACATCTTGCCTGGGTGCAAAGATGGAGGAGAAAGGGACAGCTGGGCTAAGAGTGAACATCTCCATGCTGCACACACAGCAGTCCTTTTCAAAGCTCTGCTTCTCTAGCATCCTTGCAGACAGCGGAGCACATGTGCACACCTAGAAATACTGGTACCTCTTCAGTTCCTTCCCAGGAGCAGACCAATTTTCTGGTAGAAACTAAACCTGACAGTCCCCCATAGCATTGCACTTAGTGTGAGTGTGCTCAGATTCCCATGTGGGACATCCCCACTGCAAGGACAGCAATTGTAAAGCTGTAGGGCTAGGGTGGTCTAAATGCCATTTGCAGTGGCGGAAAAGCAGAAAACACAGATCCAGTAGGATCCCTTCAGACTGATCTCCAGCTGACCTCCAGCATGGCTGTGCTGCAAGGCCAGTAGCAGGAAGAGGCACATAGCAGCAGGTACAAGCCCTGCTCAGGGAAGCAGCTCTGCCAGCAGTGCCGCTTGCAGGTGGAGGCTACAGGACGAGCTTGACTTGCCAGCTGGTTTACATCTAAAATTAGAAGTGAAATGAGAGAATATTATGGTTACAATTTCCGGACAATTAAATTTAAATATAGTCATTTGCTGTGGTGTTCCACAAGATGCAATTCAGCAGTGCTCTGTTAAACAAGCAGGGGCGTTCTTGTCCTGCTCCAGGGGAAGGTATCATGTGTGACCAAGAAGCTGTCTGGCCCTGGGGATTAATGACCCTATGTAGTCTGAAAGCCAAACTGGGAGGAGAGAGAAAAAACACCGATTTTTTTCCCCTTTCTTATATTAGACTCTAAATAATTAACAGGCAAATCCTCCTCTGTGGCTTAATGCTATTTTGCAACCCAAGTGGGCCCTGAAGCAAATGAAATCCATGACTTGCCATTCTCAGTTCCCTAGCAACAAGCCAAAGCACGGAAATGTGCTTGGCCTTATCACAACCAGATGTTAAAGCAATTAATATTCATCACCAATGTCTTCCTGCATTGGAAGTGAAGTCCCCTGCCCAGAAGGAGCAGCCCTGATGCAGAGACAGACTTGAAGAGAGATGAAATTATGTTAGTCTGAAAGCAAGGACGCACAAGCCTGAATGAAGAGGCACATCTGAATGAGAGAGCAGTCACACACTTGTCTGTGTGCACATGTGGAGACCGTACCATTGAAAATAAGGGCCTCCTCTAGCACAACAAGTGGGTGAGAGGTGCTGTTGTGTATGAGAAAACAGATGCATTTGAGGGTTAAATCTTGTGGTTCTATGTGATTCTGCCAAGCACAGCACCTGCCAAATTACTTTTGCAGTTTAAACCAAGCTCAGAGAACAGATTTCTTAAGCTTGCTTAAGAAACTGCCAGTGTCTTAAAATAGCCCACATAGCTGGTGACCTCGTCTTGGTAATTGAGTTGTTCCATGCTGCAGTAGCAAATGATTTTTTGGGAACTATCAACCAGGGGTAGATGGGAGAAACGGAGTGCTTTTTCTGCCTGGGACAATGAAAAACACAGCAGCAGCTAATCACTTCTGTGGGCTGGGCTGGTGGGAGGATGGTGAGGCAGCAGAGAATCAGCCTCTTGGCTAAGACCATAACATTCAGAGAAATAAAGTCAAGTCACCTGTGTGCTATAAATGTATCCTTTTCAGAGATGAACTGATTGTGACAGCAGCAAGCAGCAGGAGTTAGTGGAGAGAAGTTGAGTGACCAAGTCTGGTGTGAATGCCAGAGAAGGAAGGGCTGTATGTGTTGCATGGTTCAGTGTCCCCCAGATTTTACATGTGCTCAGGCGAATCTTTTTTGGACATACCTGTGTTACAGTGGGTGTAGTTAGGTGATTCAGTGAGACAATCTGTTAATTCTTGGGTGCCGCAGTGAAAGCTCATTCCTTAACCTGCTCCAAGATGTGCAGGCAGCTCTGTACAGAGATGGATAACCTGACTGAGAAATGCATTTTACATTCCTACAAAAGCTTAGAGCAAACAATGGTATATTTTTTCACCAGAATTCCAGGAGAAAACTGGGGCATGAGAATGTTAAACAAACAAAGCCCACAGGCCACTTGACTGATCTTCTCTCTCCTGCAGCTCTATCTCTGGGCTTGCCTAGTGCATCACTGGCCTATACACCACCCTCATGGCTGTAGTGAGTGATATTTCTAAAAGCACAATGAGAGCCCTCAGCAGCAGATCTGCATAAGTCCCAGCCTGTTTATTGCCCCATGCTTTGGCAGTGTTTCCGCTTGGATAACCACTGAAGAAAAGAGAAAGGGAGACCTGTCCCTCTCTCACATATTGTATTTGACAGTGCAAATTCCCAGGTCCATTTTCAGCCAAGACCATAGAAGTGCCCTGAGGCTCACTAACAAGTCCTTAGCTTTTCTGTATAGCTGGTGTGGGGATAGGCTCTGTCATCCACCTGAAGTCAAGCAGGGCCTCTGTAACATGGCAGTGTGCTGCAAATCCATGCTAAGCCTCAGCTGTCTGATCCTGCCCCCTTTTCCAGCACCAGGTGCCATCAGCAATGGCATAGCAGCTGTGCTGACTCTTGAAACAGACGGGGACACTCAAGAGTCCCTTCCTGTTGCTTGCTTGCTTATTACAAATGCAGTGAGTTTGGGTCTGTATGCTACAGGCAGTGCTGGACTAAGGGAAGGCATGGTCAGCTACTACAAGTCAAAAATATGCTCATAGTACTGTTGTTGCCTGCATCTTTTTGAGGATGAGAAGCAACTTCAGATTTCCTTCTGATATTATAAAGTTCTCTGCCTTGTTATGACAGCACACTAGAAGGCAGGTTAACACACATTTATTAGACCCCGTCTCATTAATTACTTACAGGGGGAAATGGCAACAGATTTAGAATATTTAATTACATGCTAAAATTTTTTAGCAAGTTAATTAACATGTAACATTTCCCTCCCTAACAAACACTTCTTAAGACCAGGTAGGCAAGGCAACATTAATTGTAACAATTAATTAGGAATTAAACTGATAATGGGTACAGCTGCTAACAATTAACAGCTAATTATGTCAAGCACTTTAACTATTTCAGAAAAGAACTGAAAGCTGGTAGGAGGTGCAGGTGGGAGAGGTATAGATAATTGGCTTTAGCCTTCCTGAGACCTTTATAAGGAGCCACTCCCAAGAGTGTTTGTTATGCTGCTTCATTCTGTTTGTGAGTAGGCTGTTAGTTTGGGTCTTGATGTTTTTGCTGCATCAAGAGAAGATCTGCATGAGGTAAGGCTGAAGCACTTGTTTTATGTTTGTGTTACCTGCAATGTTTTTGGTATCTGTGCTGTTCAAGTGTGTTGGCTGGTACATGGCTATGCTCCAATATGTGAGAGTGTGAGTATTAAACTTGAGAAAGTATTGTATATCTACAGTGTTGCAGACTGTGGGTAGTCAGATTGCAATGCTCTTCCTCTATTGTATATGATGTTTATGTGTATGTGGTGTTTGGGGTGGGTGTGTCTAGGGTGCCTGGAATGTGTCCCTGT